>ERZ1026852.51-NODE-51-length-82164-cov-12.904809_pt1 | contig 82164 bp, 67 predicted proteins | sample MGYA00380156_ERZ1026852 | MGnify/ENA primary metagenome ERZ1026852 (study PRJEB33269, sample SAMEA4719792) | human gut metagenome | biome: human-associated habitat; feature: organic feature; material: feces | place: Cameroon | collected 2013-10 ...
CATCTCGGCATAATATTTAAGCAAGCCTTATATTCTGCTCTCGATTTGCACTATCTTCGCATAAGATAGGCGGCATCTCGGCATAATATTTAAGCAAGCCTTATATTCTGCTCTCGATTTGCACTATCTTCGCATAAGATAGGCGGCATCTCGGCATAATATTTAAGCAAGCCTTATATTCTGCTCTCGATTTGCACTATCATTATATCTGATTTTACGAGGAGATATTAATAATGAAATTATCTGACTTAAAGACTGGTGAACGTGGCGTGATAGTCAAGGTGTTAGGACATGGTGGCTTTCGTAAACGTATTGTTGAAATGGGTTTTATCAAGGGAAAAGTAGTAACGGTTTTGCTCAACGCACCTCTACAAGATCCTGTAAAATATAAAGTAATGGGTTATGAAGTCTCGCTTCGTCATTCTGAAGCCGAGATGATTGAAATCATATCGGTTGAAGAAGCGCGTAAACTGAGAGAAGAAAACACCTTCAACAATCAACATACTAAAACAGAACATAATCAAAATATAAATATAGATAATAACAACAGCAATGAGGAGATAACCGATGAGAAGCTTCACGATGCGGCCCTAAAAAAGCGACGTACCATCAATGTAGCATTAGTGGGCAACCCTAATTGCGGAAAAACATCTCTTTTTAACTTTGCATCAGGCGCTCATGAACGTGTGGGCAATTATTCAGGCGTTACCGTTGATGCCAAAGAAGGACATGCTACCTTTGAAGGATACGAATTTAATTTGGTGGATTTACCTGGTACCTATTCATTATCAGCATACTCACCAGAAGAACTATACGTGCGCAAACAAATCATTGACAAGACACCTGATGTTGTTATCAATGTTATTGACACCAGTAATCTTGAACGAAACCTATACCTTACCACGCAACTGATAGACATGCACCTTCGAATGGTGTGTGCCCTTAATATGTTCGACGAAACAGAGAAACGTGGCGACCATGTTGACTATGGACGTCTCGGCCAACTGTTTGGTGTGCCCATGATACCCACATCGTTCAAAAGTGGTCGAGGTGTAGAATTGCTTTTCCATATTATCATCAATCTGTACGAAGGTAGCGACTTTCTTGACAACAAAGGCAATTTGAACCCAGAAGTTGCAGATGAGATAAAAAAATGGCACGAAGAATACAAAAAAGCTGAAGATGCCGATATTACAAACCACGAAGACGACTTTGCTAATGGTATAAAGCCACGTAATAATGTATCAAGACATATACACATAAACCATGGACCGTATATAGAGAAAGGCATAAGCAGGATACAAAAAGAACTAAAGAAAGTTGAGGAGCAACGTCATCGCTATTCTACACGCTATTTAGCTATTAAACTTTTAGAGAATGACCAAGAAGCGGAACATGTAGTAAAATCATTTCCTAACAGCGATGCAATCATTGCCGCAAGAAACAAAGCAGCAGAAGAAGTATTAGAATATACGCAAGAAGATAGCGAAACAGCCATTATGGATGCTAAATATGGCTTCATACATGGTGCTTTAAAAGAAGCTGGATATCAAACAGGCACAAAGAAAGACACCTATCAGATGACCCATCTGATAGACAACATCATTACAAATAAATACTTTGGTTTTCCAATGTTTCTATTACTGCTTTGGTTGATGTTTGAGGCCACCTTCTCAATCGGCCAGTATCCTATGGATTGGATAAGTAATGGCATCGACGCATTAGGGAATATTGTTGCCAATCAGATGCCCGAAGGTCCACTAAAAGCAATGATCGTCGACGGTATCATCGGAGGCGTTGGAGCAGTCATTGTATTTATGCCACAAATACTAATACTCTACTTTTTCATTTCTCTAATGGAAGACAGTGGGTATATGGCACGTGCCGCTTTCATTATGGACAAATTAATGCACAAAATGGGCTTACATGGCAAATCGTTCATTCCCCTTATCATGGGCTTTGGTTGTAACGTTCCAGCCATTATGGCTACTCGCACAATAGAAAGCAGACGAAGTCGTTTAATCACGATGCTCATTTTGCCGTTCATGAGTTGTTCTGCACGACTCCCCATTTATATAATGGTTGCAGGCACTATGTTTGCTGCACAATACCGCTCAACCGTGCTTATCTCACTGTATATTGTAGGTATTATTGTGTCAGTTATCATGAGCCGACTGTTTAGCAAATGTATTTTTAAAGGCGAAGACACTCCTTTCGTTATGGAGCTTCCTCCCTACCGTTTCCCTACAGCTAAGGCCATTGGCATGCATACATGGGAGAAAGGAAAAGAATATCTCAAGAAGATGGGCGGCATCATCTTAGTAGCAAGCATCATCGTGTGGGCTCTAGGCTATTTCCCCCACAATGATAAACTAACGGCTCAACAGCAACAAGAACAAAGCTATATTGGAAAAATAGGCAAAACCATAGAACCCGTTTTCCGTCCACAAGGTTTTGATTGGAAGTTAGATGTAGGTTTAATTTCTGGCATCGGAGCGAAAGAAATTGTATGTTCAACAATGGGAATTTTGTATGCCAATGGAGAAATAAACGAGAATAACGAAAACGAATACTCATCACTGCATGAAAAGATGGTTGCTGACGGAATTACGCCACTTACCGCATACTGTTTTCTGTTATTTGTCCTGCTCTATTTTCCATGCCTAGCAACCATAGCCGCCATAAAAAATGAAACAGGCAGTTGGAAATGGGCATCCTTTGCCGCATGCTATACAACGATTGTTGCATGGATTGTATCAACTGTTGTTTACCAAATAGGGAGTATCTTTTTCTAAGATAACATTATTATAATATTGCATTTACACTTGCATATATATGACTACAAGTAACAAAAATACAGATAAACATCAAAAACATAAAAAGAAAAATAGCCGAGCAATTACAGTAATAGCAATTATATCTATCACTGTATTGCTCATTGTGCTATTTCCTAACTTTGAAAAAGCAACGCCCCAACAAACAGACGACAAACAAGAAACCACTGAAAACGTAACCCAAAAGCCTCCTCAGGATGCAGATATTATTGCTGAATATAATGATGAAAGGCGTAATTCAGTATATTATCTATTAGGCGATCGTTTTTTCTGTTTCGACAGAAATGCCAATACCACCACCGAGATTATCATTAACAAAAAATACGAACACATACAACGCACCTTTTTAAGCCCCAGACGAAGCCGAATTTTTATTGTTGTTGATTGCGGACATTTTGCCTACAACCGCATTACTGACGGCCTTCAATTATGGGTTTTAAACACGTATAATAACAATTATCGAAAAGTGGCCGAAGGCTTTGCTGTACGCGAAGAGAAAGGAAATATTATAGTAAGCAAGGGCGACTATTGTTTAAATTCGAACGACAGAAAAGCCATACGCCGTTGGAAAGCAAAAGATCATATCTTCGACTATACGGGAAAAGTGGTTTGGACACAAGGAGGGTATGAAGTAAACGAAAAAGAAATAAAACAAATAAATTAACGGTCTAAGGTTTCGCAGTTTTTTACTTGCGAAACCTTAGACCATTTTTTATTTTACCACTTTATTATTCTCTGGAAAAACCACTGTGGGTTTAAAATGACGCGCTTCTTCAAAGTCCATCAAGGCATATGATATAATGATAACCGTATCGCCCACCATTACCTTACGAGCGGCAGCACCATTTAAGCAAATACATCCACTTCCACGTTCACCTTTAATAATATAGGTTTCAAGACGTTCGCCATTATTATTATCTACTATCTGCACTTTTTCGCCTTCTATCATGCCAGCAGCATCCATCAAATCTTCATCAATGGTAATGCTTCCCATATAGTGCAAATTGGCTTGTGTTACCTGCACACAATGCAGTTTCGATTTCAGCACTTCAATCATCATCGCATTAATCCTCCTTATATTTAATATGGTCAATCAAGCGAATAGGTGTTTTTCCACAATAAACAGTGATGCATCCCACAACATAAGGGCTGGCGTCCCACGAGGGAACATCTAATAACGAATTACCATCAACAATGGAGAAATACTCTACTTCAAGCCCATCTACAGAATTGATTGTTTCCACCACCCAATCATGCGTTTCTTTTACCGTATGATTTTTAGCGTATAATACACTTTCTTTCAATGCCTTAAAAATGGCCGGTGCAATGGCACGTTCATCGGGAGCCAGTAGTGTGTTGCGCGAGCTTTTTGCTAAGCCATCATCCTCACGCACAATTGGACATTCAACAATAGTAACGTCTAACCCTAAAAACTTTACCATGCTCTTCACAACTGCAATCTGTTGCCAGTCTTTCTCACCAAAATAAGCTTTATCGGGACGTGCGATATAAAACAGGCGCGACACCACTTGACATACGCCATTGAAATGGCCTGGGCGTTTAGCACCTTCCATCACTGAGGTAACAGGCGGAAAATCAAAATGACGAGTATCGGGTTCAGGATACATCTCATCTACAGAAGGAGCAAAAACGATATCTCCTCCTACACTTTCAATCAAGGCACAATCAGCCTCAAGGTTGCGCGGATAGCGCTCCAAATCGCCAGGGTCGTTAAACTGAGTGGGATTTAAGAATACCGACACCACTGTCAAGTCGTTGTCTGCTACACTTTTCTTCACCAACGAAGCATGACCTTCATGTAGGGCACCCATCGTAGGCACAAGACCAATTTTCTTTCCTTCTTTGCGAGCTTCAAACAAATCATTCTGAAGTTCGACTATCCTTCTGTACAATTTCATGTCAAAAAAAATTATGCCAATAGCATACGCTATCAGAAATCGAGTGCAAAATAACAAATTTTTTATTAAACATGAAAGAATAATTGTAAAAAAGTGCGAATATAAGGCCATAATGCACCAATTTGAAAACAAAAAGCCACGTGTTTGAACTTTTTTTTGTAACTTTGCACCTGTATATGCGGGCATACTTCTTTACAGAAAGACTGTCAAGGAAGTGTCTGGCAGCCAAAATACAGTAAAACAAAATGGCAAAAAAAGTTTTATTCATTAACCAAGAGATAGCGCCCTATGTACCAGAGACGGGCTTGTCAGAAAAAGGTAGAGACCTTCCTCACAAGATACAAGAGGCGGGTTATGAAATACGTACGTTTATGCCCAAATGGGGAAACATTAACGAGCGTAGAGGGCAGCTTCATGAAGTGATTCGCCTATCTGGAATGAATCTCATCATTGATGATACAGACCATCCTCTTATCATCAAAGTAGCATCTATCCCACAAACACGTCTCCAAGTATATTTTATTGATAACGACGACTATTTCATGAAGCGCCAAATGGCTCTTGATGAGAATGGTGACGAATATACCGACAACGGCGAACGTGCCATCTTCTTTGCTCGCGGTGTGCTTGAAACGGTTAAGAAGCTCCGTTGGGAGCCCGACATTATACATTGCCAAGGATGGATGGGAGCCATTGTACCACTTTTTGTGAAGCAAGCCTATCAAGACGAGCCAACCTTTGCTAACACAAAGATCGTAACATCATTGTTTGACGACGAGTTAAAGACGTGTGTAGGTAAAGATTTCAAAAAGAGCCTTGCGTTTAAAAACGTCAATGACGAATTGCTCAAAGATTACAAAACTGATTTTGATTTCTTCGAACTTCAAAAGTTAGCCATCGATTACAGCGATGCTATCATACAGGCTGGTTCTGAAGAAACTGAAGCTGTTAAATATGCTGCAACAAAAAACATCCCATTCTTAAAAGAGGTGGGCGACGATTATGCAGCTGCATATAGTGCACTGTATGAGGATATTACAAAATAACATTCCTCATCAAAAGAAAGAAAAAAGATTTTCACGTAACACACAATTTGAAAAGGAGTGTAGCACCCTAACTGCGGCTACACTCCTTTCCACTTGAATAGAATACGCATCAACGTTCATTAACAAATTATGAAACTAAAGTTAATCATCGGCACCCTACTCATAGCATCTGTCTTTGCCTCATGCGATGATACCACTGGCGATCTCGGTTCATCACTTATCGACAACAAAGACAAGTTGCATATACAGACAGACACCTTCAACGTAACAACACGTTCTATCGTGGCCGACTCGGTGCTTTCACGCAATACCATAGGCTATCTTGGTAAGGTAAAAGACCCTCAAACAGGATCATACATTACAGGCGATTTTATGACACAGTTTCATATTATCGACAATTACAGTTATCCTGTAAAAGATAGCATACGCAGCCTTGATGCTAACAAAGAAGTGATTGCCGACTCATGCGAGATACGCCTTTATTATTCAAATTATTACGGCGACTCATTAGCCACCATGAAGCTTAGCGCTTATGAAATGGCAAAGCCCATGAAAGAGTCGGGCCTTTATTATTCAAATTTCAACCCTAAGAAAGAAGGATACATTCGTAATGAAGGCATAAAGGAAGACAAAGTGTACACACTTTACGACCAAAGCGTTGATAAGTCGACACTTACAAGTTCCAACTATATGAAAAACATACGTATTAAGCTTGATAAGCCTTATACCGACAAGAGCGGAAAGACCTACAACAACTATGGTACGTATATCATGCAGAATTATTACAAGGATCCTAGTTTGTTTACCGACTCTTACTCGTTTATAAACAACCTTTGCCCTGGCTTTTATTTTGAACACAAAGGAGGCTTAGGCTCAATGGGCTATATCAGTGTGAGCCAGTTGAATATCTATTTCCGTTATAGCGACAAGGTAACCGAGACGATTACTGACAAAAAAACGAACACTACTCGTGATACAGTTGTTGTAAAAACGCTCACTGGCGTATCGTCATTCTCAGGAACAGAAGAGGTATTGCAAACCACTAACATTGGTAATAGCAAGAATACCATGAAACAGTTGGCTGCCGACAAGACATGCACCTATCTCAAAACCCCATCAGGTATTTTTACCGAGATCACTTTGCCTATCGAAGAGATTATGAAAGGTCATGAAAACGACACTTTGAACACAGCTAAGATAGTATTTACTCGTCTCAACGAAAACGAAAAGAACGATAAATATTCTAATTACGAGTTTAAAATACCTCAAACATTGTTGCTCATCCCCGCATCAGACCTTTATTCGTTCTTTGAAGAGGGACGTATTGCAAACAATAAAACATCATTCTTAGCATCATACAACTCGTCATATAATACATACACGTTCAACAATATTGCCTATCTAGTAAAAGAAATTGCAGAGAACGCTGACCGCTCAAAGAAAGATTGGAACAAACTGATACTTGTGCCCGTAACGGCCACCTACAACAAGACTTCAACATCAGTTGAGTTAGTAAAGGTAAGCCACGATATGTCAATGTGCAACACGCGTCTTGTAGGGGGCGAAAACAATTCCAATAATCCTGTAAAGATAAGCGTTATCTACGCCAAATTCAATACAGAAAAATGATGTAACACATACATCTTCAGAACAATCATGGTCAACTATAATTAAGCGTATATGGCCGACAACTTTTTAGAGCGACATCGCGAAGCATACGAATTGCGAAAACAGCAATGGTTAAAGAAAAAGCGTAGGCTTACTATAAAGAAACCTATACCGCCCAAACCCGATGACGAAGCTCTATAACAAGCAACGTGTGTGATCTTTTACATGATATTAAGTATAGGAGGCCCCGACAATAACATCTATTGTCGTTGCCTCCTATATTGTATCATCAATAGCATTTGTTCAACACATTTTTCTTTTTTCACATATGTCAAAACCATTAGTAAGCTTTATCATTACATACCATAACGAGCCTGTCGAATATATTGTCGAATGTCTCGACAGCATTTTTTCATTGTCCTTATCAGATAAAGAGCGCGAAATAATATTGATTGACGACGGCTCTGACAATGATGCTTTATCCGTTCTTCATCCATACGTCGAAAAACTATTCTATGTCCGACAACCGAACAAAGGCTTAAGTGAAGCTCGCAATTTAGGCATCACCATTGCATCAGCTGAATATATACAATTTGTTGATGCAGACGATTTTCTTATACGCGCCCCATACGAACACTGTCTTGACCTTGCACGCTATCATAACCCCGACATAGTAATGTTCCGCACTGCGCAACAAATTGTCACCGAAGCCCCTTTTGTACTTCCCGAAGTTGTTACAGGAACCCAGTATCTTCGCCACAACAATCTTCGCGCAGCAGCATGTGGTTATATTTTCAGACGTTCAAAATTAGGTACGCTTCGGTTCACCCCTCGCTTATTGCATGAAGACGAAGAATTCACCCCACAACTATTATTACGCTGTGATCGCGTTTTCGACACTAACGACAATAGCTATTTTTATCGCAAACGCGAAGGCTCTATTACGCAAAAGAAAGACAAACGATGGTATCTGCGTCGTTTGAACGATAAAGAATATATTATCAATCATTTATCCGAAAAGAAATATCTATTAGCTCCAGACGAACAGATAGCACTCCAACGCCGTATTGATCAAATGTCTATGGACTATCTGTTTGACACCCTTGAGCTTACCCACTCATTGCACGAGCTTGAAAACCGCATTGAAAGGTTGGCACAAAAAGGACTCTATCCTTTGCCCCAGAAAAACTATACAAAGAAATACGCCACCTTCTGCAAACTCATCTCCAGTAAAACAGGCCGCCGCATCTTGCTGGGCTATTGCGTATTGAAGGCAAAAATGGCTTAACCAAACATAAATCATAAAAATCATTACATATCAAGAAAAGAGAAGGATTGTTAAATGAAGATTTTATTGTTAGGCGAATATAGCAATGTTCATGCTACTTTAAGAAAAGCCTTAATCCAGCTGAGGCATCAAGTAACGCTTATCTCCAACGGCGATTTTTGGAAAAACTATCCACGCGATATCGACCTGTCGCGCACCCCTGGTCGCTGGGGAGGCGTCTGCTATACGGCACGTTTGCTCACACTTCTCCCTCGGTTGCGAGGCTATGATGTGGTACAACTGATCAACCCGATGTTTCTCGAACTAAAGGCTGAACGCATTATGCCCATATATCATTATCTTCGCAGACATAACAAAAAAGTTTTTCTCGGAGCCTTCGGTATGGATTATTATTGGGTAAAGGCATGCTGCCAACTCATGCCATTGACATACAGCGATTTTAATATTGGCCATCAATTGCGAACCGACGCTATTGCCACTGCCTACCGCAACGAATGGGAAAACACAGCTAAAACCACGCTTAACAAAGAGATTGCCACCACATGCAATGGTATAATAGCGGGACTGTACGAATATTGGGCCGCCTACCACCCCTATTTACCCGAGAAAACCACCTACATACCGTTTCCCATTTGCTGCACCACTCCACCTATGTCGAATCGTAGCATCCACTCTGGCCCCATACGGGTGTTTATTGGTATTAACAAAACCCGACATAAATATAAAGGCACAGACATTATGCTTGAGGCATTAACCAACTTACACCAAAAATACCCCACGCTGTTCACCATACAGAAAGCCGAATCAGTACCATTCGCTCAATATAAGAAAATGATGGCTGAGGCCGACATCTTGATAGACCAACTATACAGCTACACACCATCAATGAATACGCTGGAAGCCATGTCGCAAGGAATAGTTTGTGTGGGTGGTGGCGAATCCGACTTCTACCGCTTCATTGGTGAAAAGCAGTTGCGACCTATTATCAATGTGAAACCTAGTTACAACGATGTTTACGCACAACTCGAATACATCATTCTGCATCCCAAACAGTTACCATTGCTTAGCGCACAGAGCAAAGCTTTTGTCAACAAATATCATAATCATATAAATGTTGCAAAACAATACCTTCAATTTTGGGAAGAAAAATAAACATTACATAGACCACCAACAAACCACAATGTACTACATATTATAATGAAACAACTATATATAACAGCAAGAACCACTTGCAAAAAAATTTCATCTATTTTTATTATCATCACTACAATATTCAGCATGTCCTTACATGCTACAAATAAGTGGGATAAACATATAAAAAATAATGAAGAGAAGATATGTGCTGGACAAGTTCTGCTCGTATATATCGACTCGACCGTCGGTGACACACCACTTCGACAAACTGCCAATAAACTGAAAGCCGATATCATATACGAATACAAATATACGAATGCATTGGCCTTAAACTTTTCTGGACACAAGAAAAAAGAAACACTGATTAAACGTCTTCTGAAAACGAAAGGTGTATTAAAGGTAATAGAAGATAAAACCACACACAACACTTCAAGTGTGCTAACACCCCATCAAACAAGATAAAAGAATATCATAAAGTAATAAACGATGAAAATGAGAACCATTTTTTCAATTCTCTCAATGGCATCATTGCCATTAGGGGCAGTAGCTCAAACCAATATGAACATTGGTATTGAAACGAGCAATTTAGACACGGCCGCACAGCCTGGTGAAGATTTTTATCAATATGCTTGTGGTGGATGGATAAAAAACCATCCATTACCAGCAGCATACTCGCGCTTTGGCAGTTTCGATCAATTAGTACAAAATAATGATAAACGCGTTCATGACATCTTAAAAAATTTACTCAACACTACATCAACAGATGAAGTGAGCCAAAAACTTGGCAATTTCTATAAACTCGCCATGGATAGCGTGCGCCGTAACAATGAAGGGTTTGCGCCTGTACAACCACTGCTAAACGAAATAGGTAATGCCAAAACAATTGATGCCCTTCACGCGTTACAAACAAAATATGCTTTTTTTGAATATGGCGTTCCCTTTAGTGATGGTTTTGGAGCCGATGAAAAAGAAGCCTCACAAAATATTATGAATGTATCGCAGAGCGGACTTACCTTAGGGCAAAAAGAGTATTATCTTGACAACGATGAAGCCACGACACGTATCCGAGACGATTACAAACAGTTTATTATACGTATGTTCTCGTTATGTGGACAAGAAAAATCGGCTCAACAAAACATGGAACATATCATGTTTATCGAAACAGCATTAGCAAAAGTAAGTAAGAATCGAACAGAGCTACGCGATGTGGAGACTAACTACAACAAAATGAGTTTGACTGATTTTGAACAACAATATCCATACTTGCAGTTGCGTAACCTATTACTGGCTAAAGGTATAGACGAAAAGCACATTAAAACTATTGTTGTAGGACAACCCGACTTTATGAAAGGCGCAAATGATGTTTGGAAAAATATGGGCACTGATGCGTTGCGCGCCTACATGCAGTGGCACGTATTGCTCTCAGCCGCCAACTATCTTGGCGATGATGCAGCAACGGCCTACTTCGATTTCTTTGGAAAAACAATGCGCGGACGTAAAGAAGACTACCCTCGCTGGAAACGTGCCACTAATCAAATAGAGAGCCAGATGGGCGAAGCCCTTGGTCGGATTTATGTAGCTAAATATTTTCCCGCTGAAGCCAAACAACGAATGGAGGCTCTTATTAAAAACTTACAACTGTCATTGGCAGAACGAATAAAGGAGCAAACATGGATGAGTGAGGTTACAAAAGCTGCAGCCCTTGACAAGCTGAACAGCTTCTATGTAAAAGTTGGCTATCCCAACAAGTGGACAGACCTAAACGCTTTGAAGATAGACCCTTCAAAGTCGTATTACGAAAATATGTTGGCTTGTCGTCTGTTTTGGGAAAAGAAAAGCATAAATGACAAGGCTGGTAAGCCTGTCGATCGTGACGAGTGGTATATGTATCCACAAACTGTTAATGCCTACTACAACCCCACCACTAACGAAATATGCTTCCCAGCAGGCATCTTACAGCGCCCCTTCTTCGATATGCATGCCGATGATGCCTACAACTATGGGGCTATTGGTGTAGTGATAGGTCATGAAATGACTCACGGCTTCGATGACCAAGGTCGCCACTACGACAAAAACGGAAATATGATCGACTGGTGGACAAAACAAGATGCCGAAAACTTTGCTCAACACGCCGATGTTTGTGTTCGTTTCTTCTCAAATATCAAGGTATTACCCGACCTTAATGCTAATGGCAAACTAACATTGGGTGAGAATTTGGCCGACCATGGAGGCTTAGAAGTTGCCTTTAACGCTTTTAAACACGCCACAGCGTCTAATCAGCTTACTACAATAAACAATTTCACTCCTGAGCAGCGTTTCTTTTTAGCCTATGCAGGTGTATGGGCGGGAAATATAACTGAAGAAGAAATACGAAGTCGCACAAAAAGTGATCCCCACTCGTTAGGCGAATGGCGTGTAAATGGTGCCCTACCACACATTAATGCATGGTATGAGGCTTTTAATATCAAGCCTACAGATAAAATGTTTTTGCCAGAGAGCAAGCGTTTAAAAATGTGGTAAATTCTCAATAAGCCCTTTTAAAAAACAAAATATCACACATTATATAGATCCGTATTCAAGTTTTTATGAATACGGATCTTTTTTGGTATTATATATATCGCAAACAATGTCGAACATAATATTTTGTTCAACTTTACTGATAGGGTAACGATTGAAAACGACATGGTCTTTCTGAATTTGCTGGGCCAGCAACTGTTTACATCCCTGTGCATCTTTTCCATGCAATGTACAAAAGTGTACCAGATGTTCTGCCGCCTGCTGATAACGACCAGTTACCCAAGCGGCGTAAGCAGCGTTCAAACTGTCAGCAGGTATTGTCGATGGAGCCTTCAGCAACAGTTCATACCGTGTAAAAGCTTTCTCGGGCTCACCATTAAGAAGTTGTGCCCATGCCATGGCACGTAACACATTTCGATTGTTAGGATATTGAAAATCGAGTTTATAAAGAAGGGGCAATGCTTCGTCCATCTTACCTACACTAAGCAAGGCAACAGATAGCCTCAAGTTATACGTAAAATTATCAACTGATATTTGACAGAGACGTTTATAGCAATCAACTGCCATTTCATAGCGTTGCTGTTTAAATACATACTGAGCTATAAAGGGGAGCACGGAAATAGGAGCAGCATCAAGTTGTGCTAGCCATTTTTCAGCCAAAGCGGCTATAAAAGGATGCGATAGAGGCTGCAACTGTGTAGCCGATACAAAAGGATTAATGAAATCGGAACGATGATTATTCAACCGAAAGAAACGATATAGATTCTGCAGATAAATACGACGCATGTATGTTGCCGAATTTTTGTCAGAATCGCTCATAGTGCCTCCAAAAGCCATTTTGTTTTCTCTGATGCCGTGTCGTACTTCTTGCGGCAGTTGTTTTAATACTGTTGACAATGCGAGAAGAAATGAATATTTATCAGAGTCGCAGAATGGAGCATCATTCAATAAATCAGCAAATAACTGGCAATCGGGCTCTTTGTTATATATTTCATTTAGCAAGGGGTGCGTAGAGCTATAAGATAGAAACCAGTTAATCAACTCATTGAAGAAACTAAAGCGTTTCATCTGAGCAAACCCTCCAAAAAACACGTCAGCACCTTCTCGCTGCATATCTTGCATCTTTTTGAAAGTTTGCTCCATTTTCTCCATACGTTGCTCAGCATCATTGGTTCCCATAATATCCGCCATAGGGTCATCGTCTTTCTCACGTATACCCAACCGCGTAATCTCAAGATTACTATTTTCCATCAATGTAGGAATGATGTTATTTTGTATCTCGGCAGTATCGCTATCGGCTCGGCAACAATACATCATTTGCTTTTGCAGTTCAGCCAACTCGGTAAATAACGATTGATGGGCAAACAAAGCTTGTAGGGCGGCTTCTACTTCGGAAAAGCGATGTATCAGTGCTACAGGGGGCATTGTCCATGCCCACCCTACCAGCGCACACTGAGCAAGGGCGGTGTTGCCAGCAGCAGTTGCTTGTAGATACACCTGCACCAAAGTGTACCACTTACGCGGACAATAAACATTTATTACAGATAATGTAATGGCCGTCACCATTAACTGTGCATCCTTTACATCAATTGTGGGCGATGTAAGCAACAACGTAAATCCTTTCTGCTGACTTTCTGTCCAAGCATGCGATACAAGAACAGACGCAAACAACTGGTTGATGTAAACATAATGACGGTTGCGCAGTTCATCTATTTTTTTTGAGTTTGACGCAATATCTGCTCGGTCTAATGCCAACAAGGCTTCATCTTGCACAAAGCGCTCTAAATTTGAACGCACACTGTCAGGCTGTAGTTCAAACAAACGCGATACCTCTGCTGCACGCATATAGGACACCTTTGTTCGGCACAACTGGTTAACGGCCATACCAACGGCTATGTCATAAAGTCTGTGCTGCATATTGGCATACATCTTTTCGGCATCAGGGTCACGAAAGCCACGGCACATGAATTGGCACATCATGCGATAATCGGTTTCGGTCTTTTCTATTTCCTCACGAAAAGAAGCTACCTGTGGTTGCGTGGCTACTTCAGCATACAAAGCCGAAATATTCTCGCCAACAGTATTGTCGGATAAAAGTTTGCTAAGAATATCTTCTTTCATGTTAATGGTTCAATTTGAAAGTGAATGAGAAGGCTGGTGGATGAGCGGTTTACTTCGTAACCCAATTATTACCTACTATAGTTACTGCAGTTCCACTCTTCCACTCTCCGACTTGGCACTACAGCTTATTTCAATAAAACACGTCAACTAATTAATTGTTGTCTTTACAAATGCCGACACCTTTTTAATATTATCGGCGGTGGGTTCAACGGCATGCATATAGCGTATTTTCGGCAGAGCTGCAATGGTTTTATCATCAATGCGATAATATTTCTTTAACACATCAGCATAAGCAGAAAGACCATGAGCATTAAGCGAGTCGCAAGCCATATTATATCCCTTCAAAAATAAGGACAGCTGTTTTTGACGTCGTTTATCCCGTATTGCTTCATCTTTAAACGCTATTACACCCAACACTGGATAACGGTCACTGCTATCAACCAACACCACACCGCCACGCTGACGTGCTAACGTTGCCCAAGGCTCAGAAAGCCATGCCGCATCAATCTCATTGCCTATCAACATACGCAACCGTATCAATACATCATTAATCTGCACTCTATAAACATCACCTTTAACTTTTACGCCTTCAAGACATTGATTCGTAAGCCAGTCGGTGCCAGAAAAACGAGTTATACCAACCACCTTATCACCCAACTGGTCAAGGCGTGATACACGCGAACGTTTGCTTGCTATAAGTTGCCAATGCTGAACAGTACCAGCCACATATTTTAAACCTATACCTTGTTGTTGAAAACGTTCTGTACGCACGAGATCGCTTACTATGCCCTCGACCGTTGTGCCACGAAAGGCTGTATCACAATCCATCTGAGCATTGTATCGACGCAATCGGACATCTACACCAAGAGTATCAAACATTCGGTGTTCATGAGCTAAAAATAAAGGTAAGCCATCGAGTGTGGGTAACACAGCAATCTTCAATGCTAACGAGTCTTGGCGTTGTTGTTCGAGGCGTTGCTGGCGGTCAAGGCGCTGTCGGGTGGCTTCAGTATCGCCACATGCCGACAATATTACAACAACTAATATATATAAAATGCTTTTTTTCATACGGCAAAATTAACAATATATTTTGACACGCGAAAAATAATTACTACTTTTGTATTGATACAAATTAATAATAGATACCACGCAAATAAACATTCTACAAAAAAGGATGTAAACTAACGTGATATCTATCAAACTTAACAGAACACGCTTATGGCAAAAGACAAGATTGCATACGTGTGCACAAATTGTGGACAAGAGTCAACAAAATGGATTGGCAAATGTCCCAATTGCGGCCAGTGGAATACATTTAAAGAGATACGTATCTCAAATAACGCCTCAAATAGTATCGCTCAAAGAACAACCTTATACGATGCACCAGGTGGAAAGAATGGGAAAAGCCGCCCCATAAAACTCAAAGACATACCTGTAGATGCTGAACCACGCATTAATACACACGACACCGAACTAAACCGTGTGTTAGGTGGAGGGTTAGTTCCTGGCAGCATTGTGCTGTTAGGTGGAGAACCCGGCATTGGTAAAAGCACACTAACCTTACAAACCATTCTTAATATGCCAGAACGACGCATATTATATGTAAGTGGTGAAGAAAGTGCACACCAATTAAAAATGCGTGCACAACGATTGGCTTCTATTAACATAACAGATGAAGCTATGTCAGATCACGACAATGTCACCATTCTGTGTGAAACATCGCTTGAAAATATATTTGACAACATTAAAGAAGTGGCACCCGAATTGATTGTCATCGATTCTATACAAACTATTGCTACTGATACTGTGGAGAGCAGCCCAGGAAGCGTAACACAGGTACGTGAATGTGCCGCAGCATTATTACACTATGCCAAATCTTCAGCAGTGCCAGTTATTCTCATCGGTCATATCAACAAAGAAGGCACACTAGCAGGCCCTAAAATCTTGGAACATATTGTAGATACCGTGATACAATTTGAGGGCGATCAACACTATATGTATCGTATATTACGTTCTATAAAAAATCGTTTTGGCAGTACGTCAGAATTAGGTATCTACGAGATGCAACAAACGGGGTTAAGACAAGTAAGCAACCCCTCTGAGCTATTGCTAAATCAAGACCACGAAGGGCTATCAGGAATAGCCATTAGTTCTGCAATAGAAGGAGTTAGACCATTTTTAGTTGAGACACAGGCGCTTGTTTCATCGGCTGCATACGGCACGCCACAGCGCACAGCAACAGGTTTCGATCAGAAACGTTTGAACATGTTACTTGCTGTCCTTGAAAAGCGTGTTGGCTTTAAGTTAGCACAAAAAGACGTTTTCATAAATATTGCAGGCGGCTTACGTGTAACCGATCTTGCTATGGATCTTAGCATTATCGCAGCCGTACTATCAAGTAATGTTGACACCCCCATTGAAACAGGATGGTGCATGGCAGGCGAAGTGGGTTTGAGTGGTGAGGTACGTTCGGTTAACCGTATTGAACAACGGATAGCTGAGGCCGAGAAATTGGGGTTCAGCGACATCATCATTCCAAAATATAATTTTCAGGGATTAGATACAAAAAAATACAAAATAAACATACACCCCGTAAAGAAGGTAGAAGAAGCGCTACGGGTTTTGTTTGGTTAACGAACGGCTAATGGGACACTTGTCTTGCCGATCAAAAAACCTTAAAATAACAATTGAAACGCATAGATAGAAACAAGTCTATGCGTCAGCCAACAGACAATTTCTTGCGAAACGAAATAAAAAATATGAAAGACTCAGTTATTATTGTTAGTGGAGGGATGGATAGTATCACTCTTCTTTACGAATGGAAAGAACGCATTGCCTTAGGCATATCGTTCGACTATGGAAGCAATCATAATGCCAAGGAAATACCGTTGGCACAAATGCACTGCAATCGATTAGGCATCAAGCACATAACAATTCCGCTCAGTTTTATGCATCAATATTTTAAAAGTAGTTTGCTTGATGGAGCCGATGCCATACCCGAAGGACATTATGCCGACGATAACATGAAATCGACGGTAGTGCCTTTCCGTAATGGCATTATGCTATCTATCGCTATTGGCATTGCGGAAAGCAACGAACTTAAAAATGTTCTTATAGCTAACCACGGTGGTGATCACACTATCTACCCCGACTGTCGTCCAGAATTCATTAAAGCCATTAATGCCGCTGCTGAAACAGGTACTTTTGTCAACATAAATGTATTGGCACCATACACCAATATCACCAAGACAGATATTGCTCGAAGAGGACGAGAACTAGGCATCAATTATGCTGAAACATGGAGTTGCTACAAAGGTGGTGAACACCAATGTGGAAAATGCGGCACATGTGTAGAACGTAAAGAAGCGTTACATGATGCAGGAATTATTGATAACACGGTATACGAACAGGATGCAGAATAACAAAAGAAGAAAGAGGCATATTTTGACAGAAGACATAAAATAGGATAAAATTTTAACACAGAAGCACCATCTTTCAACTTTTATTATTAATTTTGTAGGCAAACATAACGGTGTGGGTATTCAATATCCACAGGCAACTAAAAAACATCATTTATTGACATACAAAAAACAATAAAAAAATGAAAATCGAAGATTTCAACTTTGCCGGTAAGAAGGCAATTGTCCGCGTGGACTTCAATGTACCCTTGGACGAGAACGGTAACGTAACCGACGACACCCGTATCCGTGGCGCTCTGCCCACTCTGAAGAAGGTTTTGGCCGATGGCGGTGCACTCATTATGATGAGCCACATGGGCAAACCCAAAGGCAAGGTAAACCCCAAGTTGTCGCTTAAGCAGATTGTTCCCAATGTATCAAAAGCACTGGGCGTAGACGTTAAGTTTGCAGAAGACTGCGGTAACGCAAGCGAGGCAGCTGCTGCACTGAAGTGTGGCGAAGCTCTTTTGCTGGAGAACTTACGCTTCTATCCTGAGGAAGAAGGCAAACCTGTAGGTGTAGAAAAAGGCACACCCGAGTTTGACGAGGCAAAGAAAGAGATGAAGGGCAAGCAGAAAGATTTTGCTAAGAAGCTCGCTTCATATGCTGACGTTTACGTAAACGACGCCTTCGGCACCGCTCACCGTAAGCACGCTTCTACTGCAGTTATTGCCGACAGCTTTGATGCTGACCACAAAATGCTTGGTTTCCTTATGGAGAAAGAGGTTACCGCTATTGATAACGTACTGAAAAACGCTCAGCATCCTTTCACAGCCATTATCGGTGGTTCTAAGGTAAGCTCTAAGTTGGCCGTTATCAAGAACTTGCTCGACAAGGTTGACAACCTCATCATTGGTGGTGGTATGGGTTACACCTTCATCAAAGCACAGGGCGGACACATTGGCGAATCACTGCATGAAGACGATCTGATGCCTGAGGCACTGAACGTAATGGCTGCTGCCAAAGAAAAAGGTGTAAACCTGAGCCTCTCTGTAGCTACTGTGGCTGCTGACTCGTTCTCAAACGATGCTAACCGCAAAGTTGTTGATATCTATAATATTCCCGATGGATGGGAAGGCATGGACGCCTCAGAAGAGAGCCTTGAGAATTGGAAAGAAATTATTCTTAACTCGAAGACTATTCTGTGGAACGGCCCCGTTGGCGTATTTGAGATGGAAAACTTCGCACACGGCACAGGCGAAATTGCTAAGTATGTAGCACAGGCTACACAGGAAAACGGTGCTTACTCGCTCGTTGGTGGTGGCGACTCAGTTGCTGCTGTTAACAAGTTTGGCTTGGCCGACAAGGTAAGCTATGTTTCAACTGGTGGTGGTGCCATGCTCGAAGCTATCGAGGGTAAAGTGCTGCCCGGTGTAGCTGCCATCAAGGGCGAATAATGGTGAAGACAGAATAGACCCTAATAAATAGAAATAATTGAGGGTGTGCCCCGAATGGCTTTCAAAACCATTTTCGGCACTCCCTCATTTTCATTTATTCGCACTCTCCTCCCCCACACACTTCAAGGGCTGCACACCTGAAACTTATACCCCACACACGATGTAAACACCCCACACATTGTCATTAGATTATCATTAGATCATCAATATATTATAAAAAATACAAATTATGCCCTTACGAATTCCAGATAAACTGCCCGCCATTGAAATTCTCAAAAAAGAGAATATCTTTGTGATGGACAACACACGCGCTACGAACCAAGATATACGACCGCTTCGCATTGTGGTTCTTAACCTCATGCCCCTCAAAATAACTACTGAAACCGATCTCATTAGGCTGCTTTCAAACACGCCATTGCAGATTGAAATCGACTTTATGAAACTGAAGAGCCACACTCCGAAGAACACACCCATTGAACATATGCTTATGTTCTATCGCGACTTTGAGGCTATGCGCAATGAGAAATATGACGGAATGATTATCACAGGGGCACCCATCGAACAATATGATTATAAAGACGTGGCTTACTGGGATGAAATATCACAGATATTTGCTTGGGCAAAAACGCACGTCACCTCAACATTATATATATGCTGGGCAGCACAAGCTGGGCTTTATTATCACTACGGTATACCTAAATATCCGTTAAAGAAAAAAATGTTTGGCGTGTTTGCACAAAAACCGCTCTATCCCACACTACCCATCTTCCGGGGCTTTGACGACCAGTTCTTCATGCCACAAAGCCGACATACTGAGGTAAAAAGTAAAGATATATTAAACAACAAGGCGCTCACGCTTATTGCGGAATCAAAAGAAAGCGGGGCTGGCATCATTATGGCAAGAGGCGGACGCGAATTTTTTGTTACTGGACATATGGAATACTCACCCCTCACGCTTGACAAAGAATATAAAAGAGATATGGATAAACGCGATGATGTTGACATTCCAATCAACTACTATCGCGAAAACGACCCTTCGCTCCCACCTATCGTACAATGGCGAGCTCATGCAAACCTCTTTTTTAGCAATTGGATAAATTATTACGTTTACCAAGAAACGCCCTACGATATTAATAAAATTGTTTAACAAAAAGTGTCTTAACACAACATTATACTACATACGCCACTCATGCAAACTATCGAACTTTTAGCACCTGCAAAAAATTTGGCATCAGGAATAGCTGCCATTAAGCACGGTGCCGACGCCGTTTACATTGGCGCCAGTCACCACGGTGCACGCGCTGCCGCAGGAAATAGCCTCAACGATATTGAACAGCTATGCGCCTACGCACACGGCTTCAGGGCTCGTGTTTATGTCACTCTTAACACCATCATTTATGATAACGAAATAGAAGATGTAAAACTGCTCATGCAACAATTGGCACAGATAAAGGTTGATGCTGTATTAGTGCAAGACATGGCGATTGTAGATATGGTGATGCATTGTGAAGACAATGACCCATTGGCATATTTTCGTAACCGACTGCACGCTAGCACACAAACCGATAACCGTTCGGCTGATAAGGTGGCGTGGCTAAACAACATTGGTTTTTCTCGAGTGGTGCTGGCACGTGAGCTCTCATCTAATGAAATAAAAAACATTCATCAGCAACAGCCAAACGTCGAATTAGAGGCCTTCGTGCATGGAGCACTCTGCGTAAGCTATTCAGGGCAGTGTTATGTCTCGCAATACTGTTTTGGACGAAGTGCAAACCGCGGTGAGTGCGCACAGTTCTGCAGAATGAAGTTTGACCTTACTGATAGTAACGACAAACTATTATATCAACAGCTACATCTGTTGTCGCTGAAGGATATGTGCCAGATTAATCACCTTGAACAATTGCTTGAAGCAGGGGTAGTTTCTCTGAAAATCGAAGGCCGACTGAAAGATACTACCTACGTAAAAAACGTAGTGGCAGCCTACAGCACACGATTGAATGAAATAATTGCCAAAAGCCCTAACAAATATAAACGTAGCTCGTTAGGACACTGTCAATATGCCTTTACGCCCAACTTGTCAAAAACATTTAACCGTGGTTACACAACCTATTTTCTTAATGGCCGCATTGCAGATATTTCATCACCAGCAACACCTAAAGCCATCGGACAATTTGTAGGTAAAGTAAAAGCTATAAACTACAACAACTTCACCGTAGCAAGCATCGAAGCCTTTGCCAATGGCGACGGTCTCTGCTTTATTGGCCCCGATGGGCAACTTACTGGTTTTAGAGTGAACAAGGTGATAGGCAATAAGATATTTCCGCTCAACATGCCCAATGCTCTTAAACCAGGAACAGCTCTCTATCGCAATAACGATAAGGTCTTTGAAGACGAACTGAGTAATGAAAAAAGTGCAGTACGACTGATTAATATTAATATGCACCTTGGGCAACACAAAAATGGTTTAACACTGACAATAGAAACAGAAGACGGCATCAAGGCATCGGCTAGCGTTGATATTGAAAAACAAGTGGCACAAAAACCACAAAAAGAAAATATGCAACGACAGCTGCAAAAACTAGGAAACACTATCTACCAATGTAATAATCTTGACATTGATAATGGTGTTGAAGGGCTGTTTGTACCATCAAGTGTTTTGGCAGAACTAAGACGACAAGCTGTTGAAGAACTAAATATAGCCATAAGCAATTGGCAACAAACAGCTGACAACATGCTGAACAACAAAGTTGGCGTGAAGCACTACGAAAATAGCAATGAGAGTATAAACGGGGCTAATCCTACCAAGCGCACGCTGTTCTATGGCGACAAAACCTACTTATATAATATTGCCAACCACATTGCTCAAGGTTTCTACACACGACAAGGATTGGCGCACGCAGAAATGGCTTTTGAGATTAAAGAGCCTAAAGAAAAATGTATTATGCAGTGCCGTTACTGTATACGATATGCTTTAGGTTACTGCGTAAAGAATGGTGGCAAACAACCAACATGGCACGAACCGTTATTCTTGACGTTAGGAGATGGAAGACGTTTCCGTTTACAATTCCATTGTTCAACTTGCCAAATGAATATCTATGCTGACGATGAAACAAGATAAAAAGCATCGATCTCTTAAAATGAAAACTGTTGCAAAAGCGCTGATGGTGCTTATAGCATGCCTCGCACTAAGCAGTTGCTACCATAAAAAAGAAAACAAACAACATTATGGTCGCAACTACAACTTCGTGATTAAGGCCGACTCTATGGCTATCATCGAGCAGCAACCCGAAGAAATTATAACATTTCTGCCAACCGACACGCTGTATGTGCGCCACAACGATCACATTGTAGTGGCCGACAAACGAATACTAAATAACGACCCTACTGACAGCGTGTGGGTGCAAGTGGCACGCGACCAAGAAACCTTTGGTTGGGTACATGAAAGCGTGTTATTGAAAAGCGTGGTGCCCAGCGACCCTATCTCACAGTTTATAAGCACTTTTTCTGACAAGCATCTACTCATTTTTTTAGTAATCATCAGCGTTATAGCAAGTGGTTATTTGTTGCGACGCATCATGAAAAAGAAAGCTTTCATCGTACATTTCAACGATATTGACAGCATTTACCCCACATTATTAGCCATTACTGTGGCTGCTGCTGCCACCTTCTACTCAAGTATTCAGTTATTCGATGCCGACTCATGGCAGCACTTTTATTTTCATCCTTCACTTAACCCCTTCTCACAACCGCCTATTATTGGCATCTTTGTAGGGGCAGTGTGGGCCATGCTGATTATGGGTATGGCAGCCATAGACGAAGTGAAACGCTTACTGCCAGTAAGCCAAGCCATTCTATATCTGGGTGGCCTAGCCGCTATCTGCGCCGCCAACTATATTATTTTTAGTATAACCACCCTTTATTATATAGGTTTTCCCTTGCTTGTGGCTTACATTGGCTTTGCCCTATATCGCTACATTCATTACACAGCATGTTCTTATGTCTGCGGAAAATGTGGCAAGAAAATGAAGCGAAAAGGAAAATGTCCACATTGTGGAGCTGAAAACAGATAATTTATTATTGCTGTCCGCTAAAACTCCAAAGAACATATATCCTCCCCGAAGCCTTGTAAAATTAGACTTCGGGGTTTGTTCTTTCAAAAGCAAGCCCCCTAATCGAAGATAGCAAGCATATCGTCTCAGTACTTGGCCGAGATTACTCCAGTACTTGATGGAGATTACTCCAGTACTTGGCCGAGATTACTGCAGTACTTGATGGAGATTACTCCAGTACTTGGGCCAAGTACTGGCGCACATATTTTGAGGGATGAACCATATGTATGCTCTTTGGAGTTTTAGCGGACAGCAAATAATAAATTATCCACTTTTACTAAGATTAATAAAAAGAATGCACCTTACAAAGATAAAGTCATTATCATTTTGCTTTCATCTTTGTAAGGTACTTTATTTGACGGTCAATACTAGATGACAGATTGATGCTTTCAGACAAAAATCATACGTTTTGTACCTGAAAACGTACGCTTTCAGCCGAATGTAGCAAGCAAAGATAAAGTCAACGGTGTTTTTAATGTAACTTATCATCTGCATCAAAACGTGCGGGAACATCGCGTAAGTGTAAATCGTGCTGAGGGAACGGTATCTCGATATTATGCTTATTCAACGTGTTATATATACACTCCAACACCTCACCATCATCCGAATAATGTGTCAAAACCGACACCCATACACTGACTGTAAGGTTCACGCTATTATCTCCCAAACCCTTCACAACAATCTTCACTCCACGTTTCTTATAAATACAGTCGAGTTGCATTACAGCGTCACGCAAAATCTGTTTCACAAAAGTAAGATCACTTCCATAGGCTACACCCACTTCAAGTGTGTCAAGTTCATAACCATGATTCTTTGTCATGTTCTTATAATTCTTTGTAAAGAGCTGACTATTTTGGAAAGCAATAACCGAACCATCAACCGTATCAATCATAGTACTGGTATATGAAATAGAGCTCACCTTGCCTCTGGTTCCGTCACACTCTATCCAGTCGCCTATCTTTACACGCCCTGCCATCAAAGAGATGCCATAATAAATATTCTCGAGAATATCTTTCGAAGCAAAACCAATACCAGTTGACAAGCCACCTGAGATAACCACCAGCCACGTGTTGCTAACATGGAAAATAGCCAATGCCACTAATAGCCATACACCCCACACCACCACTTGTACAAGTTTACGTGACATAATATTATGGCTGGCAGCCGTACTTAAATCTTTCTTTTCGAAATGTATTTCAAGCAAGTCGTTAATAGTGTGATACAGATAAGAGAATGTGAAATAGAGATTAGCCACTATCACGATAGAAATAATACTTACACGAAGATTTTTACTATCAATAAAGTTGTGGCTAAAAAGTTTCCACATAACATCGGTTAGATTGAACACATCAGCAGCCCAGTAAAGCGAAATGAGCACCGACATTACTCCCATCACACGAAGCACTACATAATAAACAAGGCGGAAAATCCATACATCGGTTACCTTCTTATCTACATAATCATGTCGTTTAGCCCACTGATTAAGCAAGCCTGCAAGGCACGTAATTGTAAGGATGCACGTCAACTGCATAATCCACCATATAAGCACCTGTACACTGAGCAAAGTATAACCCACCCAAGAACAAACTGTTGACACAACAAATACTGCTAACGAACAGTAAGTAAAGAAGACATCTGACTTAGGAATATTATTGTTATGCCGCATTATTACATTCCACTGCCAAAGTGAGCAAAGCAAAAGTACAGGTGGGAAAACAAGATTTACAACATCGTTAGGAACCAGTACTATACGAAAGCTAATAACAATGAAGCCAACTACCATCAACGGTGAGTAAATGCGGAAAGCGCTCTTCATCTGCGAACCGTCAAGACGGATAAGCAACGAGGTAAGAATTACGCCCAATAACCAAGCATACTCTACTAAAAGGTTGCTGGCCATCAGCAAGAAATTTTGGTCTTTAAAGATTAAACGAGCCAATCCTAGCAGCACAGCCAACATGATGACCGATGCTGACAAAACAATGCACGTACGTTTCGACATAAACGATGGCGTGCGGAAACGTTGAGGCAAAAAATGACGAATAGCAACCAAACACAATATAAACGACACGATGCCATAGAAGAAAATAAGTGCAAACATGAAAGCGATAATACGACTATCCCATTGCGAACGCATTTTCTCCGACGGTTTATACTTGTCTTCTATTGACAGTTTAGTGTCTTTAAACTGCCTACCAAAATGTGCTAGAATGGTGAAATAGCCTTCACCACCATTGCTAAAAATGCTTGCCTGTATATCATTATAGCGTTTGTTAGCATAGTCGTTCAGGTTGCGAAGACGTTGATCAGTCATATTATAATATCTAATATAATCATTAAGCTGCTGACTATTGTCATACAAGGTATGACGTATGTTAACAGCCAACGTCAAACAAACGTTACGGTCAATTTGAGCACGCTCGCTGAGGGTGCGCGATGGCATCTGACTGAGATTGATTACTAAGCTGTCGTATCGCGCAATCTCAGAATTTGTGCGTGCTAAGAGCGAAGTAAAAGGTAATACATTTTCCTGGAACTCGGCATACTGTTCAGTAGCTTCATGACAAGCATATGTTAAATCAAAAATATACTGCGGTTTTTGCGAATACAGCATCAACGAGTTCTGATTACTGCGACGGAAAATATCCATTAAATTATTACGCACTGTCTCCTGCTGATCTTTCATAAAGCTCATCTGACGCTGCAAGTCGTTGTAGTAATTGGTGAGCTCCGAACGCAAAATACTTAATGTATTATCAAGGTTCTTTTCCTTTAACACAGCACTCGAGGGAAGCATAATAAAGAACAGCATAAAAAAAGTAAGTAACCACCGCATTACTACAGTGGCTTTGCTATGCTTCATTTTATACATCTTATTCTTATTACTTGTCATCATATAGATTGTGTGTATTAAATTATTTTAAGCAGAAAATTCAGATAGTTCTAGCCAACGCATACCTTTCTCATCAAGTGCATCCTTTACCTCTGGTAAGCGACGGCTTAGTTCTGTAATTTGTTCCACTGTAAGCGTACCGCTACATAAGGCATCTTCTATTTGTTTCTGTTCGGCCTCCAACTGTTCAATATCTTTTGACAGTTGTTCAAACTCCATTTTTTCCTTATATGTCATTTTTCGGCGCTGGTCGTTACGTGACGATTTCTTATCTTTATCCTTATTCTCGTCAGCACATGGCTTCTTTATCGCCATTTCCTTAGGCTGCAGCGCACACCATTGTCTGTATTGTGTATAGTTGCCAGGAAAATCGTTTACTTCGCCATTACCTTTAAATACAAGAAGATGATCAACCACCTTATCCATAAAATAGCGGTCATGACTAACTATAATTACACATCCCGCAAAATCTTGAAGATATTCTTCAAGCACTTGAAGAGTTTGTATGTCTAAATCGTTAGTGGGCTCGTCAAGAACAAGAAAATTAGGATTGCGCATCAACACCGTACACAGATATAACTTGCGACGCTCGCCTCCGCTCAACTTATACACATAATTATATTGTTGCTCAGGAGTAAACAAAAACTGTTGCAACAACTGCGAGGCAGTAAGATGCTTACCATCGCCCATATCAATATATTCAGCAATGTCAGTAATCACGTCTATCACCTTCTGTTGGTCATCAAACAACATTCCATCTTGCGAGAAATAACCAAAACGCACTGTTTCACCAATATCAAACTTACCTTCATCAGGCTGTACCAATCCTAACAACATTTTAATAAATGTCGACTTTCCCGCACCATTATCGCCAATGATGCCCATCTTTTCAAAACGGGCAAAATTATAGTAGAAATCCTTAAGAATAACTTTTTCGTCAAAAGCTTTCGATACGTATTGGCACTCAAAAATTTTAGAACCAATGTACACATTTCTTGCTTTCAGTCGCACTTGACGTTCTTCAATACGTTGCTTTGCTTTACGCTCTAATTCATAAAAAGCCTCTTCACGGTAACGAGCTTTATGTCCACGAGCTTGTGGCATACGACGCATCCATTCTAACTCACGTCGATACAAATTATTGGCTCGCTGTATTTCTGCAGCGGCTGCATCCATACGTTCTTGACGTTTCTCAAGATAATAGGCATAATTTCCACGATAGGTATAAATGTTTTTATTATCGAGCTCAAGAATTGTGTCGCACACCCGATCAAGAAAGAAACGATCGTGCGTAACCATAAGTAGGGTTTTATTTCCGCGTGAAAGGAAGCCTTCTAACCATTCAATCATTTCCAAGTCGAGATGGTTGGTAGGCTCATCCAGGATAAATAAGTCGGGTTCTGTAATGAGCACATTAGCTAAGGCCACACGTTTCTGCTGTCCACCACTCAACGTGCCCATTTTCTGTGTTAAATCATTTATTCTTAATTGTGTAAGTATCTGCTTTGCTTTCAGCACCTTATCACTTTCGCCCTGATGATTAAAACATGCATCAAGGACAGTATCATCAGAATCAAAATGTGGTGTCTGAAGCAAGAAGCCAATACGTAAACCTTTTCTAAAAATGATATTTCCACTATCACATCCTTCGCTACCCGAAATAATAGAAAGCAATGTGCTCTTTCCTGTACCATTTTTTGCAATAAGACCCACACGTTGCCCCTCGGCGATAGAAAAAGAAATATCGTCGAACAAGACCTGTGCTCCAAACGACTTGGTTACATTTTGTATATCAATAAATGGATTTTGGTTTGTCATCTTTACTTTTTGATAAAAAACATTACGTTACTCGCCTTTCAACTCAGCATTAATCTGTTCAATATAACCGAGCACCTCATCACGACCAGCCTTTGTTTCTGAACTGGTAACAAAATAAGGAGGCAACTCATCCCACGTATCAGATAGTTTACGCATCCAAGCCTCAGCATTTTGTCGGGCACGCACAGGACCTAGTTTGTCAGCTTTAGTAAAGATAATAGCAAATGGCACATTACTCTGTCCAAGCCAATCAATAAACTCACGGTCAATTTTCTGCTGTTCATGTCGAATATCAACAAGCACAAAGGTATTGATAAGTTGTTCACGCTGAAGAATATACGATGTTATCATATTCGTAATTTTCTGCTGAACCGATTTTGAACGCTTTGCAAAGCCATATCCAGGAAGGTCAACCAAATACCACTCGTTGTTAATGATAAAATGATTGATAAGCAAGGTTTTACCAGGCGTTGCACTTGTCTTAGCTAAGTTTTTATGATTACAGAGCATATTGATAAGGCTCGACTTTCCTACATTTGAACGTCCGATAAAAGCGTACTCGGGTTTGGTATCAGAAAGACATTTGCTCACTGTAGGAGCAGATATTACAAATTCAGATTTCTTGATTTCCATATCTTATTTTACTATTTTCTATTATTATCTTTTCTTTTTATTCATATTACGTTGTTCTCTTTCCCATTGTTCACGTGCTTTTTGTTTCACCTTAGCCTCAACAGCAGAAATATTAGGGCGGCCTATCATGAGTGTTTTCAGCCAAACACAAACAATGAAACAAAGTATCGTAATGACAATACAAATTAATAAATTGAGCATCTCATTGGTCACAGGCAGATAATCTTTCAGCACCACGCCCACGGCAACAGGAATAGCAAACAAAAGCCAATCGGCACCTGAACTCATTTTATAGCCACCTGTAGCCCTTGTATATTCGCTATCGGCCTTCAACAATCGTTTCCCGTTATGCAGCCAATACTGCTCAAAGCGGTCGTTTTCAAGGTTGTCTTTCGTCATTATTTCGTTCTTTCAATTATTCTTAATTATTATTATAATTACAGCAACCATTTAATAAACCATCATCAAGTCGCTCATAATCATATCACTTATCATGAAGCTGTTTTCACAAATACGAATACGATTTCCTTTTCGTTCCATACGTTTCGCCAGTAAATACGGTTGAGCCATCTTCAATAAATAATCTTGATGCTGGGCAGAAAGCATGGTAAGATCTAAGCCATCACTTGTGCGCAATGCGGTGGTCACCAAGTCGTCATAGTGAGTGTCAGCATCAATGCGTTCTTGTTCAAAGGGCACCCTACCCTCATTTATGGCTTCCATGTAAGCATCAATATCAGACACGTTCCACTGTCGCACACTGCGATTATACGAGTGTGCTGCCGCCCCTAATCCGATGTAAGGAGTATCGTTCCAGTAACTGCTGTTATGCTGTGCACGACAACCAGGAAGAGCAAAATTGCTAACCTCATAATGTTCATATCCAGCAGACCTTAATTGTTCTACCAGCATATTATACATCAAAAGGCTAAGTTCTTCATCATTTTCCTTTATCTCATGTTTTTCTAACAAACGATATAGCGGCGTGCCTTCTTCATACATCAGGCTGTATGCCGACACATGCTCTACGCCAAGTTTTATCACCTCATCAATATCATATTGCCACTGTTCAGCTGTTTGATTAGGAAATCCATACATCAAATCAACACTGATGCGTGCAATACCCCCATGGCGCAAACAATCAACGGCCTCATACACTTGTTTTGACGAGTGTCGGCGATGCAACCAACATAAACGCTCGTCATCAAAGGTCTGTGCTCCCATACTTACACGATTTACACCATTGTTTACAAGGCAACGCACCAAGTTGGCATCAACATCATCAGGATTTACTTCAACAGTTGTTTCACTACTTTTACAACCATACACCTTATATATATTATTAAAAAGGCGATCAATATCTGTCCTACTTATTTGCGAAGGCGTTCCACCACCTATATAAATAGTATTAATGGTTGCATCATTGCCTTGAGGCAAGAAATCAGTTCGCAGTTGCATTTCGTGTATCAAACTGTCGATATAAGCCGAACGTTGCCCATGCTTTACCGTGCTATAAAAAGCACAGTATATGCACCTACTGGCACAAAAGGGTATGTGAATATATAGTCCTGACATGATGTTACAAAGGTAAAAAGGGGCATTGTGCTACTTTTTCATCACAAAATTACTAATATGTTTTAAAAGAAATGATGTTTTAGTGTATTTCTTTTGGTTTTTTGTGCAAAAATGTCTAACTTAGGCGGCGATAAAGGTCAAACGACCTTGTTTCGGAGCCTGTATAAGGCGAAATTCTGTCCTTTCCTATCTAACCTAAGGGATGAGGCAACAGTTTGACGTTTGGGCTGCGGAGCATAAGAGACGGATGAGGCGTGTTCCGTTTCTTGTTATTTTGAAGCTCGCCTCTATTACTAACATTAAACCTTTGATAGATATGAGAGTTTATCAAACAAATGAAATCAAAAACATCGCTCTGCTTGGCAGTGCGGGTAGCGGCAAGACCACGCTTGCCGAGTCTTTACTCTTTGGTAGCGGCATTATCAAACGCCGTGGCACCGTTGAAGGCAAAAACACCGTCAGCGACTATTTCCCTGTTGAACAAGAGTATGGCTACTCTGTATTCTCAACTGTTTTCCATGTAGAATGGAACAATAAGAAGCTCAACATTATTGACTGCCCGGGTTCTGACGATTTCGTGGGAGGTGCTATTACTGCACTTAACGTTACTGATCAAGCCGTTATCCTTATCAACGGACAATATGGTCCGGAAGTGGGCACACAAAACAATTTCCGCTATACAGAGAAATTAAAGAAGCCCGTTATATTCCTTATCAACCAGCTCGACTCTGATAAATGCGATTTTGACAATGTCATTAACGCCATGCACGAGATATATGGTTCTAAGTGCGTGCAGATACAATACCCCACCCAAACAGGCCCTGGTTTCAATGCCATCATCGACGTACTGTTGATGAAGAAATATTCGTGGCCAGCAGAAGGAGGTATGCCCATTATCGAAGATATTCCTGAAGAAGAAATGGAGAAAGCGATGGCCTTGCACAAAACTTTGGTCGAGGCTGCTGCAGAGAACGACGACACCTTGATGGAAAAATTCTTTGAAGAAGAAGCCCTTACTGAAGACGAGATGCGTGAAGGCATTCGTAAAGGCCTTATTACACGTAGCATTTTCCCCGTCTTCTGTGTATGCGCAGCAAAAGATATGGGCGTACGTCGCTTGATGGAATTCTTAGGAAATGTTGTTCCCTTCGTTAGCGAAATGCCTAAATTACATAACACACGTGGCGAAGAAATTACACACGACAGCGAAGGTCCTGAATCAGTTTATTTCTTCAAGACAGGCATGGAGCCTCACATTGGTGAAGTAAGTTACTTTAAAGTAATGAGTGGCAAGATTAAGGCTGGCGATGATTTAGTAAATGCTGACCGTGGCTCGCGTGAACGCATCGGACAAATATATGTATGTGCTGGTGCAAACCGCATACCCGTTGACCAACTGAACGCTGGCGACATTGGCTGTACCGTGAAGTTGAAAGATGTGAAGACGGGAAACACCCTAAACGGAAAAGATTGTGAATGGAAATTCGACTTCATTAAATATCCCAACTCTAAATACTCTCGTGCCATTAAGGCTGTAAATGCTGCCGATACCGAAAAGCTGATGGCAGCCATGCTTAAGATGCGCCAGGAAGACCCCACATGGGTAGTTGAACAGAGCAAAGAATTAAAGCAAACCATCGTACATGGCCAAGGCGAATTCCACCTTCGTACATTAAAATGGCGTTTGGAAAACAACGAGAAGATTGCTGTAAAATTTGACGAACCGAAGATTCCCTATCGCGAAACAATCACCAAGTCAGCACAGGCCGATTATCGCCACAAGAAACAATCGGGCGGTGCAGGACAGTTTGGCGAGGTACATCTTATTGTTGAACCTTATGCAGAAGGCATGCCCGACCCCACCACCTATAAGCTTAATGGCCAAGAGGTGAAGATGAATATCAAGGGTCGCGAAGAAATTAACTTAGAATGGGGCGGAAAACTGGTATTCATCAACTCGGTTGTAGGTGGTGCCATTGACACACGTTTTATGCCCGCCATCTTGAAGGGCATCATGGAACGCATGGAACGCGGCCCATTAACAGGTAGCTATGCCCGTGATGTACGCGTTATCGTATATGATGGCAAGATGCACCCAGTCGACTCTAACGAATTGTCATTCATGTTAGCAGCACGCAATGCCTTTGCCGAGGCCTTTAAGGCTGCTGGCCCGAAGATTTTGGAGCCCATCTATGACCTTGAAGTCTACGTTCCCGCCGACTATATGGGCGATGTAATGAGCGACCTACAAGGCCGTCGTGCCCTTATTATGGGTATGGATAGCGAAGCTGGATACCAAAAGTTGCAGGCCAAGATACCTTTGAAAGAGCTGAACAACTACTCTATCTCACTGAGTAGCTTAACAGGTGGTCGCGCATCATTCACTACCAAGTTTGCCAGCTACGAGCTTGTTCCGAATGAGGTACAGCAGGCACTGATTGCCGCACACGAGGCAGAAGAAGACGATGAAGATTAATCGATATTGATGATTAACTAATAAAAAGGGGAGTGTCAGAATGAAAATGACACTCCCCTATTTTTATATTTTTAAAAACTAGATACGGTTTACATCAACCAATCCGTTCATCACGGCATAAATGGTAAGCGCTGAAAGCGAACGAGCCTCTAGTTTTATCATAATATTTTTGCGATGCGAGATAACGGTAGTGATGCTAATATTAAGGTCAGCCGCAATCTCCTTGTTTGTTTTTCCATACACTAAAAGAGTCAGCACCTCTATCTCACGCGCACTAAGTAAGTTATCGCCAGCGGTTTTCTGCACTGGTGGCAAATTGCGTCCGTGAGCATGAGCATATTGTTCCAATCGAAGCAAGTCTTTTACGAACTGAGGTTCGGGTTGGTTTACACAAATAACATGAAAGCCTGCCAACTGTGAAGCCTGCCCTATTGACGTGGTAAGCACAATCACTTTATGCTTAAGCGTTGTAAAGAAGGATAGATTTTGCAGAAGGATGGCTACATCAACAAAAAAATGGAAATAAGAGTCGGCATGATTTGCCTCTAGTTCAGCCACCGAAGCAAAGTTATCTACCTCAGCAATAGGCATTACTGACCGAAGAATATTCTTCAGACCAATAACCGCCAACACATTGGTGTCAACAATAGCCAGTTTTATTTTAGGATGAGGATGCGCAATCACATTTATAGTTTTACAGATGAAATGTCTACTAAATTATTTACGATGGCATAGATGGTGAGACCTGCTGCGCTGTGTATTTGTAGTTTTCGAGCTATGTTGCGCCTATGCGTAATAACGGTATTGGTAGCAATGCAGAGGTGTTCAGCAATCTCTTTATTTGACATGCCTTGTACCAAAGCCACAATAACCTCTTTTTCACGCTCGCCCAGTAGTTCAGACGTATCAGACGACTTTGCTAACATATCAGATATCTTCTGCCCCACTCCGCCTTTTTTGTTTTTATCCTCAAGACGTTTGATGGCAGGCAAAAGAATCTTTTCCTCCACTTCGGCATGTAAGCGTAGCCAGTCTTCATTATTATATATATCATAAAGCGTGGCCGACAATTTATTGTTATGCAACTTATCAGAAGGCAGATACTTAATGATAATGCTTTTCAGCTCTCGCAGTCTTTCACCCTCTTGACCATGATGTTTGCTATAGGTGTCAATATCATAATTATCGCTCAGTTCGCCTTCAAGCAACTTTTCTATATAGGGGAACACCATTTTCTCTTCAAACTTCATATGCGAGGTTATGGCCTTAGCATAAGCATCATACAGCTTCATGATAAGTTTGCCCAAAGAGCTCTCTATATCAATAGCCTCGCACAATTCTTTACGTATGAATGGCAACTGAAAACCATTATAATATTCGTGGCTGGCTTTCAAATATCTTAGCAGCGTAGGCACCGACAAGTTGGCCAAATCAATGACACTTCTTTCACCATTGATGGTAAAATTCACCACCGTAAGAAAGGTGAGCGTGTCAACATTCTGTTCCTCACACACCGTTCTCACAGTCTTGTCTCCAAAGCCCAAGTTGATGCCGAAGCACCCCAAACTTTGCAGAACGTTATAATTGTCTTTGATAAGGGAAATCATCTTATCGTCAGCCTCATATACCTTTTGATTGCGCATATAACATCTATCCCTTCGCAGATTTTTATAATGTTTGTATTGTTAAGAAAAATTATTTACGCTCAACGTGTTGCGGCAAGTGGAATTCGTACGATTTATCAAACACTTGTCTTACACTGTTGATTTCAAGGAATGTGGTACCACCACTCTCGCCAAAGCTTCCACTCAGATAGGCTATCTTATCATCAAGCTCGATGTAATGTTTTTGGCGAAGCATACGCAAAGCAGCAGTAAACATGTGTTCAGACGAGGTATGCTCTTTCAGATAAACAGGAATCACGCCATAACTCAAATTCAGCCAACGCTGGGTCTTCTCACGGTAACAAATAGCTAACACGGGGTTGGGGCCACGGAACGAAGCCAAATTGCATGCTGTTTCACCCGTCTCGCTATCGGTAATAATACCTGCCACGCCCAGTTTTCGTGTAGCATCAATGGCCGCATGTGCCAAGAATTCTTTCTGCGAGCAACAGTCGTTCATTGGCACCTCAGGATTACCCAACAAAGCGCGGTCTTTCTCTGCCTGTTCAGCAATAGCCGCCATTGTTTGCACTGCTTCAACAGGATATTTTCCTGACGCCGTTTCACCACTCAGCATTAATGCATCGGTGTTCGAATAGATGGCATTAGCAATGTCAGTAACCTCGGCACGTGTGGGACGAGGGTTCTTTATCATATTGTGCAACATCTGCGTAGCCACAATAACAGGCTTATGCTTCATTACACATTTTCGAATAATTTGGCGCTGTATGCCAGGTATTTTCTCCAATGGCACCTCGATACCCAAATCGCCACGAGCAATCATAATGCCGTATGACGCATCAATAATTTCGTCAATATTGTCAACGCCCTCTTGGTTTTCAATTTTCGAAATAATCTTAATATCGCTGTTATGCTCATCAAGAACATCCTGTATGGCCTTTACATCATTAGCCGAGCGCACAAACGAGTGTGCAATAAAGTCGATATCTTGTTCTATAGCCAACAAGATGTTATTATAATCTTTCTGAGTGATGGCAGGCAAAGCGATGTGTTCACCTGGTACATTCACACTTTTATGTGCGCCCAACACACCATCGTTCTGCACTTCGGCCACCAGCATTGGGCCTTGCACATCAACAATTTTCATATCCAGTTCGCCATCATCAAAGAGCATGTGGTCATTTACCTTAACATCTTTGGCAATATCGGTGTATGAAACATTTACGATATCGTGGGTTGAATCCATCTCTGGACGTCCAAATATTTTCACAATATCACCTGTGTGGTATGCAATAGGCTCATCAACACCTGTGGTTCGCACCTCAGGGCCTTTCGTATCAATCATCAAAGCAAGGTGAGGCGACACTTCACGCACATTTTTGATAATTGTTTTTATGCCGTCAGGCGTAGCATGTGCCGTGTTCATTCGCACAACGTTTACACCCGAAAAGAAAAGTTTCCTGATAAAATCCTTGTCACAACGTCTGTCGCTAATCGAAGCTACAATCTTTGTTTGTTTCATCCTGTAATCCTAATAATAATTTTCTCTCTGCAAAATTACAGAAAATCTATCGTAAAACAATTATACATCTGTTATTTTTTTGTTATTGCAAGTTATTTTAATGCGCAACTTGATTAGTATCCCGATTTTAACGGGACACTAATGATAACAACTAAAAAAAAAGACGCATTGCCATAACCCCATGTGTTATAAGCAGAAAGGAAGGCAGAAGCCATAGATAGGTTAAAAAGGATGGAAAAAATATCTATTTCCGATTATTATTTCGTATCTTTGCAGCGCTTAATGCGAAGTTGCACCGTTTTAAGCAACTGCGATATAGCATAAAGAAAACAAATAACAAAATACAGAAAGGACAAAACGAATGAAAGCATTTGTATTTCCCGGACAGGGAGCACAATTTACAGGTATGGGAAAAGACCTGTATGACAACAACCCCATAGCAAAAGAACTGTTTGACAAAGCTGACGAAATTCTTGGTTTCAGCATCACCAATATCATGTTTAATGGCACTGATGAAGAGCTGAAAGAAACCAAGGTTACACAGCCCGCAGTTTTTCTTCACAGCGTAGCCAGCGCTCTTTGTCTGGGCGACGACTTCTGCCCCGCCATGGTAGCAGGCCACTCATTGGGCGAATTTTCAGCCCTTGTAGCCGCTGGCGCTCTGAGCTTTGAAGACGGTTTACGTTTGGTAAGCGCTCGTGCTATGGCTATGCAGAAAGCCTGTGAAGCCGCTCCTGGAACAATGGCTGCCGTTATCGGCCTGCCCGACGAGACCATTGAAGGTATCTGCAATGAGGTATCAGAAAGTGGCGAAACAGTGGTTGCAGCCAACTACAACTGCCCTGGCCAGCTTGTTATCAGCGGCACTATTGAGGGCATTAATGCTGCTTGCGAAAAGCTGAAAGCTGCTGGTGCCAAACGTGCCCTCCCATTGAAGGTAGGTGGCGCTTTCCACTCGCCCCTCATGCGTCCTGCAAAAGACGAACTTGAAAAAGCAATTGAAGCAACCGAGTTTAAGGCTCCACGTTGCCCCATATATCAAAACGTTGATGGAAAGGCCTATACCGACCCCGCCGAAATCAAAGCCAACCTCATTTCCCAGCTCACCAGCAGCGTACGTTGGACAGAGAGCGTAAACAATATGATTAGCGCAGGTGCCAACGACTTTACCGAGTGTGGTCCTGGCAAGGCTCTGCAAGGCATGATTGGCCGTATCAACAAAAACGTATCGGCACACGGCATTGCATAATTGCCACAGACAACAACAATGATAATGACCGACAAGATTATCCTCTATCAGATTTTCACCCGGTTGTTTGGCAATAAAACCACAGCAAATATTCCTGGTGGCACCCTACAACAGAACGGCAGCGGTAAGATGAACTTCATCGACCGCGCCATTCTGCAACGCATAAAGGCTATGGGTGTAACACATGTATGGTATACGGGTGTCATACGACACGCCACTTGCACCAATTATTCAAGCTACAACATTCCACGCCAAAACCCTGCTGTGGTGAAAGGAAAAGCAGGCTCGCCCTACGCCATCACCGACTATTATGATATTGACCCAGATTTAGCAGAAGACGTGCCTTCACGTATGGCCGAATTTGAGGCCCTTATAAAACGCACCCATCGCGTAGGCATGAAAGTAATTATCGACTTTGTGCCTAATCATGTTGCACGACAATATCAGTCGGTAACAAAGCCTGAGGGCGTAAAAGATCTTGGGGCCGATGACGACACCAGCAAGCATTTCAGCCCAAATAATAATTTTTATTATTGTCCAGGACAACCCTTCACGCCCAAATTCAATATCAATAATGCTAAGACGGGGCCTTATACCGAATGTCCGGCTAAAGCCACTGGTAACGACCATTTTGACGCATCGCCCTCAATAACCGACTGGTATGAAACAATAAAGCTGAACTATGGCATCGACTATTGCGATGCTGGCGGACGTTCTGAACACTTCTCACCCGTGCCAAACACGTGGGAGAAAATGACAGCCATTCTTCTCTTTTGGGCAGCAAAAGGCGTTGATGGTTTTCGTTGCGACATGGCCGAAATGGTGCCTCCCGCTTTCTGGCAGTATGCCATTAGCAAGCTGAAAAACGAGTATCCTGAAATATGTATTATTGGTGAGGTTTATAACCCCTCGCTCTACCGCACCTACCTACAAGCTGGTTTCGATTATCTGTACGACAAGGTGGGCATGTACGACACGGTAAGAGCCGTTATGTGTGAACAAACGTCAACACAAGCAATCACACACGCTTGGCAACAAACTGACGACATACACACTCACATGCTATATTTTCTTGAGAACCATGACGAGCAACGCATAGCCAGCCATTTCTTCGCAGGCAAAGCCGAAAAAGGAATACCTGCCACTATTGCCACAGCCCTCATGCGCACCAATCCTGTGATGCTGTATGCAGGACAAGAATATGGCGAAGAAGGAATGGATAGCGAAGGTTTCAGCGGTAAAGACGGACGCACCACTATTTTCGATTATTGGTGTGTACCCTCATTATATCACGCCTATGTTGACCGTCGGAAACTTACTGCTGAAGAGAAGCATCTGCACACAGCCTACCAAGCTATTATGCAAATAGCCGCAAAAGAAAAGGCTGTAGCCGAAGGCGAGTTCTTCGACTTAATGTATGTAAATCAGCATCTTCATGATGTGTATGCTTACCTCAGAAAAGCAGGAAACGAATTATTGCTGGTGGCGGCCAACTTCTCTGAACGTGAACACATGGCGCTATTAAACATTCCAGCACATGCCATGCGTTATCTGAACATACCAGCAGCCTCTTATCGTGCACTCGACTTGCTCACAGGCGAGAACATTGCTACCACTTTTACTTCTGCTGACAACACCCTCACCCTAAATCTGCCCGCAATGGGCGGACGGGTATACAAAATAAATGTGGAGACAGACAAGATGGAGAACAACGAACAAGTGGTGAACGAACACATGAAAGAAGAATTTCCACCCGCACACACGGCCGAGCATCTGCTCAACCAAACCATGGGTAGAATATTCGGATGCCCTCGTTCTACCAATGCGCACATAGAGCGCAAGAAAAGTAAGATGACCTTCGTGCTTGACCACAAACCCTCACGAAAAGAGGAAAAGGAAATTGAAACACGTATGAACGAGCTCATTAGTCAAGACCTACCCGTAACATATGAAATGGTAAGCCGCGACCACTTGCCCGAAGGCATTGACGCAAGCCGTCTTCCTGACGATGCCACCCATCAAGTGCGTTTGGTACGCATAGGCGACTACGATGTATGCCCCTGCATTGGCAAGCATGTGCGTTCAACAGCACAAATAGGACGTTTTGTGCTATTGGGAACTAATTGGGATGAACTAACCCACAGTTTCCGTGTGCGTTTTAAAATAATATAAGGAAAAAAGGCATTAATAACCTCATCATCATTGAGGTTTATTAAGACAAAAACAAGACAAAAGACACTTTTTTCACGAAAAGGTGTTCTTTTGTTTTTAAAATAGAAAAATTTTTCTTTCCTTTGTACCGTGAAAGGAGCAGAGGAAACAATTTTTCGTATAAAAGAACGAGAACAACACAACACATTCAGTATAACAAAACATCAAAGAAAAGTAAATAAAACAATGAACAAGGAAAGACAAACACTGAACCGCAACCTGGCACAGATGCTCAAGGGCGGCGTTATCATGGACGTTACCACACCCGAACAGGCACGCATAGCCGAGGCTGCTGGCGCATGTGCTGTTATGGCACTTGAGCGCATCCCCGCCGACATTCGTGCTGCTGGCGGTGTATCACGTATGAGTGACCCTAAGATGATTAAGGGCATACAAGAAGCTGTGTCTATCCCCGTTATGGCGAAATGCCGTATCGGACATTTTGCTGAGGCACAAATTCTGCAGGCCATTGAAATCGACTATATTGATGAGAGCGAAGTGCTGTCGCCCGCTGACGACGTTTACCACATTGATAAGAACGAGTTTGACGTACCCTTCGTTTGCGGTGCTAAAAACTTGGGCGAAGCATTGCGTCGTATTGCCGAAGGTGCAACCATGATACGTACAAAGGGCGAGCCCGGCACTGGAGATGTAGTACAGGCCGTACGCCATATGCGCATGATGCAGAGCGAAATACGTCGTCTCACCTCAATGGCTACTGACGAGCTGTATGAAGCTGCAAAACAGTTGCAGGTTCCGTATGAGCTGGTACAGTATGTTCATGAAAACGGCAAACTGCCCGTAGTAAACTTTGCTGCTGGCGGTGTAGCAACTCCTGCCGATGCTGCACTGATGATGCAGTTGGGTGCCGAGGGCGTATTCGTAGGATCAGGTATCTTCAAGAGCGGAAATCCTGCCAAACGCGCTGCTGCCATTGTTAAAGCTGTTACCAACTATAAGGATGCCAAGATGCTGGCAGAACTGTCTGAAGACCTGGGCGAAGCTATGGTAGGCATCAACGAACAAGAGATAGCACTGCTCATGGCAGAGAGAGGAAAATAAGCCGTGAAGAGGATTGCTGTATTAGCACTGCAAGGAGCCTTTATCGAGCATGAACGCATGCTCGAAAGGCTAGGTGCCACATGCTTTGAAATACGACAATTGGCCGACTGGGCACAGCCCAAAGATGCTCTTGTTATTCCTGGCGGTGAAAGCACAACACAGCTTAAGCTACTGAAAGAACTCGGACTGCTTGAGCCTGTTCAGCAATTTATTGCACAAGGTGGCCCAGTGTTCGGCACTTGCGCAGGTCTTATCCTCCTGTCACGCGACGTTGCTAACGAGCCTATGGCTCGCATCTCAACCATGGATACCCGTGTGTGCCGTAATGCTTACGGTCGACAGTTGGGCAGTTTTCATACCATTGCTCCAATGAAAGGTGTGGGCGACGACATCCCAATGACATTTATCCGTGCGCCCTACATCGAAAGCGTAGGGCCTGGCGTAGAAGTATTGGCTACTGTCGATGGGCACATTGTAGCCGCACAACAGGGCAACCAATTGGTTACGGCTTTCCACCCAGAACTTGACGATGACGTTCGTGTGCACCGCTATTTTGTTGAAACTATCATAGGAAACAAGACAAAATAGCCCTCTTGCCTACCCCAAATAGCAGGAAAGAGCATAACATTATACTTTAAAGGCTGCTTATATGGTGATGATAAGAAACCATATTGGCAGCCTTTATTTTCACCTTATAGAAACGTCTTTTATGATTTATCAGTTTGCTTTCCCCCTAAAAATCAAGTATTAAGAATGAGGATGCACGAAAAAAGAGTAAAAAAATTTCGTTTTCCACAGAAAAACTTGTACCTTTGCAGTTCAGAAAAGAAAAAGGTTTAAAAACAACAAGTTAAAAGTAAAATTTATATTAAAAATGACTAAGGCAGATATCATCAACAAGATAGCCGTAAACACGGGCTTGCAAAAGAAAGACGTAGCCGTGGTAGTAGAGAGCTTCATGGAAACCATTAAGGACAGCTTGCTCGAAAACAAGGAGAACGTCTATCTCAGAGGTTTTGGAAGCTTCATCATCAAGCATCGTGCAGCCAAAACCGCACGTAACATTCTTCAGAAAACAACCATGATTATCGAAGCACACGACCTGCCCAGCTTTAAGCCTGCAAAATGCTTCGTTGAACAGATGAAAGAAAAGTAATTTCGCTGAAACACCGACTTTTCACGAAACTATATATAAACATTCAATAAACAATTTAACACATTACAGCTATGCCAAACGGAAAGAAAAAAAAGGGACACAAGATGGCTACGCACAAGCGTAAAAAAAGATTAAGAAAGAACAGACATAAGAGCAAATAACGCCGTTCTTATTCTACGGGGCGCGTCAATGTATCCACTGAGGGTCCTTTGGCACGCCCTCGTTTTATCTTAGCGAAAACACACAGTATTACACAAATATACAGAAAGAAGAGAAATGACAAGCGAAGTCGTCATTGACGTTCAAGAAAAAGAGATTTCTATCGCCTTGCTTGAAGACAAGCGGTTGGTAGAATACCAGAACGAGCCGAGAACGGTGTCATACTCGGTAGGCAATATCTACGTAGCAAAAGTAAAGAAGCTCATGCCGGGCCTCAATGCTTGTTTCGTAGACGTAGGCTATGAGCGTGATGCGTTTCTCCATTATCTTGACTTAGGCAGTCAGTTTCATTCCTTCGAAAAATATCTCAAACAAGTACAGAGCGACCGTCGTAAACTCTACCCCTTTGCTAAAGCCACGCGCCTACCCGACCTTAAAAAGGATGGCAGCGTACAAAATACCCTCAAGGTGGGTCAAGAGGTTTGGGTACAAATCGTTAAAGAACCCATCTCAACCAAGGGCCCTCGCCTTACTGGCGAGCTTAGCTTTGCAGGTCGATATCTCGTGCTTATACCATTTGGTGAAAAAGTATCGGTATCAAGCAAAATTAAAAGCGGCGAGGAACGCGCACGCCTGAAACAACTCATCAACAGCATCAAGCCCAAAAACTGTGGCGTCATTGTACGCACTGTAGCCGAAGGCAAACGAGTGGCTGAGCTCGATGTTGAGATGAAAATATTAGCCCAACGTTGGGAAGATGCGCTTACCAAAGTGCAGAAAACCCAACAACGCCCCCAACTAATATTTGAAGAAACAGGACGCGCCGTAGCTCTCATACGCGACCTCTTTAACCCCACCTACGAAAACATATACATTAACGATGCCGAAATTCACAATGAGGTAAAGCACTATGTGCAACTAATAGCCCCTGAAAAGGCCGATATCGTAAAATTGTACACAGGTAAAGTACCCATCTTCGACATTTTTAATGTCACAAAGCAAATAAAATCAAGCTTTGGTAAGACCGTCAATTATAAGCACGGCGCTTATCTCATTATTGAGCATACTGAGGCTTTGCATGTGGTTGATGTAAACAGCGGTAATCGTTCGCACTCTGACAGCGGACAAGAGGCAAATGCCCTTGACGTAAACCTTGGTGCTGCCGATGAATTAGCTCGCCAATTACGCCTACGCGATATGGGCGGTATCATCGTAGTTGATTTTATCGACATGAATTTGGCTGAAGACCGCCAGTTGTTATACGAGCGCATGTGCAAGAATATGCAAAAAGACCGTGCTCGCCATAACATCTTACCACTAAGCAAATTCGGCCTTATGCAGATTACACGCCAGCGTGTACGCCCTGCAATGGATGTTAACGTAGAAGAAACATGCCCATCATGCTTTGGCACAGGGAAAATAAAGTCAAGCATCCTGTTTACCGATCAGTTGGAGCGAAAAATTAGCAACCTTGTTAACAAGATAGGCATTAAGACTCTTTATCTCTACGTTCACCCCTACGTGGCAGCCTATATCAACCAAGGTTTTTTCTCGCTCTGCATGAAGTGGAAAATGCGATATGGTTTCGGTGTACATGTACTTGCTTCACAAAAGTTGTCGTTCTTACAATACGAATTCTACGACGACAAGAAGCAGTTTATCGATATGAAGGAAGAAATTGAAACCAAGTAAGTAAAGAAAAAACATACACTTACAAAAATATCCCCAAAGAAAGGACGTTAGTTAACTCACTCTTTTTATTATTATTTAGTTAACAAACGTCCTTCTTTGGGGACATTTTATTTTTAATACGTTCCGTTTTCAATCAAGCCTGTATAAACAAACCTATTAGTTTCTGAACACCAAATGTTGTTCTTCGGCATCAATAACAATAGGTTTCTCACGACTTACCTCATCGGCCAAAATCTTGCGAGAGAGGTCGTTCAAAACACAGCGCTGTATAGCACGTTTTACAGGACGTGCTCCAAACTCGGGGTCATAACCTTCGTCGGCCAAATAATTGATAGCAGCGGGTGTAATACTGATATTGAAGCCTTGCGACTCAAGCATCTTTCTTACAGCGTTCATCTGCAAGGTTACTACTTGTGCAATCTCTTCACGAGTAAGAGGTAAGAACATGATGGTTTCATCGATACGGTTGAGGAACTCGGGACGTATGGTTTTCTTCAACATATCCATTACCTTAGCCTTGGTATCAGCAATTACGTGGTCGCGGTTCTGAGCGTTCAAGTTTTCAAGTTGCGCTTGTATATACTGACTTCCGAGATTTGACGTCATAATAATAATGGTGTTTTTAAAGTTGACGGTGCGACCTTTATTATCGGTCAAGCGGCCGTCATCAAGCACCTGTAACAAGATATTAAAGACATCAGGATGCGCTTTCTCTATCTCATCAAACAACACCACTTGATAAGGTTTACGACGCACGGCCTCGGTAAGCTGGCCTCCCTCATCATAGCCTACGTATCCGGGAGGGGCACCTATCAGTCGGCTAACACTGAATTTCTCTTGATACTCGCTCATATCAATACGCGTCATCATCGTTTCATCGTTAAACAGATAGTCGGCCAAAGCCTTTGCTAGTTCTGTTTTACCTACACCCGTTGTACCAAGGAAGATAAACGAGGCGATAGGACGTTTAGGGTCTTGCAAGCCTGCTCGACTGCGACGCACAGCATCACTTACGGCACTTATAGCTTCGTCTTGTCCGATAACACGTTTATGCAGTTCGGCCTCAAGATGCAACAACTTTTCACGTTCGCTCTGCATCATACGAGTAACAGGTATGCCTGTCCAACGGCTCACCACCTCAGCAATATCATCGGCAGTGACCTCTTCGCGTATCATGGCACTTCCGTCTTGTGTGTGATGCAACTGCGATTGAATGGCTTTAATATCGTCATCAAGAGCCTGTAATCGACCATATCGTATCTCTGCTACTCGTTCATAGTTGCCTTCGCGCTCAGCTCGCTCAGCCTCAAACTTCAGCTGTTCCATTTGCTGTTTATCTTGCTGAATTTTGTTCACCAAGGCGCGCTCGCTCTCCCACTTTGCACGGAAAGATTTTTCTTGGTCTTTCAATTCGGCAATGTCTTTATCCAGCTGCGCTATCTTATCTTTATCATTCTCTCGCTTAATGGCTTCGCGCTCAATCTCAAGCTGTTTCAAACGACGTGTCAGTTCATCGAGCTCTTCGGGCACCGAGTCGCGCTCCATACGCAATTTTGCAGCAGCCTCATCCATGAGGTCAATGGCCTTATCTGGCAAGAAGCGATCAGAAATGTATCGTTCTGAAAGTTTTACAGCAGCAATACAAGCATCGTCTTGAATACGCACCTTATGGTGATTTTCGTAACGCTCTTTCAAGCCACGAAGAATACTGATGGCGCTAAGTTCATCGGGCTCATCAACCATCACAGTTTGAAAACGACGCTCAAGAGCCTTATCTTTCTCAAAATATTTTTGATATTCGTTCAGTGTTGTGGCTCCTATAGAGCGAAGTTCGCCACGCGCCAAGGCTGGTTTCAGAATATTGGCAGCATCCATAGCACCTTCACCACCACCAGCACCCACTAGGGTGTGTATCTCATCAATAAAGAGAATGATGTTGCCATTGCTGTTGGTAACTTCTTTTATCACACTCTTTAAACGCTCTTCAAACTCGCCCTTATATTTAGCACCTGCTACAAGGGCACCCATGTCAAGCGAATAAAGTTGCTTGTCTTTCAAATTCTCAGGAACGTCACCTCGAACGATACGCTGTGCAAGTCCCTCTACAATAGCAGTTTTACCTGTTCCTGGCTCACCGATAAGGATAGGATTATTTTTAGTACGTCGAGACAGTATTTGCAACACGCGACGTATCTCTTCATCACGACCAATCACAGGATCAAGTTTTCCTTGGCGAGCATCTTCAACAAGGTTTTTGGCGTATTTTGAAAGACTCTGATAGTTTTCATCTCCCGATTGCGACTGTACATTTTGCCCCTGACGCAATTCCTGAATAGCCTTTTTAGTATCGGCCTCAGTCATACCAGCATCTTTTAATATACGTCCTGCTGTGGAATTTGAGGTAAGCAATGCCAATAAAATGGGTTCTATGCTAACAAACTCGTCTCCCATCTGCTGCGAAAGAGCCACAGCACGCTCTAAAACCTGATTAGCATCATTGCTAAGATAAGGCTGACCACCTTGTACACGCGGCAGACGTTGCAACTCGTTATCAACCACAGTCTGCACTTGCATAGCATTGACGCCTAGTTTTTGAAAAACAAAAGTGCAAACGTCTTTGCCTTTTTCAAAGATTCCTTTCAGCAAATGCAAAGGCTCAATGGTTTGTTGCTGGTTCTGCTGTGCAATGTTCACAGCTTGTTGAACCACCTCTTGCGCTTTAATTGTAAATTTGTCGAATGTCATATTTTCTCCTTTCTATTATTCTTATATAAAATATTTATACGGCTGATTATTACTTCTATCTATGCAGAAGGAACCACAACCGCTATCCGAACACACAAACAACATGCCCTTGAACGGCATGTGCCAAATTGGCTTTTACACATGACAAAATGGCAACAGCATAAAACAGAATAGAAACACATTATATATCAACTGTTAGCAAGATTATGATGCTTTAAATTATTCTCAACACAACTAACTGTAAAGAACAATAGAAGAGCGCATTTATTAATCATTGATTTTCACAAGGATAACTGAATTATGCGCACATAATGCCACATATTTTAAATATTTTTTGTACCTTTGCAAGGCTTTAGCACCATACGTCCTATTATGTTATAACACAGGGCGTAAAGCAAACAGGTTTCTTCACTAAGAAGAACAGCCACAAATGTATTTCAAAAAACAAAAACAACTTACAGAACAGAAATGATCACAGTGAGCAATCTTGCCATACAGTTTGGCAAAAGAGTATTATACAAGGATGTGAACATCAAATTTACACCAGGAAACATCTATGGTATTATTGGCGCCAATGGTGCAGGAAAATCAACGCTACTGAAAGCGATTAGTGGCGAATTGGAGCCTAACAAAGGTACCGTAGAACTGGGCCCTGGTGAACGCCTGTCCGTATTGGAACAAGATCACTTTAAATATGACGCTTACAGTGTGCTCGACACCGTACTGATGGGACATGAGCCCCTGTGGAAGAACATGAAAGAGCGCGAAGCTCTGTATGCAAAACCCGAAATGACAGAAGCTGATGGCAACCGTGCAGCAGAACTAGAACTGAAGTTTGCTGAAATGGACGGCTGGGAAGCTGAGAGTAATGCCGCACAAATGCTGTCAAACCTTGGTATAAAGGAAGATATACACTACAAGCAGATGGCCGAACTGTCTAACAATGAAAAGGTGCGTGTAATGCTTGCCAAAGCGTTGTTTGGCAATCCTGACAACCTGTTATTGGACGAGCCCACCAACGACCTTGACCTCGACACCGTACAATGGTTGGAAGAATATTTAAGCAATGTAGAGCAAACCGTTTTAGTAGTGAGCCACGACCGTCACTTCCTTGACTCGGTAAGTACACAAACTGTAGATATCGACTTTGGCAAGGTAACCGTATTCTCAGGCAACTATTCGTTCTGGTATGAAAGTTCACAGTTGGCTTTGCGTCAAGCACAAAACCAACGACAGAAGGCTGAAGAAAAACGTAAAGAACTGGAAGAATTCATCCGTCGCTTCTCGGCTAACGTAGCAAAGAGTAAGCAAACAACCAGCCGCAAGAAGATGCTTGAGAAACTGAATGTGGAAGAAATTCGTCCTTCAAGCCGTAAATATCCTGGCATCATCTTCACCATGGAACGCGAACCAGGCAACCAGATATTGGAAGTAGAGGGTTTGAAAGCTGTTGATACTGATGGCACTGTGCTGTTTGATAACGTAAGCTTCAACATTGAAAAAGGAGAAAAGGTTGTATTCCTCAGCCATAATCCTAAAGCAATGACAGCCCTGTTCGAAATCATCAATGGCAACCGCGAGGCGCAAGCAGGCACCTATAAATGGGGCGTTACTATTACCACCGCCTATCTGCCACTGGATAACACCGAATTCTTTGAAAGCGAAAAAGATCTCGTTGAATGGTTAGGACAGTATGGTCCTGGCAACGAGGTCGTCATGAAAGGCTATTTAGGACGAATGTTGTTCTCTGGTGAAGATGTTATGAAGAAGGTGAATGTGCTTTCTGGTGGCGAGAAGATGCGTTGTATGATAGCTCGTATGCAGCTTAAAAATGCCAACTGCCTGATTTTGGATACGCCTACCAACCATCTTGACCTTGAAAGTATTCAAGCTTTCAATAACAACTTGGTTAACTTTAAAGGCAACATCTTGTTTTCAAGTCATGACCACGAGTTTATTCAGACCGTTTCAAACCGCATCATCGAGCTTACGCCGAAGGGAACTATCGATAAGTTGATGGATTATGACGACTACATCTACGATGCACAGATTAAAGAGCTGAAAGAAAAGATGTATAGTTAAATCAAGCCAAAATCAATAAGATATAAATATAACAAAAAAGACACGCTGGCACATTTTCGATATGAAGATGTACCAGCGTTTGTATAATAGCACATTAAAAAGCAAAATCATATGTTTGGCAAGCTTTTTGCTGATACAACACTAAACATTATATTATTTAAAATATATAAAACATGAAAAAAGATAAAGACATAAAGGAAGAAAAAGATATTGCACAGGACACACAAGCAGAAAACGCCTCAAACATGAACGAAGGCGAACAAAAAGCTGCAGAAGCGCAAGAGGACAAAGACGAAGAAAAAACAATAGAGCAGCAACTACAAGAAGCGAACGAAAAAATTGCAGAACTGAAAGACCAATATTTGCGCAAAGCAGCCGAATTTGAAAACTACCGTAAACGTACGCTGAAAGAAAAAAGCGAACTGATATTAAACGGTGCCGAAAGCACTGTTAAGGCCATTTTGCCTATACTAGACGACTTTGAACGTGCCCTAGCCGACAAAACAGATGACTGCAAAGCAGTAAAAGAAGGCCAACAATTGATTTTCAACAAATTTGTAAAGGCACTAAAAGCGCTTGGTGTAGAAAAAATTGAAACACAAGATCAAGATTTTGATGTAGACTATCATGAAGCAATTGCCATGGTGCCAGGAATGGGCGATGATAAAAAGGGCAAGGTGATTGACTGTGTGCAGACAGGTTATAAGCTGAACGACAAGGTTATAAGACATGCTAAAGTAGCTGTAGGCCAGTAAAAAGCCAAATAAACTTTGAAAAGAAGACATCACGATAGAGAAAATAAAAATGGCGAAAAGAGACTATTATGAAGTACTGGGCGTTAACAAAAGCGCTACAGATGACGAGATAAAAAAAGCATACCGAAAGATTGCTATTAAATATCATCCCGACAGGAATCCAGGTAACAAAGAAGCTGAAGAAAAATTTAAAGAGGCAGCCGAAGCATATGACGTATTGCACGACCCACAAAAACGCCAGCAATACGATCAATTTGGATTTAATGCTCCTGGCGGTGGCTTTGGCGGCTTTGGCGGTGGAGGTTTCTCTACCGATGATATCTTCTCAATGTTTGGCGACATTTTTGGAGGACACGGTGGCTTTAGCGGCTTTGGTGGTGGCTTTGGTGGTGGACAGCATCAAGCACCTCAATACCGTGGTGCTGATTTGCGTATCAAAGTTACGTTGTCGCTACAAGAAATTGCCACAGGCATTACAAAGAAATTTAAGGTTAAAAAAGATATTTGCTGTGATGCTTGCCATGGTTCTGGTGCCGAGGCTGGTAGTCAGCCCACCACTTGTCCCCACTGTAACGGTAGCGGCGTAGTAATGAAAACTGTTCGCACCATGTTGGGCATTATGCAAACACAAACAGAATGTCCTGAATGTCATGGAGAAGGTAAGATTATAAAAAACAAATGTAAACAATGTGGTGGCACTGGCGTTGTAAAAGGCGATGAGGTGGTAGAAGTAAAAATCCCTGCAGGCGTAGCTGAAGGCATGATTGTAAACGTGCCTGGAAAAGGAAACGCTGGTCCACACAATGGCATAAATGGCGACATACAGGTATATATTGCCGAAGAAAAGAACGATACCTTTGTACGCGATGGAAATGACGTTATCTACAACCTGTTACTTGATATCCCCACTGCAATACTGGGCGGATCAGTAGAAATACCGACTATCGATGGCAGCAAGGTAAAGATTAAGATTGAACCTGGCACACAACCTGGTAAAACATTACGACTAAGAGGTAAAGGTTTGCCAGCAGTGCAAGGCTACGGTCGAGGCACAGGCGACTTAGTGGTTAACATCAGTGTTTATATACCGAAGACACTGACAAAAGAAGAACTGAAAGCCATAGAGGGTCTTCGTGGTAGCGAAAACTTTAAAGGCGACAAGGAGACAAAAGCCTCAATCTTTGAAAAGTTTAAAAGCTATTTTTCGTAAATAGGAAGTAAAGACAACGATTGAGGGTATCAATGAAAACTCTATAACATAAAACAATAAAGGGGCAACAAGAACAACAGTTTGATACATTATGTAAGATACACGTGTTGTTTTTGTTGTCCTTTTGTTATCTTTATTGTTTAATTATATAGTTTGTTATTTTTCCCAAATTGTTTCATTTATTCTCGAAAATAATGAATTACAAAGAAACAACAGAATATCTGTTTAACGCTACGCCCGTGTTTGAACATATCGGTGCCAAAGCATATAAGCCAGGACTATATAACACCCACGAACTGGACAAACATTTTGGTTGTCCACATCACAATTTTAAGACAATACATATCGCAGGAACCAACGGTAAAGGATCGTGCTCACACAGCATTGCTGCTATTCTGCAAAAACAAGGATACAAAGTAGGTCTATACACTTCTCCACACTTAGTTGACTTCAGAGAGCGCATACGAGTGAACGGACAATGTATAAGCGAACAGTATGTTGTCAACTTCGTAGAGCAAGAACGCCAATTCTTCGAGCCCTTACATCCTTCATTTTTCGAACTAACCACAGCCATGGCTTTCAAGTATTTTGATGATATGAAGGTAGATGTAGCTGTGATAGAAGTAGGATTAGGAGGTAGACTCGACTGCACGAACATCATATCTCCCCTACTCTCTATTATCACTAATATCAGCTTCGATCACATGCAGTTTTTAGGTAAAACCTTACCCGAAATTGCTGGCGAAAAAGCAGGCATTATAAAAACAGCAATACCCGTTGTAATAGGCGAAAGCAATAATCTAACACGCCCCGTATTTGAAAAGAAAGCTGAGGAGGAAAAAGCTCCTATTGTCTTTGCCGAAGACGACACTGAAAAGGAGGTACTAACATCTACTCCTCTCGCTACTGGTGGCATACGTTATGAAACTAAACATTTTGGTACATTTGTTGGCGAACTATCAGGCGAATACCAAATAAAGAATATGAACACCGTATTGTGTGCCATACGCCAACTGATAAACAATACCACCCTTATTAAAGAACAAGACCTTATTATAGAAGCCTTAGGTGACGTATGTGCACTAACAGGGCTGCAAGGCCGATGGCAAACGGTGAACCATAGTCCTATGGTAGTATGCGATACAGGACATAATGTGGCAGGGTGGAAATATCTGTCACATCAAATTGTTAATGTGCCTTGCCACACACGCCGTATTATTTTTGGCATGGTAAATGACAAAGATATTGACGAAGTGATGCGCATATTACCTTCAGATGCTGTTTATTATTTTACACAGGCAGCATGTAAGCGTGCATTTCCTGTACAAACAGTATATGAAAAGGCTATAGAACACGGTCTAAAAGGTAACACTTATGACAATGTAGAAAAAGCCTACTCACAGGCCATAGCCGACAGTAGCGATGATGATTTTATCTTTGTAGGAGGAAGTAGCTACATTGTAGCCGACTTTCTTACCCTACTGTCAAGATAAGAAATCGGAAGTTAGCACTTCACACTAAAGAGCTAACTTCCGATAATATATATTTTTCCCCCCCTATTTTCCTACCTTTTCACTATACTCGCTAGGCGTCATTCCACAATATTTAAGGAATGAGGCATTAAACGTTTGTCGGTTGGCAAATCCTACCGTGTCAGATATGTCTTCCATACGATAATCAACATAACGTTTGTCTGACAACATTGACATGGCTTCCTCCACCCGCAACTTGTTCACTAACGAACTATAATTAACATGAAAACGACGACGGATAGCGATAGATATGTAACGTGTATTAGTGCCTAACTGCTTAGCCAACTGCCGCGCAGAACAGTTTCGGTCTTTATACCCTTTTTTTAGCATTAAGGCATCGATAACACCCATCGTTATCTTTTCAAGAGTATCAGGATTTATCTTAGTAAGATATTTCTTTGCCTCAGGCAGGGTTTCTTTCTCATCTTTCGATACCTTACGCTTCATCGGACGCCCTCGAAACGGCTTCTTACGAATGGTTCCTGAAGAAGAGGCTTCTAAAGAAATGTCTTCAACAGGAGGAGTCACAAAAGAAGGTCCTTCTATTGACGTTTCTTTAAGAGAAGGCTCTTCAAAAGAAAACTCGTCAAGAAAAGGCAATCTACCTTCATCAGCAATCACAGTTTCTTTTTCATTCGTGTTTGTTGTAAGAAATTCTTGCGAGAATAAATCTTGCTCAATGCCTACTCTTTCTTTTTCGCTCACAATCATTCTGTTTTTAAAATGTACATCTATAGCTTCTCACATTCGTCAAGCCACACATTGGCAACTGCATCTGAAGGCATGCGCCAATCGCCACGAGGGCTGAGGGTTACACTACCTACCTTCGGTCCGTCAGGCAAGCACGAACGTTTAAACTGCTGCGTGAAGAAACGCCACACAAATGTGCGTAACCATTTCTTAATGGTAACATCATCATAAGTATCAGCAAAAGCACGTTGCGCCAACATAAAGATTTTTTGAGGTCCAAAGCCAAAGCGCAAGAAATAATAGAGAAAGAAGTCGTGTAACTCATAGGGGCCAACAAGATCCTCTGTTTTCTGCTTGATGTTACCATTTTCATCAGCGGGGATAAGCTCAGGACTGATGGGAGTATCAAGAATATCGTACAACGTATCATGCGACTGCTGATCGATTCCACTATCGGCCACGAAACGAACCAAATATTTAATAAGAGTTTTCGGAATACTACCATTGACGCCATACATTGACATGTGGTCGCCATTGTAAGTAGCCCATCCCAAAGCCAACTCGCTGAGGTCGCCTGTACCAATGACAAGCCCCCCCACCTGATTGCTGATATCCATTAATATCTGTGTACGCTCGCGCGCTTGTCCATTCTCATACGTTACATCATGAACATTAATATCATGACTGATATCTTTAAAATGTTGAGTTACGCTGGCACGGATGCTTATCTCACGAATTGTAATTCCCAACGACTGCATCAATGTCAAGGCATTATTATATGTGCGATCGGTAGTGCCAAAGCCAGGCATCGTAACACCTACAATGCCTTTGCGGTCATAGCCCAACTTATCAAAGGTTTTCACACACACCAACAAGGCAAGTGTAGAGTCTAATCCGCCACTAATGCCTACTACCACATTTTGACAATGGGTGTGCACCAAACGTTTGGCCAATCCAGCGACCTGAATATTAAATATCTCTTCACAGCTTTCAGCCATGTCAGCTGCTTTCGGTATAAAGGGGTGAGCATCGACAGTACGATTCAACTTAAACGTATGCGAGCAGACGCTATCAGTTTCAAAACAACGAGGTTCAACACCACGCTGCGCCATGACAAACGAAGTGTTTTTACGACGTTCTGCACGAAGACGTTCTACATCTATACTACTTACAACCAACTGAGCATCTAAAGAGAAACGTTTTGATCGAGCCAGACAAGTGCCATTCTCGTAAATGAGAGCATTGCCACCATACACCACATCTTGAGTACTTTCACCAAATCCGCATCCGCTATATACATATCCACACAGCATACGAGCGCTCTGCTGTGAAAGAAGCGACAAAAGATAATGATGCTTACCTATCAGCTCATCACTGGCCGAAAGATTAAACACAATATCAGCACCTGCTAATGCCAGTGTATTGCTACAAGGCGTGGGAGCCCACAAATCCTCACATAGTTCCACACCAAATTTCACGCCACTATCTGTAACAAACAGCTGAGGATCAGGGGTGATAGTATTCACATTACCAGCATAATGTATCACGCTTGTATTAATATCGTCAGAAGAAGCGAACCATCGTTTCTCGTAAAACTCGTTATAATTGGGAAGGAAAGTTTTAGGCACGATACCAAGGATACGACCATGCTGGAAAACGACACCACAATTGAGCAACAGATTGCGATATGGCACAGGAGCACCTACGATGCCAATGACGTCAAGCTGCTGGGTGTCGTTAAGCAACTGTACCATAGCCTCTTCAGCAGCCACAAGGAGGGTCTGCTGGGCAAAGAGATCTTGACAAGAATAGCCTGTGAGAGACAATTCGGGAAACACCACAACCTCAACACCTTCGGCCTCAGCCTTAAATAAGAGCGTTGTTACTTCGCTCATATTATACTTTACATCGGCAACTCGTACCGATGGAATGGCAGCTGCCACATTCACAAATCCGTAGTTCATATCTTATTGTTTTGGTTATTTTATCGTTACTTGGGTAGCTCCATAGCCATACTCTTGAAACGATGCATCTTGATAAGGATAAGTCTTATACTTATAGTTAAGTTCATGTATTACAGCGTGGCGTAGCACACCTTCGCCTTTTCCATGAATAAAGATAATGCGTTTACCTTTCTTATTTTTATATTTATCAAGAGTCTTACGCACAACATCTAACTGATAATTCAAGATGTCGGCAGCTTTCATACCAGCTGTGGTTTCAAGCAACGCTTCTGCATGAAGATCAACAACTTCTATATCACTATCTTTTTTCTGCTGATGCAACGACTGCTGCTTACCATTATCATAACGACGCACATAAGCCGACACCGAACTTTCTTCTAATGCTTTGGCTACATCGGTGGCTTTTTTATACATTTCTTGCTTCAACTGTTTGGGATCGACGACCAACGATTTGGCAGCCTTATCATCTTTTACAATTGTGTATAGCAAAGCTGGCTGTTCAAAGAAATCGTTTTCTTCAAACGTATGTAGTTTGTAAAATTTCACACCGTCAATACGCAACTGAACCTCAACCATAGGCTTCAATACAAAGCCCTTATCACGTTTGAAAGCAAACATTTGCACACACAACTTACCCATCTCGTTCAAGCTCTCACGTCCAAACTCGTTCAAGAATTCTTTTGTATTAGGTTCAGCCTCTCCTTCATAAAGTAAATTCCAAGTTGAACCCTCAGCAGCATAACATGCGTAACGCACACAATAATTGCTGTCATTCACAAAGTAAGCTTCAAAACGAGTTTGGGTAATCTCCTTTATATCTACAGGAACAAAGGCGAGATAACAAGTAAGCAAATTACCACCTTTACGTTCTTCTACCTTAGGACGAAACGTTATTTCCTTATCAGCGGGTTCTATTTCTTCTTCATCTTCTTCCGCGGCATCGTCCGACATATTCAATCGGGCTTTAACCGACATACCATTAGAAGTTAGATCGGCATTAGGACGCTCCTTTGAAGCACCTACTACCTTACTAATAGAATAATCATTACCTTCAGACGTTACTACCACTTCATTGATAGGCATCGGTATCTGAAAGCCATCTTCATCTTCTACCAATACGACATCTTTTCCTTGGAAACCAGCCACACGACCGCCTCCTATTTCGCTTAAAAAGCTAACCTTATCTCCTATTTTCATTTTCTTTGTCTATCTTACTATTATCAATGGCATGAGCCATATTTATTATGAAATATACAATGAATATTATGGAATGAGCAACGAACTATCACCATAGCTCAAGAAACGGAAGTCGTGAGCAAGAGCATAATCATACACTTTTTTCCAGTCGCCATGTAGAAAAGCACTAACCAACAGCAATAATGTGCTTTGCGGTTGATGGAAATTGGTGACAAGCATCTTCACAATTTTATACTCATAGCCAGGTGCAATGATAATCTGTGTGTTCGAGTGTAATGTCGTTAAGCCATTACGATCAAGAAAATCTAAGACACACTGCAATGCCTCTGCAGCAGAAATCTCAGCATCCTTTTTTACATTATAGGGTTCCCATTGCATCACATGCAGCTCTGACTCGTCTAATGAAGGGTTGGTATGCAATTTTAATCCTATATAATACAGGCTTTCTAATGTGCGCACACTGGTTGTGCCTACAGCAATAGCCGATGCACCATGCTTCAATAGCTTTTCAAGTGTTTGACGATGCACACAAATATACTCGGTATGCATCTCATGTTCGCCTATCGTGTTACTCTTAACGGGTTTAAACGTTCCTGCACCCACATGTAAGGTTACCTCTTCGCGATCAATGCCAGAAGCATCTAAATCGGCCAATACCTTCGGTGTGAAGTGCAAGCCAGCGGTTGGAGCTGCTACCGAACCTTTTATCTTCGAATATACCGTTTGATAAGTAGTTTTATCACTTTCCTCGGTTTTGCGATTGAGATACGGAGGTATCGGTAATTCGCCCACAGCATCTAAAATCTCGGCAAACGAGATATTGTCAGCATCCCATGTAAAATCGATCATCTGACTGGTACCCTTCTCGCCTTTCCGTTCAACAGATAATGTCAGCGATGTTCCCTTGACGTCAAAGGTACGTGAGAGCACACCACTCTTCCATTTTTTCATATTTCCAACAATACAAAGCCATGAACAATGTCCCGTTGTTTGGAACATCTGCTCATAATCAGCTGGAGCAAACGGTTCTAATAAGAACACCTCTATCAAGGCACCTGTATCTTTGCGAAAATGCATACGCGCCTGAATAACCTTTGTATTATTAAAGACCATCAAAGCGCCTTGAGGAAGTAATGCCGGAAGATGATAGAAAACATCTTCACTAACCTCACCATGTTTGTATATTAAAAGCTTGCTATGATCACGTTCCTTAAGCGGAAATTTTGCAATACGCTCGTCAGGAAGTTCATAATTATAATCTGTGATGTGTATATTTTTTGTTTCCATGTCAATCGTTTTTATAAAAAGCGTTTTTGGGCGTTATATGTTATATTGTTTAATAAATATCTTTTTCAGCAATTATTGGCTCTTATCAGTGATTGTCTTTTTAAATAACAGACTTAGTTATACCAATGCACTAAAGGTAGCATACACCAATATAAAGACAAACACCATAATGATGCTTCTAACATCAGTAAGGCTATATCCTGACGAGGTATATTGAGAAGAGATATAGTGGATATTGGGCGATATTTTGTAATACACTTTCCACCATACTAAATAACTCAGTACGCCAGCAACCATTCCCCATAGCGATCCTGCTAAAATATCAAGCGGATAATGAAGCCCCAAATACATACGGGTATAGCAATTAAGCAATGACCAAAAGATCAAGGTCAAAGTAAGCAGCCTGTCTTTTATCAATAAAGAAAAGAACACTGCCAAAGAGAAGGTGTTTGCAGCATGGGCAGAAAAGAAGCCATAATCGCCTCCACGTACATTATCAACCACCTTAACTGCATACTTTATTACGGGGTCGTTAGAAGGACGCCATCGTTGAAAGTAGGGCTTTGCTATGAAATCAGCAACACCATCAGCTAAAACTATGCATAGCACAGCGCAGCCAATGATAAGCAAAATCTGAGCCGTAGTTTCATTGTTCTTCACAATGACATACAGCAAAGCGAGATACAACGGTATCCATGTAAAGCCCGATGTAAGCGCCATAATTAGCTTATCAAAGAAGACTGAGTCGCTACCATTTAAAAGTAACAACAACTGACGATCAATTTCTAACATCAACTTTTTCTTTCTTGCTATTTTATTATAATATATCCAGCTTGCTTATAATAATATATCATCATTATAGTGCCCAAGCTCAGTTCATCAGATAATTTCCATCTGACTTTTCTTCATCCAACCTTCGCGACCATCATCAAGCATCACACCGCACCATTCTTTCATCGAAGCGTCGGTTATTTTGATGCGTGTTCCTTCATGTATGATAAATGCATCAGAACCTTTTTCTGAAGGAGTTTTCTTCACATTTACCACAGAAGAAATGACAATGGCTCGGTCTTTACGTGTAAGACTGTCGTATTGCTGCCAAGCGAACCACATACTGCTTAGGAAAATGACAAACATCACGATGGCTCCATAAAAGCCTGCCTTGCGCATTGCGAGTTGCGATACAAAAAGATACACAAGCAACAATAAAAGCATAGCTATCACTGCAACGACAGAAAGCACGGCCCAACCATCCATTCCCATAAGGTTAGCCACCCAATGATAAAAAGCGATAAAAAACATATTGTCTTTCTCTGCAATTTTATCAATAGTCTTGCTTCTTACAAAGCTAAGGTTAAAACGAGTAGCCTTATCGCCAGGATTGAGCAATGTAGCTCGCTCTAAAGCGATTACTGCTTGGGCTATACTATCAGTGCGATAATAAGCATTACCTAAATTGAAATAGACATCAGCATTATCGCCTTCTTTTAATAACAATTTATAATCGGCTATCGCTTGTTGATAATTGCCTTTATTATATTCAGTATCGGCATTTTGTTTTGTCACTGCACCAACGGCAACACTCTGCAACAATGCCATAAACAAGAATATCACGAAGAGTCCGACATTTAATGTAGCACTTTTCTTATTCTTTTTATTTTGTTTTATCGCATTTTCAATTTCCATGATAGCATCAAATGCCATTTCATATGTTTTACTCATATTTCCAGTTTCATCACCAGGGGCATACCGTGCAAATTCGCACTCGTCAAGTGCCGAAATAAACTTATCAATGGTAATTTGGTTGATTGTTTTCTGCGACAAATTATCTGAGATATTATCTCGCGACAACTGTTCAACGGGCATATTAAGTTTATCACCCACATAGCCCCATAACGCTTTCAACACCTCGTCATAGAAGGCGTCATGTTTACGTTCAAACATCAGTTTGCTAGCTGTGCGCAAACGACGAATAGCCACTTTGTTTGCTTTTTTGCCTTTCATACGTACTACATCGGCATTATCAATGGCTCGTTTACGGAAAACAATAAGCAAGATGATAAATGCCAGGATAGCAATCGCCAAACTTGTCCAATAAGCAGCCGAAGCAAAGAAATGATTACCAGCAGGTACTATCTTCACTTTTCCAGTTTTGATAGGCAATATATCATCTAGCAACGACTGTGAATAGTCGTCTACCGTTGTCGTTTTACCATCGCCTTTCTCTACCGTGAGCGCTATCGGCTGAGTTTTTATTGTACGATAAGCATTTGCATCAGTATCATAATAAACAAACGAGATTGCAGGCAACGTATATTTCCCTTGATTGCGAGGCACCACAAGAAAATCATAAACCATGCTTCCTTCTATACCATTAGACGTCAGTCGGGTTTTATCCGTCACCTTAGGATCATACTTATCAAAATCTTTCGGCAAAGACAAGGTGGGCTGCTTGATAAGTTTCAAGTTGCCAGTACCGCTCACCACAACACGTATAGTAACAGGGTTACCCGCTTTAAGCGTTGTTTTATCAGCTTGTGCAGAGATGCTAAAATGTCCCACTCCACCTGAAAAGTCGGTTGGCTTTGTTGGTAACGGATCAACTTGCACATTCAAGCCTGGCGCAACGATATCACGTTTCACCTCCACATAGCCAGATCCTCCATTAAAGAAAGCCTCTAATGGGTCTACAGAACGATTCTGCTGTACCACAATACCTTTAAACGTGATGCTTGGAATTTTCAAAGCGCCCGTCATTTGCGGATACATTACATATTGGCTCCAGGTTACGCAACGATAATTGCGTCCATTAACCTTCTCAACATGAAAACTCTTCTGAGCAGGGAGCTTCACCTCTTGTGTATGGAAGCCTGTTAAGTCAGGCATTTTTCCATCAAGCTGTGTTAATTCAACCAATGTATATACCTTATATGTAAGCAAGATGGGTTCTTGTTCGTGAACACGACGTTTGTTTGCACTAACACGTACAAACAAATCGTTACCACTGATATGAGATCCTGCTGTGCGCAATCCGTTATCAGTATCATCATGCATCTGTGGTGCATTACCATTCTGACGTCTAGCTCCCGTCACCTTAATACGAACAGGTTTCGATGTAACGGTGTGGCCTCCTATCTTGGCACGTGCTCCAGGAATGGTATAGTTGCCAGCCTTTTCAGCATATAAAGTATAGGTATAGGTTATAGATGAAGAACTGCTGGTGTGACCATTCACCATCTGAAAACTCGATTGTGAAGAAGTATAAGGTCCTGCTATTACCTCTATACCAGCAGGTATGTTTCCAGCTCTAAACTCTTCGACATTCTGCGTATTTACAGTATATGCTATACGAAAGTTTTCACCCGTAGATACTGCCGAAGGTGCCCATACCGAAATACTTTGCGCCTTAACCGAAAGGACCATCAACAATATATAAAGTATTAAACCTAATCTGCGCATTTTATAATCGTTAAAAGATAATTACCAGTTTTTCTGCAAACGTCTCGACTGATTTTGCTGAGATTGCTTTTTCAATCGTTGCTGCGTGTTCTTTTCTTCTTGCATTACAGCATTAAGCAATTGTTCAGCATTGCTTTGGCTCATCTGCTCCTTTTGTTGTTGCTGCTGTTGCTTTTTCTTCTGGTCTTTTTGGTTTTGTTTGTTTTTGCCATTATCATCTTTGTCTTGATTTGGCTTATTCTGTCCACCGCTATTTTTCTTTTGGTTCTTCAACAAGCGTTTACACAACACATAGTTATAACGGGTTTCGTTATCGTTAGGATTGTTACGTAGGCTTTCAGCATAAGCTTTAACAGCTTCACCAAACAACTTACGGTTTTGACATATCACACCAATGTTATGATACACCATAGCCTTTCGCATTTTGCTCTTTTCTAAACGGCCAGCCTTTTCAAATAAATCAACAGCCATCGAGTCTTTCTGCTGCATCATAAGCGCGCATCCCAAATTGTACAGAGCCTGTGTGTTATCAGATTTAGCGTCTAAAGCTTTTCTATACTCGGCTTCAGCTTTTGCAAAATTCTGATGTCTGTACGACCGATTACCCGAGCGTATCAACTGTCTATCGGCCTGTGCATTAGCTACCAAGCAGCACAAACAAGCCATATATAAAAACAAGAATTTTCTCATCATTTCTTTTTTGTAAAAATACGGATATTTTTCAGTCGCTTATTTTTAGCCTCGAGCACACAAATCTCAGCTACTAATATGAGCAACACTAACCATGCCAGTGCTTGAAACTGTTCATTATATTCGCTATACACCACACTTTGAGTTTGACCTTTTTGTAGTTTTGCCAATTCGTTATTCAGTTTTTCCTGAGCATCGTTTGTGTTATCTACATGAATATAGGTGCCACTGCCAGCTTGCGCAATCTCTTGACACATCGATTCGTTAAGTGCCGACATCACCGTGTTACCTGTGTTATCGGTCAGATATTCGCCATTGCTCAGAGGGATTGGGGCACCCTTTGTACTACCCACACCTAAGATAAACACGTTTGCTCCTTTTTTCTTAGCAGCCTTAGCAGCCTCTACCACTCCACCTTCATGGTTTTCGCCATCAGTTATAACAATAATAGCTCGCCCAACATTAGCTTGTTGTGTAAAGCTGTTCGTAGCAAGATTAAGAGCACGAGCAATATCTGTGCCCTGCGTATCAATAAGCGAAGGCGAGATGTTTTGTAAGAACATCTTTGCCGACACATAGTCGCTAGTTATAGGGAGCTGAACAAAGGCGTCGCCAGCAAACACTATCAAGCCTATTTTATCGTTCGAGAAGTTGTCAACCATGTTCTCTACCAGCATCTTCGACTTCTCTAAACGCGAGGGCACCACATCTTGTGCCAGCATTGAATTACTAATATCCACACAGATAATAGTTTCTATACCATTGCGGTTTTCATTGCTCACTTTCGAACCCATCTGTGGGCGAGCTAACATTACGACAACAATAGCTACTGCTGCCGTAAACAAAACAAACTTAGCATACGATCTTTTAGCCGATACATCTGGCATCAAACCTTTTAACAAGTTGAGGTCGCCAAAACGGCGCAACCGATGCTTACGATATCGGTCTGACACCCAGCGTAACACAAACATCACGGGTATAAGTATCAGCAGGATGAGATATTGTGGATCTTCAAATCTGAACATGTGCGTTTCTTTATTGTACTTTATTTTTTATTGTACCTTTCTTAATAACTGCCACCATTCGTTGCTACGAAACAAACGGTTATTCTCTTATCATGCACGTTTATGGCATACGTCGCAACACCCAAGTGCGTATTATCCATTCAAGCATCAGCATAATAAGCAATGCCAACGCAAAGGGTTGGTAGGCCTCATAACGTTTAGAGAATTTCTTCACATCAAGTTTGGTCTTCTCCAGCTGGTCAATTTCCTTATATATTTGCTTCAGCTCCTTATCATTAGTTGCACGATAAAACTTACCATCGGTGGTGGCAGCGATATCACTTAACGTGCGAGTATCAATCTCAACAGGAATTTTCACATATTGCACTCCACCAGCTACTGGCATAGGATAAGGAGCCACTTTATTGGTACCAACACCGATTGTATAAACCCTGATGCCAAAGCTCTTTGCTATCTGCGCACTGGTAAGTGGCGATAGGTCGCCCATATTATTACTACCATCGGTAAGAAGAATAACAACCTTGCTCTTTGCCTTCGAGTTTTTTAATCGTGACACAGCGTTAGCCAATCCCATACCGATAGCAGTACCATCTTGTATCAAGCCGCGTGCGGCGATATCAGTACGTACATTTTGTAAGAGATTTAGCAGCGACGCATGATCAACAGTCATAGGGCACTGTGTAAACGCTTCGCCTGCAAATATGGTGAGACCAATGTTGTCGTTCTGTCGGTCAGAAATAAACTCAGCAGCCACGGCCTTAGCAGCCTCTAAGCGGTTAGGGTGCAAATCTTCAGCCAGCATTGATGTCGACACGTCCATTGCCAGCATAATATCGATACCCTCTACCGATCGCTTATCCCATGAATTGCGTGTTTGCGGACGAGCCATAATGCACACCAAAAGTATGAATGCTAAACAACGCAACACCATAGGCAGATGTATGATGCGCACTTTCCAACTTTTGGGGGCATAGTCGTAAGCACGAGTATCACTCATGCGCAAGGTGGGCTCACTGTTTTTCCTGTATAAGAAATACCATAATAAATAAGGTACTAACAGGAGGAGGAGCAAAAAATATTCTTTGTCTGCAAATTCCATGTTAAATCATCAGCAAATAAATATGGTAAAACACATATACTGCGATGCCAACAGCAGCGATTGCCACTGCCGCAATAATACTTTTAATAACAATGCGGTTATTACGGCTACGTACATCGTCATCACTCAGTGTGGGCACTATCTTCTCTTCCGTAGGCTGACTTTCGTTCTTTGTCTGGTCGATAAAGTTGATAGCGTTCACAAGGTTCATATCATTTTCATTCAGCAATGTTGAGTATTTAGCAAACTTTACCAGGTCGGCTGTTTGGAACAACTCACGCAACTCGTCCATCATCTTTTGATCGCCATTTTGCTGTAAATGATACAATATCTCGGAAGTGGTCATCTCCATTGCATTGAAGCCAAAACGTTCCTGAATATACTGACGCAAGGTGTCGGTAAGCAACGTATAATACGTTTTCTGATCTTCTGACGTCACCATCTTGTCGGCTTTCAGCTGATCAATAGCCTTCATGGCTTTTTGATGTGGCAGCACTTTTTTCACAATGCGTATACGAGTGATAACAGGTTTATTCTGTTTCAGTCGAACAATGAGATAGAACATAGCACACCCTAAGAGCACCAATATAAACGACAGCCAGAACACAGGTTCCCACTCGTCCCACAAGAACGGGTTATCTTGAACATCTTTGGGCGGAAAGAATTTTTCAGGATGAATGGTATCAACATCTATTGTTAAGACCTTCAATGCAAGTTGATTAGTGCTATACGGTTTACCATTTACCTTTATGGTAAGTGAAGGTATGGCATAGGCTTTCTCATCGAAACTGGTTAGAAGATATTTCTTTGAAAGCACTTCATTACCGTCTGAAGCGTTGGTTGACGTTTCAGTTTGTTCCAGCACTTCAACACCAGGAGTGATATACTGTGAAGGTTCAAATTTCGGAAACTCTACCTTTGCCCCCTTCGGTGCCGTTACGTTCACCTCAAGACCCGTTTGTTGACCCACGAAAATAACCATTGAGTCGAGTTTAGCCTCAACGCTAACCTGCGCCCAAAGTGTTGTTGACAGTGTCAACAAACATACATATAAAGTGAATATACGTTTCAAATTCATAATGCGATAATAATTATCAGCTACGCGATGAGAAAAGCAACATCATTTGCTTGACATAATCTTCGTCAGTAGCCACCGACACCCAGTCGACATTACTTTTAGCAAACGTCTGTCGAAGGGTTTCTTCACGTTCCATCCAGTAGCGTGTGTGTGCTTGTCTGAGCTTTTTCGACGAGGTATCGATATAAATATCGTGTCCTGTTTCAGCATCACGCACCTTAATAAGTCCTACATCGGGCAACTCTTTAGCACGCTTATCATACACCTGTATAGCCGCTACGTCGTGCTTGCGATTAGCAATCTGCAACACCGTAGAGAAGTCGGCCCGTGTATAAAAATCGCTCAAGACGAAAGCCGTGCAACGTCGTTTCATCACACGTGTGAGATACTCGAGAGCCATACCCACATCGGTTTTCTGACTTTGTGGATGAAAGTCGAGCATCTCGCGTATGATATATAAGATATGCTTGCGTCCCTTCTGCGGGGGAATATATTTTTCAATGCGGTCAGAGAAGAAGATAACACCAATCTTATCATTATTCTGTATAGCGCTGAAGGCCAATGTAGCAGCTATTTCAGTAGCCATATCAGATTTAAGTTGGCGTGCCGTGCCGAAATTGAGCGACCCAGACACATCAATGAGCAACATTACCGTCAGTTCGCGTTCCTCTTCAAACACCTTCACATAAGGATGCTGAAATCGAGCCGTGACATTCCAGTCGATATCGCGCACATCATCGCCAAACTGATACTCGCGCACCTCAGCGAAAGCCATACCACGGCCTTTAAAGGCTGAATGATATTGACCAGCAAAGATGTTTTGGCTCAGCCCGCGCGTTTTGATCTCAATCTTCCTGACCTTTTTTAACAGTTCAGATGTTTCAACCATTGTCTTGTAACCCTTTAGGGCACTTCTACCTTATTGATAATTTTCGACACAATCTCTTCGCTCGTCACATTGCTTGCCTCGGCCTCATACGACAAGCCGATACGGTGACGCATTACATCGTGAGCCACCGCACGTACATCTTCTGGCACTACATAGCCTCTGTGCTTGATAAAGGCATAGGCGCGAGCAGCCTTTGCCAAATTGATACTGGCACGCGGTGAACCGCCAAAAGTAATCATATCTTTCAGTTCGGGCATACCGTAACGCTCGGGATAACGTGAGGCGAAAACGATGTCGGCAATATACTGTTCAATTTTCTCGTCAATATAAACCTGATTTACCACCTGGCGAGCATCAAGAATTTCTTTCGCTGTGGTAACCGGTGTAACCTTTGGCATGCTACCACTGATGTTTTCACGAATAATCAGTTTTTCTTCTTCAAGTGTAGGATAATCGATAATAACCTTCAGCATGAAACGGTCAACCTGTGCTTCAGGCAACTGATAGGTACCTTCTTGCTCGATTGGGTTCTGTGTTGCCATCACCAAGAAGGGTGTGGGCAACAGATAGGTATTATCGCCGATGGTAACCTGATGCTCCTGCATAGCCTCGAGCAATGCGCTCTGCACCTTAGCGGGCGCACGGTTAATCTCGTCAGCCAGCACAAAGTTAGCAAACACAGGACCCTTCTTTACTTGAAAGTTATTATCCTTCTGCGAATAAATAAGCGTACCTATCACGTCGGCAGGCAGCAAGTCGGGGGTAAACTGTATACGGCTGTAATCGGCGTCAATCAGTTGTGCCAATGTTTTTATAGCAAGTGTCTTTGCCAAGCCAGGCACACCTTCGAGCAAGATGTGTCCATCGCTGAGCAAAGAAATAAGAAGTGAATCAATAAGATGTTTCTGTCCTACAATCACGCGGTTCATACCTGTCACAAGATTTGTAACAAACGCGCTCTGTTGCTCAATCCGCACATTCAGCTCGCGGATATCAATAGATTCTGCCATAATATATGTTCAAATTTAAATTTTACGCAAAGTTACAATATTAATAAGAGAGTAGTGAAAAATACGGTCTAAATAATATTAAAAAGTATCTAAAAAGCTAACATTGCGCAAGGTTTTCATTCTGCTATAACAGCGGTTAGCCTGGCCGACATCAAATTTAACACCAAAGGTGTTGATTAACTCTTGATAGATGCGTTGCACAGGCAATCCCATCACATTGTAATAGCTACCGTGAAGCGATGTCACGCCAATATATCCTATCCACTCTTGTATACCATAAGCGCCAGCCTTATCAAAGGGCTTGTAACGCATGACATAATAATCGATTTCGTCGTTTGTTAACCTTTTGAAAGTAACCTCGGTGGTTACCGAGAAATGCACCTCTTTGCTTACCGTCTTCATACAAACGCCTGTTGTTACCTGATGGCTTCGTCCGCTTAACAGTTGCAACATTCGGCGTGCCTCGTCAGCATTTTTAGGCTTACCCAATATTTCGGTGTCGGCTCGAACCAGCGTATCAGCCGTTATTAGCAGTTCGTTATCTTTTACCGCATAGCCCGTAGCTTTCTTTTGTGCAATATATTCGGGTACAGCGGCAGCCGGCAGGTTATCGGGATATGTTTCATCAACTCCTGAAACAACCGTTGCAGTAAAGTCAAGCCCAAGGCCAGCCAACAATTCGCGTCGACGAGGCGACTGGCTGGCCAATATAATTTGATAAGATTTCATTTTGCTCGTTATCCGTTAAATAAACAATATAAGTTCTCAGATATTACCATCCGAAGGCTGTTTTATCGCCCAACCATTTATCCTGAGCACGTAGCACCTGTTCTACCACATCGCGGCCACAACCGTAACCTCCGTTACAGTTGCTTACATACAGGCACGCCTGCTTAACATCAGGACAGGCATCGGCAGGACAACATGAGCACCCTACCCTCGACAACACCTCAAGGTCAGGTATATCATCGCCCATATACAGCACCTCATTATCATTCAAGCCGTATTTCTGTTTAAAGTCGTCATACGCCATCAATTTAATGTTGCTGCCCATATACAGATCAGTTACGCCCAAACCTTCATAGCGTTTGCGCACAGCCTCTGTGTTGCCACCTGTGATAATGGCCACATGCAAACCGCGCTTCACGGCTAGCTGTATGGCATAGCCATCTTTTATATTAATAGTGCGAAGAGGCTCGCCCGTAGATGATAGAACTATGGTAGAAGACGAGAGCACGCCATCAACATCAAAGACAAGAGCCTTTATCTTTTTTAAATCGTAGTTTATCATATTTATTTTTTTAAATGTTCATGATGAATTCCTGCCGAAGCCAACTCATACAGCGCTTTGGCCTCAGGCAATTGATTGAGCAATTCAAGATGTTTACACATTACACTTTGATCATAACGCACCGCAGGACCTGTTTGTGCATCACGCGGCGACAGATCGTGTACCTTGGCTGCAGTTTCATCGATTAGAGGAAGTAAATCGGTGAATGGCAACTGACATTGCTCCATTACAGTGCCCGCCACGGTATAACAATAATTGGTAAAATTGCTTGCAAAAACGGCTGCAAGATGCAGATAACGACGGTTAGCGCTTGATAGCACACGTGCGGTATCAGACATACTGTGAGCAACCGTTAAAAGCATATCAGTGGTTTGTGGGTCGCTACCTTCTACATAAAACGGGACATGGTTCATACTGAGCTTACGTGCTTTCGAAAAGCTTTGCATGGGATACAACACTCCATAATGCGAAGCTGTGCCTTCAAGCACACCCATAGGCACACTGCCAGCTGTATGCACCACTACGGCGTCGGGGGCCAACTGAGGTAGCTGATTGGCCAGTATAGGTAACGCATCGTCTTTTACCGACATAATGTAAAGATGTGCATCGCGTCGAAGCAGCGACAAATCGGTAACAGGCTGAGCGCCAAGCAGCGTTGCTAAACATGAAGCCGACTCATAGGTGCGACTATACACTTGCACCACCTCGTGCCCAGCCTTATGAAGGGCTTGCGAAACATGAGTTGCCAAATTGCCAGCTCCTATAAACACTATTTTCATTTGTTTTATCTTGAGTAATTATCAAATTCGGTTATCAATGCAATATTCGCATTTTTTTCTGAGATACGCAAATGTTTCGCATACAAACACATTACGAACTGTATATTTATACAATATTTTGCATAAATATGCATAACGGTGAATATTTATGCAGACGCTACATTAAACATTGTTAACATAATATTTTTAAAATATCTAACAAATTAAAAGCAAAGCACCGTCTTTTGCTTACAGTTTTCAAAGGTGATACCCCTGATATGAGAAAGCATGGGTTTCAGGCTGTAAAAGCATTGAGTTCAGCCTCTGAAAGCATGGGTTTCACAACGTGAAAACAAGGCTTACAGATTGTAATTTGCCGTCTTTTACAACGTTGTTCCATTTATGCATTTTTATGCATTTTTGCTTAATGAAAACAGAAGGCACAAAAAAGGTTGCCCTAATAGATATTTGGGCAACCTTCTTTTTATTTTCTTTTTAAGAAAAGTCTAGGAGTAACGACCTTAACGTATGCGGTCTGCAGCACGTACAAGGCGCTCATCAGCATCCACTCCATGCTTTGCCATCATATACAATATCAATGCCACAATGGGGAAAGCAGCAGCTATTGATACGCGGAAAGTGGCGTCGGTGGCAAGAGATTGCGAATAGACGACCATCACCACAACCCATATCAACATGAGCACCGCATTAACCACACACAACTTGCTTTGCAACTTACGGTTGTGAAATGAAAACACAGTGAACACATTTAATGGACATGAAAGCAGCAAAATAGCGAAAAGAGGCCAAACAGTGAACGTTTTTCCTGTTTCAGCAGCTACCCACAGATTGTAAATAACGGCATCGCCACCCATCTTATCATAAGAGAGCACTCCTATGGGCATACACAAACATGCCACCGTAAAGAGCAAGGCAATAATCAGGAATACTGTTTGCTTGCGCTGTATCATAGCTGATCAAAATTATTTTCTTTTGCCTCTTTAGAAGGGTCGCGATAGTAGATATTACCATCAACAAACTCTTGTGTGGCGATAAGTGTGGGCTTTGGCAATTTCTCGTAGTAACGAGAGATTTCAATCTGCTCACGGTTCTCAAACACTTCTTCCAACGAATCGTTGTATGAAGCAAACTCGGCGAGCTTCTTATTAAGGTCTTGCTTTATTTCTACTGAAATCTGGTTAGCGCGCTTTGATATAATTGCAACACTCTCGTAGATGTTTCCAGTTTCGTCACACAGATCCATAATATTACGTGTGACAGTGTTTACTGGTGCCTTTGATTTTTTGTAATCCATAGAAATATTTAAATATTAATCTTTGTTTCGAAACAATTTATTTATTGCTTAATCTTTTGTCACTTGCTTACAACGGTTGATAAACTTCTCGGCTGTGGTCTTTTCTTTCGAGTCGGGATACTCGTTCAAGAAACCGTAGCACTCGTCTTCAGCATCTTGAAAACGTTCTAAACGTTTTTCTTCAATACTTTGCTGTGCCAACTCATACTTGCTTTTCATCACCAAAATGGCAAACTTTTCGCGAAGAGAGGTGTAAGGATAGTCTTTCAATGCATTTTGAGCAGTGATGATACATGCCTCATAGTTATTGCCACCACTGGTACAATTGCCAAAATATTGACCCAAATCATAGTAAAGCTGAGCCGAATAAAGCTCTTTCTGCACTAATTTGTCTTGAAGTTCGAAAAGACGTTTCTGAGCAGTTTGCTTATATTGAGCATCGGGGAAAATGTCAAGATACTCTTGAAAAGCAGCCACGGCAGCTACAGTACGCGTCTGATCCAAGCGAGGCTCGGGAGTAGACATATAAAGACTTTGGCCTACATAAAACTCGGCCATCTCGGCATAAACGCCTTTCGGATAGCTGGTATAATATTTTTTAAAGGTGGTGGCAGCACTTTCATAATCGTGTCCGTTATACTGTGCCATAGCCAACATATACAAACTTTCTTGAGCGTTGTCGGTTCCCTTCTGCAATGTCACCAAGTCTTGCAGCAAAGTTGTGGCGCGCGAGTTCTTTCCTTTGGCAAAGCACTCTTTAGCATATTCATATTTATAGCTATAATCAGAGGTCTTATATACCTGATTAAACTCGTTTGCGCAACCTGTCAGCAACATGGCCGATAGCATTATGATAGGGAAATATTTTTTCATATTCATGATTTTGAGATGCAAAATTAACTATAATTCTTTTATTTGCAAAGCATTGCTTTTCATTTTTCACAAAAAATAGCGAATATATTGTATAATCAAAGCTTTTTTACTATTTTTGTAGCTTGCAAAGATAATAAATGTTATGAAATTTGACTTAGTATCTGCTTTTTCGCCCACTGGCGACCAACCTGAAGCCATTGCACAGTTGACCACAGGCATCAAGAATGGTGATCCTGCACAGGTATTGTTGGGTGTAACGGGTTCGGGTAAGACTTTTACAATGGCCAATGTCATTAAAAACATCAACCGCCCCACCCTCATCCTCAGCCATAACAAAACGTTGGCGGCACAGCTATATGAAGAAATGAGAAGTTTCTTCCCCAACAACGCAGTCGAATATTACGTATCATATTACGATTATTATCAACCCGAGGCCTATCTGCCTACCACCGATACCTATATAGAAAAGGACCTTGCCATTAACGAAGATATTGACAAGCTACGACTGGCAGCCGTTAGTGCTTTGCTATCAGGACGCAACGATGTGGTGGTGGTATCGTCGGTATCATGTATCTACGGCATGGGGGGACCTACTGCCATGGCCAACAGCATTATCAGTATAAAACGAGGACAAAACATCGACCGCAATACGTTTCTTCGTCAACTGGTTGATGCACTGTATGTGCGCAATGATATTGAATTGAAGCGTGGTTTCTTCCGTGTAAAAGGCGATACTGTAGACGTGGCGATGGCATACAGCGACAATATTCTGCGCATTTCGTGGTGGGATGACGAAATAGACAGCATTGAAGAGTTAGACAGTGAGACCTTTCATAGATTAGCTCAGTTTGACGACTATCAAATATATCCAGCCAACCTTTTTGTTACCTCTAAGGAACAAACTGAAACGGCTATTCGACTCATTCAAGACGACCTAACAAAGCAATTTGATTACTTTAACGAACTGGGCGACCACATTAAAGCTCAGCGCATTAAAGAAAGGGTTGAATATGACATGGAGATGATAAAAGAATTAGGACATTGCAGCGGTATAGAAAACTATTCACGCTACTTTGACGGACGAGAACCAGGTCAGCGCCCCTACTGTTTGCTTGACTTCTTCCCTAAAGATTATCTCATGATTATTGATGAAAGCCATGTTAGTGTGCCACAAATCAGTGCCATGTATGGAGGCGACAGAGCAAGAAAGCAAAACCTGGTAGAATATGGTTTCCGCCTACCAGCAGCCTTTGACAATCGTCCTCTGAAATTTGAGGAATTTATGGACATGGTAAACCAAGTTATATATGTTTCGGCCACGCCTGCCGACTTTGAGCTACAACAAGCCGAAGGCGTTGTGGTAGAACAAGTTATTCGACCAACAGGACTACTTGACCCTGAAATCGATGTCAGACCAAGCGAGAACCAAATTGACGACCTGATGGACGAAATCCTTACACGCTGTAACCGAGACGAACGCGTATTGGTAACAACACTTACCAAACGTATGGCAGAAGAACTGACTGAATATTTATTAAATCACGGCGTCAAAGCAAGCTACATACATAGCGATGTAGCAACCCTTGATCGCGTGAAAATATTAAATGACCTACGCGCAGGAAACTTTGATGTATTGGTGGGCGTAAACTTGCTACGCGAGGGTCTTGACCTTCCTGAAGTATCACTGGTAGCCATTCTTGATGCCGATAAAGAAGGCTTCTTACGCAGCCATCGTGCATTAACGCAGACAGCAGGACGTGCTGCTCGAAACGTGAACGGAAAGGTTATTATGTATGCCGACAATATAACCGATAGTATGCAAAAGACGATCGATGAAACAGCGCGTCGACGTATGATACAGCTTAAATATAACGAAGAGCATCATATTGTTCCTAAGCAGATTAAGAAGAGCATAAAAGAGTCGTTAGCAGCAACGACAAACGAGACAAGCAATATTAAACAAGATATTCAAACAACAAACACAACTAAATTAAAACCAAAGGCTTACGATCCATATATTGAAGACGACAGCACACGCATGGTGGCCGACCCAATTGTGGTTAGAATGAGCAAGCAGCAATTAGAAAAGAGCATTGAAGCCACCACGCAAATGATGAAAGAAGCGGCCAAAAACCTTGATTTCTTGCAAGCTGCTCAGTATCGAGACGAGATTATACGCTTACAGCAATTGTTAGAACAAAAATAACATAAACATACAAGGTTGCAGATTATGGTGAATGTGTGAAAAAGTTAAATAAAGACGAAACAATAGGTATTCGCACATATTTTATTAATTTTGCAGAACAATGTAGCATTACACACACTTAATTATGACAAAATCGATTATTGCAATCATCTTCGCTATACTCCCCGTCACAGCTGGTGCACAAACTGGTTGGGAGTTGCCCACTAATACAAAACAACAGGCAGAGAATATAGCTAAAAAAGAAAAGAATGAGAAAAAGGAGAAAGCGGGTAAAATCAAGAAGAAAGGCACCCTTACTCCTGACATGAAAGATTATGAATATCTGCTTCCTGATGTTGTTCCACAAGACGAGAAAGGCGATGTTGTATTCAAACTCGACATTGAGAAGCCTGGATACACGGCACAACAAATGTATGATTGCACCTATGCTGCACTCGACTCGCTGACGAAAGAAGAATGTTGGATTAAAGGTGGCATTGTATTGGTCAACAAGAATGATAAAGGCATTGCTGGTCAATATACTGAGTGGCTTACGTTCAAGCAAAACCTCATCAGTCTTGACCGATCAAAATTCAATTATACAATCATAGCAAAATGCACCGAAGGTCATCTTCATCTTACATTAGAACACATCTCATATCTATATGAAGAAGATCGCCCCACGGCCATGCGCGTGAGTGCTGAAGAATGGATAACCGATAAAAACGCCGTTAATAAAAAGGGAACGAGGTTGTTGCCCATGTCGGCAAAATTTCGTCGTGCCACTATTGATCGCGTAAAAGAAATATTTGCTTTCATCAAGCAAAACATAGAGAAAGACAATAAATAAAGAAAAAGAAAATGACAACTCAAGACAACGACATCACAAAACAAGATGTCAACATAACGCCTCAAACAGAACAAGAGAACAAAAGCACGAGTATTCCTCGTCGCCATAGAGGCGAGACACAACCTCAGAAACGCTTCTTGCGCTTACGCAATTGGCTTAACATCATTTTTATGTTAGGCGCCATTATCGGTATGCTGACATATACATTTGCAGGTCAATTGATTGGTACAATAATAATTATCTGTGCAATGCTCTTTAAAGTAGTAGAGTGCTGCCTACGTTTTATGCGTTGATGAAAAGACACGTAACCCTTATTATGTTTTTTGCCATGCTCCCATTCATAGGATGGGCACAAATAGGTAATTATGATAACTATAACGAGATGGACGATAATGGCAACTTTAGACAGCGTTCATCTCGTCAAAATGTCGACTCATTAGGTACCGACAAAGAAATTCCGAAAGGACTGAAAGTATGGACAGTTGACAGCAAGTTTGGCGATATACGAAAAGCCGAACCTGACACGTTGTCGCATATGTACATGAACAGCATCTTCACAACAGGAAAGTATGGCGAATATAACACCTTAGGAAATGTAGGTTCGCCACGCATCAGCCGTATATTTATCGATCGCAATGAAGATGGACAGTTTATCTTTACCCACCCCTACGACTTCTTCGTAAAACCTGTCGACACGTTTCATTTCACCAACACCCTTTCGCCATTCACCAATCTGAATTATAACACCTGCGGTAACAGAACCAATGGTGAGGATCATCTCACCGCAAAATTCGGCGTCAATTCAGGAAAGCGATTGGGCGTAGGATTTAATTTCGACTATATTTACGGGCGTGGTTTCTATCAAAACCAAAGCACATCACACTTCAATTACACCATGTATGGGTCATATCTTGGTGATCGATACCAAGCACACGTGCTCATGTCAACCAATCATCAGAAGGTGACAGAAAACGGTGGTATCACTAACGACTATTATATAACGCATCCCGAAAGTTTTGACGACAATTTCTTATCGAATGAAATTCCAACCGTACTGGAACAAAACTGGAATCGCAACGACAACCAGCACATCTTCTTTACACAACGATACAATGTAGGCTTCAACCGCAAGGTAAAGATGACGGAAGAGGAGATTAAAGCACGTAAGTTTGCCATTGAGTCGAAACGAGAAAACGATGCTCGCAAAAAACGAGAGGAACAAGAAAACGAAACAGATAACTATGAGCGTATTAAAAACGCCAAATTGCCTGGAATAACCAATAAGGGTTTAAATGAACAAACCTATAGCGGACGTCCTGACAATGCTAAAGTAGTGGGCGATGAGCCTCAGAACATCAACAAAGTTTCGGGTGATCGAATTGCGGTAACCGACAAGCAAATGAGCGACAGCCTTCTGGCTACGCAAAAAAAAGAGCAAGCCGACACAGCATGGATGAAAACTGAATATGTGCCTGTTACAAGCTTTATACATACGCTGAAGTTTGACAACTATAAACGTATCTACCAAGCATATCAGTCGCCTACCGATTTCTATGCTAACGATTACAAAGTAGGCCCATGGGGAGGCGACTCTATTTACGATAAGACTAAATATGTACATCTGTCAAACACCTTTGCCATCTCGCTTCTTGAAGGATTTAACAAATGGGCAAAAGCAGGATTAAAAGCGTTTGCGACGTCTGAGTTACGTCATTTCTCATTACCAGCTCTTGATGGCACCGAAACATCATACACCGAACATAACGTAAGCATAGGTGGACAGCTGAGCAAAACCGCTGGTAAAACATTACATTATGATGTTACTGCTGAAACATGGTTAGTAGGTGAAGATGCTGGTCAACTAAAGATTGACGCAACGGCCGACGTTAATTTCCCGTTATGGGGCGACACGGTAACGCTAATGGCACGTGGCTTCTTTAAGCGCACAAACCCCACCTTTTATTACAGGCATTATCATGCTCGGCACTTTTGGTGGGACAATGATAATTTGGACAAAATACTACACTCACGTATAGAAGGACAGTTCCATTATAGCAAGACAAAAACGACCTTGCGCGTAGCGGTAGATGAGATACAAAACTACACCTACATGGCAATGGGATATAACATAGCCGATGACAAACGTACAGGCAACACCATAGACGTAAGACAGAAAGGTGGCTCGTTAAGCCTCATCACATTGGCATTAGGACAGAATTTTAAGTTGGGACCACTGAATTGGGAAAACATGATCACCTATCAGAAATCAACTGATAATGATGTGTTGCCTGTTCCTGATTTGAACATCTACACTAATCTGTATTTACGTTTCAAGATTGCCCGTGTGCTTAAATGTGATTTTGGTGCTGATGGCCGCTTCTTCACAAAATATTACGCGCCCGACTATAGTCCTGCTTTAGGACAATATGCAGTGCAAACTGGCGACAACCGCACAAAGGTAGGCGAATATCCTGTTGTTAACGTTTACGCCAATTTTCATTTGAAGCAAACACGCTTCTTTGTAATGATGAGCCACGTAAATGCAGGTAGCGGTTCGCGCGATTATTTCTTCACTCCCCACTACCCTTTAAACCAACGTATATTCCGTTTCGGCGTAAGTTGGAACTTCTATAACTAACATAAAATCGGCCATGTGTAAGAGCAACACATGGCCGATTTTTACTATTTCATTATTAATAAGTCTTTATCTACGAATTGTCATAACAAGAATTTATAGCAACAGACCCAAAGAGGTAAGCAAGCCAAAAATAAGAATATTGCGAGCCGTATCTCCTAACACTTCATTAAGTTTTCGCCCTGCACCAATGCGTTTCATCTTACGCCAGGTAAACAGATGAGGAATAAGATAAAACGCTGACAGAACTGCGGCCATATAATGTGAAACGCCACATACATAGTAAGCCGCTAGTTCAACTAAAAATATAAGTAATACGGCTATTATTCCTAAGAAAAGATACAATCGTAGCGACGCTTTCTTTCCCAGTCGTACCACTAATGTTACTTTTCCTGCACGTATATCATTATCTATGTCGCGATAATTGTTTACTATTAAAAGGGCATCAACCACAAGGCCACATGCAACAGCTACCACCAACACCTCAGGCAAAAAGGTATCGAAAGGAAATGGGCTCACCAGATAATAGGTAAAACAAACGGGAACAAGACCAAAAAACACGAGCACCAACACATCACCCATTCCTATATATGAAAAGGTGGTGGTGTAAAGGAAACAGAACACTACACAGCCGAAACCTACAAGAAGCATAGGCCAACCTCCGTACCAACAAAGCGGCAAGCCACAGGCACAAGCTAACAAGGTGGTGATGGCAATGCCTGTACGCATGGCGCTACAGGTTACCCAGCCTTGCGCACACGCACGCTTGGGGCCAAGACGTGTTTCATCGTCATTACCCCGCATAAAATCAAAATAATCGTTCACCAAATTGGCGTCAATCTGCATGAAAAAGGCAAACAGCATACATAAAACAGCTGGCAAAACATTTATCTCATACATGCAACCACGGGCCAGTGCTATACCTAACAGTACAGGCACCGCAGCACTAGTTAATGTTTTAGGGCGGGCAGCCAATATCCATGCCTTCAACGAATTGACAGCAACATCTTTTTCATTCATATCGTTATCAGTGTATAAAAATAACCTTTCTGCTTGCAAAATTAGCCATAAATCACTAAATTTGCAAATCACTTTATACTTTTAGCGAATAATCTTCATTATGCCCAACAATAACGTCGCTCTCGACATCATGGAATTTATTGAGCAGAACATCCTGCCCAAGTATGCTGCCTTCGACAAGGCTCACAACCTTTCACATGCAAACAGTGTTATTACACGCTCAATAACATTGGCTCGACGCATTGGTGCCAATTTAGATATGTGCTACGTCATTGCAGCCTATCACGACTTAGGATTGGAAGGACCACGCGCCATACACCACCTAACGAGCGGAAAGATTATTGCCACCGATGTGCGCCTGCGACGATGGTTTAGTCCTGACCAAATAAAAATCATGCGCGAAGCTGTAGAAGACCACCGAGCATCAGCCTCGCATGCACCACGAAGCATCTACGGAAAGATTGTAGCCGAAGCCGACCGCGATCTCACCCCTTCTACTGTATTTCGTCGCACTGTGCAATACGGGCTAAGCCACTATCCAGAAATGTCGAAAGAAGAACACTGGAAGCGCTTTGCTAGTCATATCGATAATAAATATTCTGAGCATGGATACATTAAACTATGGATTCAACACTCACCCAACGAAGAAAACTTAAGAGAAATAAGAGCCATTGCTAATGATGTAAAACGGCTACACAATGAGTTTGACAAATACTACGAAGAAGAAACGAGAAACGAATAGAAACAAATATTTAAACAATATTATTTGACATACGATGAAAGTAGATATTAAAGCAAACAAAGAAGAATTTCTTGAATTGCTGCGTTCAACCAAACGTGATGGTATAGAAGATGTTATCACCGACCTCGAAGAATTGGGCTTTTTCACCGCTCCAGCATCGGCAGGGCATCATCTGAACGTAGAAGGCGGTTTGGTATTGCACTCTATCAACACATGCAAAGCAGCCTTAGCCACTTGGGAGGGAATGAAACCTCTTGAGCCCTCACTCGCTACAGAGGTAAAACGCGACAGCATTATCATTGCCAGCCTTTTACACGATGTTTGTAAGAGCGATATTTACAAACGTTCTGTAAAAAAGCGTAAGAACGCATTAGGACAATGGGAAGACTGCGAAGGTTATAAAGTGAGCTACAAAGATTTTCCCATGGGACATGGAGAAAAGTCGGTTATTCTGCTACTGTGTAGTGGTCTCGACTTGTCTGATGATGAGATGTTAGCTATACGCTGGCACATGGGCGCATGGGGCATTAACATGAACAGTTATGAAGATGAACGATGCTATGACACTGCACGTGCACTATATCCTTTAGTGTCAATCATTCAAACCGCTGATGGGTTAGCAGCAGCCATATTAGAGCGCACGGCTGAAGATATTGAAAACGCATAAAGCGAATGTAAAACTTACTAAAAAGGGACGAAAAAGTAGGAGCCAACATTTGGAAATTTGGCAATAAAACAGTAACTTTGCACTAGCAAAACTGAAAGGAGAAATGTTTTGGGGATTGTGCCGATTCGATCGGGATACTCATCAATTTAAAAATCGAAACCGAGACAGCTACTTTTGTCAATGGCGGGCCATATAAACTCTTTTAGAGCTAAGCTGCAAAGCCGGTGGATTACAAAGACGGGGGGCGCTCAAATCTTACATTAGTCGGAGTTTCATCACATCATCGCACAATCCCCTTTTTCCTTTTCCTTATTATATTATACATTTCATATTTAATCTATACTTTATGTTTTCTGGAATTATAGAAGAGATGGCTACTGTTGTTGCTATCAAAAAAGATCAAGAGAATATCGACCTCACCTTGAGTTGTTCATTCACATCACAATTAACAATAGATCAAAGTGTTGCACATAATGGCGTATGTTTAACCGTTGTACGTAAAACCAACGACACCTACACCGTAACAGCAATGAAAGAAACCCTTGATCGTTCTAATCTGGGTTTACTGAAGATAGGCGACAAGGTTAATGTTGAGCGCTCAATGATTATGAACGGACGTCTTGATGGCCATATCGTTCAAGGACATGTAGACGAAACAGCAGTATGTACAGCAGTAGCCGACGCACAAGGCTCAACTTATTATACCTTCAAATATAAGTTTGATAAAGAGATGGCTAGCCGTGGCTATTTCACCGTTGATAAAGGTTCAGTTACCGTAAATGGTGTTTCGCTCACCGTATGCAATCCTACTGCCGATACTTTCAGCGTAGCTATCATTCCTTACACCCATGATAACACAAACTTTGGCTATATTAAAGAAGGCGATGTGGTAAACATCGAGTTCGACATCTTAGGTAAATACATCGCTCGTCTTAATACCCTGACAAAAGAATAAATACCTTTTTATAGGCAAACACGAAGAAAAGTAATTCATTGTCGGCTATTTTTTGTAACTTTGCAACTGATTTTACGCAAAGAGAACACACGTATGAGTGATAACAAACAAGCGGCCCTGCGACTGGGCACACGACCTATTGGCGAACTGCTTATGCAATATGCCATTCCTGCCATCATTGCCATGACAGCCTCATCGCTATATAACATGGTTGATAGCATTTTCATTGGACAGGGAGTAGGTCCTATGGCTATATCTGGCTTAGCAATTACTTTCCCTCTTATGAATTTATCGGCAGCTTTCGGTGCCGCAGTTGGCGTAGGTGCCTCGACATTCATTAGTGTAAAATTAGGACAAAAAGATTATAAAACAGCACAGCACATATTAGGTAACACCATGACGTTAAACCTGATAACAGGCTTATCAGTAGGGCTTATTATCTTGTTGTTGCTAGATCCTATACTGAAATTCTTTGGCGCCAGTGAACAGACATTACCTTATGCACGCGACTATATGTTTGTAATACTTTTAGGCAATGTCATTACCCATATGTATTTCGGTTTGAATGCTGTGCTTAGGGCTGCTGGTAAGCCACACCATGCCATGTATGCCACCATCTTTACAGTAATATTAAACACGGTGCTCGACCCGTTGTTTATATGGACTTTCAACATGGGCATACAGGGTGCTGCCTATGCCACCATTTTAGCACAATGCATTGCTTTAACGTGGCAGCTTAAGATATTTTCAAATGAACGCGAACTATTGCATTTTAAACGCGGAACATTCCGTCCAGTAGGCTATATCATTCGAAACATTATTGCTGTGGGTTTATCGCCATTCTGTATGAATGTTTGTGCATGTATAGTTGTTATTTTCATCAATAACCGTATGTTAATGTATGGAGGCGACATGGCTGTGGGTGCTTATGGCATTGCTAACAAAGTAGCCTTCATCTTCGTAATGATTAACATGGGCGTAAACCAAGGCATGCAACCTATTGCTGGTTATAATTTTGGCTCGCGACAATATGATCGTATGCTTCGTGTGTTAAAATATGCCATCATAGCAGCCACTGTAGTAATGACAACAGGATTTGTCATTGCCATGACTATCCCCCAACTCTGTGCTCGTCTTTTTACTACTGATGCTACGCTCATTAGCATGTCGGCTAAAGGCATACGCTATATCATGATAATGTTCCCTGTTGTGGGATACCAAATGGTGATATCTACCTTCTTCCAAAGTATTGGGAAAGCAAAGATCAGTATTTTCCTCTCATTATCACGCCAACTATTGGTTCTTCTACCCCTATTGGTCATTCTGCCGCCTCTATTCAAGATTGACGGAGTATGGTTAGCAATGCCTGGAAGCGATTTGATCGCAGCCCTAATTGCCGCATGGATTATGATGGTATATATGAAAAAGTTTAAAAAACAAATGGCATGAAACGTATAGGCATCATAAGTGACACACACGGTTATTGGGACGATAAGTATCTACACTACTTTGAATCGTGCGACGAGATATGGCACGCAGGCGACATTGGCTCTACCGAACTGGCAGAACGCTTGGCAGAGTTTCGCACGTTCAGGGCTGTGTGTGGCAACTGTGATGGCGGCGACCTACGTCTTATGTATCGAGATATCTTACGGTTTAAATGCGAAGATGTTGATGTGCTAATCAAGCACATTGGCGGTTACCCAGGCAACTATGATCGAAGCATACGCTCAACCTTATACGCATCTCCACCCCAACTGTTCATCAGTGGGCACTCACATATTCTCAAAGTGCAATATGACCCAACCCTACGCCTGCTACACATAAACCCAGGAGCTGCAGGCATGCAAGGCTGGCATAAACAACGCACACTGGTACGTCTTACCATTGATGGTGCAAAGATGTCTGATTGCGAAGTAATAAATTTAGGACTTCCGCGTTAATCAATTAGTCACATACTGATTTTTATACTATTACGTCATAACAAAGAAAAGAAACATCATTATTTCTAACTGATACATAAACCAGAAACAAGATGAAAAAGATTCTGTTATTAGGTTCAGGTGAACTGGGCAAAGAATTTGTCATTGCAGCCAAACGCGCTGGGCAATACGTCATTGCGTGCGACCGCTACGAATGTGCTCCTGCCATGCAGGTTGCTGACGAAAGCGAAGTGTTTAACATGCTTGATGGCGACGCGCTGGATGCCGTGGTAGAGCGTCATCATCCCGATATCATCGTACCTGAAATTGAGGCTATACGCACCGAACGCCTTTTTAAATTTGAAGAAGAAGGCATACAGGTTGTGCCCAGCGCACGAGCCGTCAATTACACTATGAACAGAAAAGCCATACGCGATTTGGCAGCAAAAGAATTAAATCTACGCACCGCCAAGTATTTTTATGCAACGACATTAGACGAGCTAAAATCTCATGCAAAGGAGATTGGCTTCCCTTGTGTCATCAAGCCCCTTATGTCGTCATCGGGTCACGGACAAAGTATCGTAAAAGAAGAAGGCCAGTTAGAGCAGGCTTTTAATGAGGCGATGGAAGGTAGCCGTGGCGATGTAAAAGAAATTATCATTGAAGAATTTATACATTTCGATAGCGAGTTCACCTTGCTCACCGTAACCCAGAAAGATGGCCCCACCCTATTCTGC
>ERZ1026852.55-NODE-55-length-78125-cov-11.432202_pt1 | contig 78125 bp, 52 predicted proteins | sample MGYA00380156_ERZ1026852 | MGnify/ENA primary metagenome ERZ1026852 (study PRJEB33269, sample SAMEA4719792) | human gut metagenome | biome: human-associated habitat; feature: organic feature; material: feces | place: Cameroon | collected 2013-10 ...
TGCGCCGATGGTACTGCAATGCAATGCGGGAGAGTAGGTAGCCGCCTTCTTTTAAGAGAGAGAGTTCTGAGACGAAAGTCTTGGAACTCTTTTTTTGCTGTTATTTTTTTGTTATTCTCGTGGCAAGCTAAGCCTTGCCTGTTTTTTTTACTTGAACGCGTATTTACATGCATTATCCAAGTAGGACGGTGGCCTCCGTGCCCCGTCCTCCAGCACCCAGCATTTCTAAATCCAGCACCCATCACTTCTAAATAGATACCCTCACATATTTATTGTCCCTTTCTTATGTCGGGAGGACGTGGCACGGAGACCACCGTCCTACTTGGAGGCGAGGCAAACTAAAGTAGGACGGTGGCCTCTGTGCCACGTCCTCCAGCACCCAACCCTCTACTCACCCAGCACTTCTAAATAGATACCCTCACATATTTTCATGCCTTCCTGTTATTTGATACCATTTATTTTTGCTTTCGCTTTTACACAATAGTATCTTTGCACTGCTGATACGTTCAGCGGTGCTCTTTGACATATTTACATACAAAAAAGCTTTTATAATAAAATGGTGGTTGGTGGCGTTTTTTAACGCGCTTACCACTACTTGCGTTTAAACACAAGTGTTGTAGGAAGTTTTACCCACTTGCGGTTTACAGCAATCTTCATTCGGCTGCCACTGTTTTGTGTCAGTGTAAAGGTGCTGTCGTTGTTGCAGGTGAGAGTAGCTGTTAGGTCTTCGCTACCATAGTCGTTTGTGATGTCAAGTTTTGCTGTTTTCTTGCTGGTAATAGTTGCGTTCGTGATAAACCATTCGCGAGGGTCACGTTTGGCCCCTAAGTAGCCTGGCATCTCACCGAAGATAGGTTGTGTTGCCGAGGTGATATTGTTGTCGTAAAAGTTGATGTTTAAGAACACCTGATAATCGCTATTATAGAGGTATCCTTTAAAGACAACGTTGTCATTTTGCGCGAAACAAATAGTTGACGCACAGAGCATAATGAGCGTAGAGATGCATTTTTTCATTGTTCTTTCTTTTTTTGCGAACAAATATAGTGAATTATGTCAAGAAAGCGTTTGTTTTTTAGAAATTCTTACAAATATAATCGTTTATTAATTTTTTTAATTGTATTTTTGTGACCAATTTTAGAGATCGAAGTTATCAAATGAAACTCCAAAAACCAGATTATATTTTTGAGTCGAGCTGGGAAGTGTGTAATAAAGTGGGAGGCATCTATACGGTGTTAGCCTCGCGTGCACAGACACTTCAGACGATGATGCCCGACCATATTATATTTATAGGTCCCGATTGTTGGGGCTCGAAGAAAAGTCCGTATTTTGTAGAAGATCCTTCACTCTTTGCCGATTGGCGAACGAAGGCTGCCTCTGAAGGCCTTATAGTGAAGACAGGTCGCTGGGATGTTCCTGGCAACCCCATTGCCATCTTGGTAGAGTTTACTGCCTTCTACAAAGACAAAGATAAAATTTACACGAAATTATGGGAGAAGTTCGGTGTTGACAGTCTGCACGCTTATGGCGACTACGACGAGGCATCGATGTTCTCATTTGCTGCTGCCCGTGTGGTAGAAAGCTTTTATAACTATTATCTCTCGGCTGCCGACAAGGTTATTTATCACGGCAACGAGTGGATGACAGGCCTTGGCGTGTTATACATACACGACCGTTTGCCCCAGATAGGTACCCTCTTTACCACCCATGCCACCAGTATTGGTCGCAGCATAGCTGGTAATAACAAGCCTTTGTACGAATATTTCAACTGCTATAATGGCGACCAGATGGCTGCCGAGCTGAATATGCAGAGCAAGCAGTCGATAGAGAAGCAGACGGCAAAGTATGTCGACTGTTTCACTACCGTAAGCGACATTACTGCTCGCGAGTGTGCGCAGTTGCTTGATAAGCCCGTCGATGTGGTGTTGCCCAACGGTTTTGAAGACTCGTTTGTGCCCGCCAAGCGCGAGTTTGACAAGAAACGTAAGGCGGCTCGTCAGGCCATCTTCCGTCTTGCTAACGCATTAACTGGCGACACTTTCGACGATAATACGATGATTATCTCTACCAGCGGTCGTTACGAGTATCGCAATAAGGGTATCGATGTGTTTGTGGAGAGCATGAACCGTTTGCGCAATAACAGCGACCTGAAGAAGAAGGTGATTGCTATCATCGAGGTGCCCGCCTGGGTGAAAGAGCCCCGTACCGACCTTGTTGAGCGTTTGAAGGAAAACAAGGTTTACACCTCGGCTCTTCCTAACCCCGTTATCACGCACCGTCTGCATGAAGAAGACACCGACCGTGTGCTGGGACAGCTCAGCTGGTTGGGCATGCATAACGACAAGAGCGATGCCGTGAAGCTTATCTTTGTGCCCTGCTATCTGAATGGCGACGACGGTTTGCTGAACATGCCTTACTACGATCTTATCTTGGGCAACGACCTGTGTGTTTATCCTTCTTACTATGAGCCGTGGGGTTATACTCCGCTCGAGGCCGTAGCCTTTAAGGTGCCTTGCATCACTACCGACCTTGCTGGCTTTGGCTTGTGGGCCAACAGCGTGTTAGGACATGATGGCGAACTGAGTGATGGCGTAAAGGTGGTACACCGTACCGACACCAATTATAACGAGGTGGCCGATGACATCAGCGATGCTATTGCTACCTACTCGGCCCTGCCTGCTACCGAGGTTACCAAGACTCGTACGGCAGCCAGCCGCTTATCGAAGAAGGCCCTTTGGAATAAGTTTATCAAGTATTATGAAGAGGCCTATAGCATAGCACTGACAAAGTCTGCTGCCCGCAAGGCGTAAGCACCCTCACAGTGTGAGCCAGCACATGAATATGAACAAGATATATTATCAAGCGTAAGAAAATAATAAATAAAAAAGTATCATCTATGAAAATCAAAGCCGATTATTCTAACACTCCTCAATGGAAGGAAGTTAGCATCAAGTCGACACTTCCTGAACAGCTGAAGTGTCTTGACGAGATTGCCCATAATATGTGGTGGGCATGGAACTATGAAGCCCGCGATATGTGGGAGAGTCTTGACGCAAAACTCTATGAAGAGGTGGGCCGCAACCCCGTGTTGCTGCTCGAGCGTTTGAGCTATGAGCGCAAAGAGGCTATCGTAAAAGATAAGGCCATCATGAAGCGCGTAAAGGACGTTTACAAGATGTTCCGCGCCTACATGGACGTGAAGCCCAACAAGAAGCGCCCCTCAGTGGCTTACTTCTGTATGGAGTATGGTATTAACCAGGTGCTGAAAATCTATTCGGGTGGTCTGGGTATGCTTGCCGGCGACTATGTGAAAGAGGCTTCTGACAGCAATGTTGACATGTGCGCCATCGGCTTCCTCTATCGCTACGGCTACTTCAAGCAGTCGCTCAGCATGGACGGCCAGCAGATTGCCAACTACGACGCTCAGAACTTCAACTCGCTGCCCATCGAGCGCGTGCTCGACGAGAATGGCAACCCCGTTGTTGTTGACGTGCCCTATATGAATTATCAGGTTCATGCTTATGTATGGCAGGTGAATGTGGGTCGTGTGAAGCTGTATCTGCTCGACACCGACAACGAGATGAACTCAGAGTTTGACCGCCCCATCACTCATTCATTGTATGGTGGCGACTGGGAGAACCGTCTGAAGCAGGAAATTCTGCTCGGTATCGGCGGTATGCTCATGCTGAAGAAGCTGGGCATCAAGAAAGATATCTACCACTGCAACGAGGGTCACGCTGCACTGTGCAACCTCGAGCGTCTGTGCGATTATGTTAAGAATGGCCTTACCTTTAACCAGGCTCTAGAGCTGGTACGCGCCTCTTCACTCTATACCGTACATACACCCGTGCCCGCTGGTCACGACTACTTCGACGAGGCTCTCTTCGGCAAGTATATGGGTGGCTATCCTCAAATGTTGGGCATCTCTTGGGATGAGTTTATCGGCATGGGCCGTCAGAACCCCGACGACCACAGCGAGCGCTTCTGCATGTCAACCTTCGCTTGCAACACTTGTCAGGAAGTTAACGGCGTGAGCAAGCTGCACGGCTGGGTAAGTCAGCAGATGTTCTCACCCATCTGGAAGGGCTACTATCCTGAAGAGAACCACGTAGGCTATGTTACCAACGGTGTTCACTTCCCCACATGGACTGCTACCGAGTGGCGCAAGCTCTATGCTAAATATTTTGACGAGAGCTTCATGAGCGACCAAAGTAACGAGAGCATCTGGCACGCTATCTATAATGTGCCCGATGAGGAGATTTGGGAAACACGTATGGCATTGAAGAAGAAACTGACAAGCTACATCCGTGAGAAGTTTACACAGACATGGCTCAAGAACCAGGGCGACCCCTCACGTGTGGTATCGCTGCTTGATCGCATCAACCCCAACGCGCTGATGATTGGCTTCTGCCGTCGCTTCGCTACCTACAAACGTGCTCACCTGCTGTTCACCGACCTCGATCGTCTGGCCAAGATCGTAAACGACCCCGAGCGTCCTGTACAGTTCCTCTTCTCTGGTAAGGCTCACCCCGCCGATGGCGCTGGTCAGGGCTTGATCAAGAAGATTTTCGAAATCAGCCAGCGTCCTGAGTTCCTCGGCAAGATTATCTTCCTTGAGGACTATGACATGCAGCTCGCACGTCGTCTCGTGTCAGGCGTTGATATCTGGATGAACACACCTACACGTCCGCTCGAGGCTTCAGGTACCTCTGGTGAGAAGGCCGAGATGAACGGTGTTGTAAACCTCTCTGTGCTTGACGGATGGTGGGTTGAGGGCTATCGCGAGGGTGCCGGTTGGGCACTTCCCGAGAAGCGTACCTATCAGAACCAGGGCTATCAGGATCAGCTCGACGCTGCTACTATCTACTCGCTGCTCGAAAACGATATCCTGCCCCTCTACTACGATCGCAACGAAAAGGGTTACAGCGAAGGCTGGGTGAAGACAATCAAGAACTCTATCGCTACCATCGCTCCTCACTATACGATGAAGCGTCAGCTTGACGACTACTATGACAAGTTCTATACCAAGGAGGCAGCTCGTTTCCACAAGTTGGAGGCCGATAACAACCGCCTGGCAAAGGATATTGCACAGTGGAAAGAGGCTGTGGCAGAACGCTGGGATGCTATCCACGTAGTGTCTAAGGACGACTCGGTACTGTATGGCGCTGAAACAGGTAAGACGTATACCATGCGCTATGTTATCGACGAGGCTGGCTTGAACGATGCTGTAGGCCTTGAGCTGGTATCTATCACCAAGGACGAGAATGGCAACGACCGCGTGTTCAACGTGCGTCCGTTCAAGATGGTGGCTCATGAGGGTAACCACTACACCTTCGAGGCTACCTTTGAACCCGACGTGGCTGGCTCATTCAAGAGCTGCGTGCGTATGTTCCCGAAGAACGAGAACCTGCCGCACCGTCAGGACTTCTGCTATGTAAAGTGGCTTGACTAATTTATTCGGTGGCTGATGCACCACGTGTATAGCATCAACACGAATATCAATATAAAGGCATTGAACGGGATAACTGTTCAATGCCTTTTTTATACACTGATGTTGTGCGGCTAAAACAATTGTGCACTGCGCACAGTGATAATGCACAATGCACAGGCTGTATAACCGTGTTTTTTGTAATGTCCACTTTTCAAACGATAACATAAGTATTGAAAAAGGGCTCAAATTTTAAAAAATATTGAATATCTATACCTTAGTATTAAAAAATATTACTATATTTGCAATTGTGATTTTCAATGAGAGGTCACAAACATAGCGGAAAACAATGTTCATACACTACCGCTGACAGATGCCCGATGACAACAATATAAAAAATATATTACGAAACGCCCCCTAAACACCCTACTCGCTAACGCCCCCACTAAATGTCTGACAATCAGTAGAACCGTAGAATCAATCTTTTAAAAAACAATTCGATGTGAAGAAGAACCAAAGTGCCCAAACGTCTTTGTTCTGAGTGTGCCTACGTATATTTAATGTATATACATGCATAATTTTCTTCCCGTAATACTGCCCCCGACATGAGGTGAAACTAAAACACAATAATGAATACATAAGAGTTATTAATTAGCTTTTTAGTAATATAACATACACATTTATTAACTTATTTCAATCATCAACCCTTATAGCGTATGATAAGAGAAGACAAAAAGATGAGGATGACTCCTCCGTTTAACGGAAAAGTCCTCACAGCGGCTGTCGCTTGCGCACTGTTTGTAAGCACAGCTCAAGCAGCGTCAGCGCGAGTGTTAACAGCCAATGCTATGGCTGCCAACGCCATTGAGAGCCTTGCTCCTAATCAGGTTCAGAAAGTGGTCATCACCGTTGTTGACTCAAAAGGCGAGCCTATCATGGGCGCCAGCGTTGTTGAGCCTGGTACCACCAATGGTGGCATCACCGACATCGACGGTATGGTTAGCCTGAAAGGCGATGCTGGCAAAACCTATCGCATTTCGTATGTAGGTTACAAGACAGTAGATGTTAAGCTTACTGGCAAGAACCAGCGCATAGTTCTCGCTGAGGACATGGGCGACCTCGACGAGGTGGTAGTAGTGGGTTACGGTGCTCAGAAAAAGGTAGACCTTACTGGTGCCGTAGCAAACGTAAACGTTAAGGAGGCTATCGCAAGTCGTCCTATCACCGACGTAGCCAAGGCGCTGCAGGGTATCACCCCGGGTCTTACCATCACCAACAACCTCGGTGGTGTAGGCACAGAGTCGACCATCAAGCTGCGTGGTTCAGTAGGTTCATTGAACGCTGAAGGAGGTACCGCTCCTCTTATCTTGGTTGATAACGTAGAGGTGCCCAGCCTTAACCTCGTCAACCCCGATGACATTGAGACCATCTCTGTATTGAAAGACGCCGCTTCGGCTTCTATCTACGGTACCCGTGCTGCATGGGGTGTTATCCTGATCACCACAAAGCAGGGTAAGAAGAACGAGAAACCCCGCGTGACTTATTCTAACAACTTTGCTTGGGGCACACCCACCAAGATGCCTAAGCTGGCTTCGGCTGTAGACAATGCCGAGTACATATACCTGCTGGCTCAGAGCAAGGGCCTCTCAGCTTGTACAAACATCGGCTTCACCATCGACGAGTATGCCGTTGGCAAGATCAAGGAGTGGGAGCAGAAGTATGGCAACATGTCGCAGAGCGAGCTCGGCGAGATGCAGGAAGGCCGCGACTTCGAGATCAAGAACGGAAAGACCTACTTCTTCCGTTCGTTCGACCCCATTAACGAGTTTACTCGCAAATGGACTCCCCAGCAGAACCACAACCTCTCTGTAACAGGTGGTAGCGAGAAGACAACATATAACATTTCATTGGGCTATCTGCGCCAGAACGGTGTGATGAATTTTAAGGCCGACAAGTATGACCGTTACAACTTCAACAGCAACATCACCACCGCCATTCGCGACTGGTGGAAGGTTCGCGCTAACGTGTTGTTCACACGCTCGGTTAACGACCAGCCCTACAAATACACCTCTGGTCAGTATGACGCATGGTTCTACCTGATGCGTTGGCCGCGCTGGTATCCGTACGCACAGTATCAGGGCAAGGACTTCCGTTCTGCCGTTACCGACATCAAGCAGGCTAACCGCGAGAGCGTTACCTCTAACTATGTGCGCGTGAACCTGGGTACCGAGCTGAACCCGCTGAAGAACCTCAGCATCAACTTCGACTATACCTTCGCCCTGCTGAACGACGCTCAGAAGCGTAACGGCGGCACCGTGATGGCATATAACATGTTTGCCGGCGCTCCCTTCGACAACTACACCAACATCTACGGTGGCGTTGACAACCGCGTGGTACAGACCAGCAAGTACACCATGACAAACGTGTGGAAAGCATACGCTACCTACAACTTCGACATCAAGAAGAATCACCAGTTTAAGGTGATGGCTGGTTTCGATGCCGAGACACGCGAGCGTCTGGGCCACTACTCAGAGCGTCGTGGCCTCATCAGCCAGGATCTGCCCGAGATTGCACTGGCTACAGGCGACCAGTATTCGTTCAACAAGAACTATGCTTATCATAAAGACTTCGCTTCGGCAGGTTTCTTCGGACGTATCAACTACGACTTCATGCAGAAGTATCTGTTCGAGTTTAACGCTCGTTACGATGGCTCTTCTATGTTCCCCTCAGGAAAGAAGTTTGCTTTCTTCCCCTCATTCTCTGCAGGATGGCGTGCCAGCGAGGAGAAATTTATGGATTGGGCTAAGCCCGCACTGTCAAACTTAAAGCTCCGCGGATCTTGGGGTACCATCGGTAACCAAGACGTTGCTGCCAACTCGTTCATCTCGACCATGACATCTACAAACTCTGGTTGGGTAATGGGTGGCAAGAACCAGCTGAGCCTTGAGGCTCCTACGGTGATCTCTGACGGTCTGACATGGGAGCGCGTTTCTACCCTCGACCTCGGTGTCGACATGCGCTTCTTCAAGAACGAGCTGGGTGTGACCTTCGACTACTATCACCGCGTAACTTCTGACATGCACACCGCCGGCGAGGCTCTGCCTTCAACCTTCGGTGCCGCTACTCCGAAGATCAACTTCGGTGAGCTGACCGCCAACGGTTGGGAGCTTGCTGTCGATTATAACCACCGCTTTGCTAACGGCCTCGGCATCAGCGCACGCGCATCAGTGTCGCACGTTGTGGAGCGTATCACCAAGTGGAACAAGACAGACCGCAACATCGAGGGCAACTACGAGGGCAAGCGCCTCGGCGAGATCTGGGGTTACGAGTCGGACCGCCTGTTCCAGGTTGACGACTTCAACGTGACAACCGATGCCAACGGCAAGAAGGTCTACACACTGAAGGACGGCATCCCCTCACAGGCTTTGTATGAGAAAGGCGCCTTTAAGTTCCAGCCGGGTGACATGAAATATAAGGATCTCGACGGCGACAAGAAGATCACATACGGAAAGAACACTGTTGAGGATCATGGCGACCAGAAGGTTATCGGCAACTACCTACCTAACTATGAGTATAGCTTCACACTGGGTGCTAACTGGAAGGGTATCGACTTCAGCGCCTACTTCCAGGGCGTAGGCAAGCGCGACTTTTGGGCAACTGGTAGCGTGGCTATCCCCTGCGGTGGATCAGGTTGGGGTGACTCTATGTTCGACCACCAGATGGACTACTGGACCGAGACCAACACCGACGCCTTCTATCCCCGTCCTTTCGATAATACATGGTCACACGGTGACAAAAGCTTCTTGAAGCAGACCCGCTACCTCTGCAACATGGCATATCTGCGTTGTAAGAACATCACTGTAGGTTACACCTTGCCTAAGGCATGGGTGAGCAAGGCTTCTCTGGAGAGCGTTCGCGTTTACTTCAGTGGTGAGAACCTCTTCGAGTTTGACAACATGCACCTGCCTGTTGACCCCGAGAGCACAAATTACAAAACGGGTTATGGTAAAAGCGACTGGGCGTTCGGCCGTAGCTATCCTTTCTCTCGTACCATCTCGTTCGGTATGCAGGTTACGTTCTAAGGCGTAAGACCGCATAAAGAGAAATAATAAAACGTGGTATTTATTATCAAAAGAACAAACATTTATGAAAATAAATTTAAATATTCTGAGCGCGGGCCTTCTGCTGGCCACTGCTGTGTCTTTCAGCTCTTGTGACGACTTCCTCACACGCGACCCCCAGGACACCGTTACTGACGTTCCGTCGTTCTGGAACAACGAGGAGAACCTCCGTACATCGTTCCTCGACTATTATACTTACTTCTTCCCCGGCTACCGTTCGAGCTGGAGCCGTGCCGACAACTTTGCCGAGACAAACGTTGCCGACTGGACCGACGACAACGCACAGGAAGTGGCAACCTTGTTCACCAAGGTGGCTCCCACAACCGATACTGAAAACTGGAACTTCAAGAAGGTTCGTAACATGAACCTGCTGCTCAGCCGCATTCAGAGCTCTTCTCTGGGCGAGGAGGCCAAGAACCACTGGTCGGGCGTGGCTCGCTTGTTCCGCGCCATGGAGTATGCAAAGCTCGTGCAGAAGTTTGGCGACGTGCCTTACTATGACGCAGTGGTTGGTAGCACCGATAACAAGCAGCTTTATCGTGCTCGCGATCCGCGCACCACAGTTATGGATAAGGTGAACGAAGACCTGGCTTTCGCTTGCACTAACATTCGTGTAAACGACGGCACAAAGGGTCTTACCGTAAACCGTGCCGTGGCTCAGGGCTTCGCGTCACGCATCATGCTGTTTGAGGGTACATGGCAGAAGTATCACGCCAACAACACTGCTAAAGCTGCCGAATATCTGAAGGCTGCCAAGGACTATGCTGCTGCGCTGATGCAGACAAACGCTTACTCTATCGCTCCCAGCTACAAGAGCCTCACCACATCTGAGGATCTCGCTGGCAACCCCGAGATCATCATGTACCGCTCATACGTTGAGAACGTGGTTATGCACTCGCTCATGAGCTTCCAGAACACTGAGCATGAGATGAGCAGCCCCTCACGTTCGTTCATCGATGCCTTCCTGACCAAGAACGGTCTGCCTATCCACCAGGCTGGCAACACCGACTATAAGGGTAAGGAATATGCCAAGGAGATCCAGAACCGTGACCCCCGTCTCGCTGATAACATCGACGAGGAGAGTGGTCTGCGTCTGAACGGTGTAGCTGCTGTTTACGCTGCTTCTGGCTACTACGCTAACCGCTATGTGAACAAAGACCTTATCAGCAAGCCTGGCGGTATGAGCAACACCAACACCACCGACGCTCCTGTTATGAAGCTGAACGAGGTGATGCTGAACTACATTGAGGCTGCTGCCGAGTTGGCTGATCTCGGCCAGTACACTCTTACTCAGGATGACTTCGACAAGACCATCAACGCTATCCGCGATCGTCAGAGCACACAGATGCCTCACGTAACACTGGCTGGCAACGCGCTGAAGGTGAACGGTGTCGAGATCAACGACCCTGACCGCGATGCTACTGTTAAACCCATCCTGTGGGAGATCCGTCGCGAGCGCCGCGTAGAGTTGGCTTACGAGGGTTTGCGTTTCAATGACCTCCGTCGTTGGGGCAAGCTCGAATATGCTGACATGGTGAAGAACAAGAAGCTGAACATGGGTGCTTGGATCAACAAGGCCGACTATCCCGAAAATGCTGAAGCTTTGGCTAAGATCACTCTCTGCGACGAGAACGGCAACATCGTTACTGGCAACGAGGGTTACATCATGCCTATCACTGAGGTGGCTAAGATGCGTGAAATGGCTGACAAGGATTATCTCTATCCTATCCCTGTTGACCAGATCACCATGTACGAGACCCACGGCTTCAAGCTCACTCAGAACCCCGGTTGGTAATCGGTTATTTTGACTAATCACTTCTCACAACCTGTCGGCACAAGCATAACGTAAGTCTTGTGCCACAGTATATAGGAACATGGTAAGAAACTTGTTGTGAAATAATTGTACGTTAGCAATAAGTAAATAAATAATTGAAGAAGACGAGCACTGGCTATATGTCGCATTGATAGCCAAGGTTCGTCTTCTTCGATTTTTGTTAAAGTTTTACGTTTGTGAATGATTATTGCAAAATAATTTGTAACTTTGCATCAACTTTCAAGCCAGTAAGGCCATGATAATTGTATGGCTGACAATGAAGTCACGCTGCTTCAGAAAGTTTTATTATGACATTATCAGCGCGAAACAACGCTTCTTTTTGGACAATTAACAAAGTGCATAAATTTCATAATTGGGGAGTTTGTGCACAGATATAGTTGTGTCATCATGTTTGTATGACCACTGTGTCGTCATGTTTGGGCATTTGTATTGGCTCACCCGATAAATAAGGGGAAAGATTTTTTACACCTATGTCTGCTCTTACATGATGACAACTTCTTATACGAATACTGAATAATCATTACATAAAACTTTTTATACTTATTTTATATATGAGCAATACTAATAAGCGTGTTGCCACACTGTGTATGGGTGTGGCAATGCTGCTGGCGCCTGCCGTTGTACAGGCGCAAACCGCCACACTGCAAGGCGGACTCGACCAACTGTTTCGGGTGGCCGAAGAACATAATGCCACCCTTCAATCTATGCAATCGGCTATTGATGTAGCACAGGCTGAGGTTGATGCGGCACAGAAGGCAAAACTGCCTGATGTAAATGCGCAGCTCTCGGTTTCGTATTTGGGCGATGCTTGGCTGTTAAACCGCCATTTCGGAGAGGCTATGAAGGCTCCTATGCCACACTTTGGCAACAACTTTTTCTTTCAAGCACAACAGGTGGTGTATGCGGGAGGTGCCCTTACGGCTGGCGTGCAGATGGCCCGGCAGAACGAGCAGATGCAGCGTCTGACCGCCGCTGGCGAGCGCTTACGTGTGCGCTTTTTGCTGACAGGCCTTTATCTGCAGTTGCATAGCCTGAGCAATCAGCAACAGGTGTATGAGCGTAACCGTACATTGGCCGAAGAGCAAATAGCGCTGATGAAACGTCGTTATTCGCAAGGCGTGGCCTTACATAGCGACATTACCCGTTATGAACTGCAATTGCAACAGATCGACCTCGGCCTTACCTCGGTTGTTGACCGCCAACGCATTGTGCGCAAGCAGTTGGCTACGGCGTTGGGCGTGACCGATGCCGATACGTCGGTGGTAACGCTGTTGCCCGAGTCGGCTTTCGATGATAGCACCATCAAGGTGGGTACTGAGGCCGAATGGCAACAGTTGGCGGCGCAAGAACATGTTGGCTTGCAGCAGTCGGCCCTTGGCATCAGCATGAGTCGTACCCAGGAAAAGTTGGAGCGCTCGGCCCGTCTGCCTAAATTGGCTATCATTGCCGAAAACCATTTTGATGGCCCTATCACCATTGAGGTGCCGCCTATCGACAAGAACCTCAATTATTGGTTTGTTGGCGTAGGCGTTACCTACAATTTCTCGGCCTTATGGAAAAATAAAAGTAAGGTGCGCAAGGCCCGATTGGCTACCACCTATGCGCAAGACCGACTGGTTGAGGCGCAAAAGGGTGTGAGCGATGGTGTGCATGCTGCTTATGTCGACTTTGGCACAGCGCGCACGCAGTTGGCCACACGTGTGAAAGGCTTGCAGCTGGCCACCGAAAACTATGACGTTGTGAGCCGTCGTTATCAGAACGGATTGGCCATCGTTACCGACCTAACCGATGCTGCAAACATGCGTCTTGATGCCGAACTGCAGTTGGCAAACGCTCGCATCAATCTCATTTATGCATACTACAACTTGTGCTATGCTGCCAATAAATAAAACGAAACGTAGGTAAATATCACCCATAAAAACAATTTCAAATGAAACAGAAAAAACTTTTGAGAACCATTTATAATATTTGTGTGCTGGTAATTCTTCTTGTGGGAGTGTGGCTTGTGGTAAACCATTTTGTACACTTCGGCCAGGGCGAATATACTGATAATGCTACCGTGCAGCAACATATCACACCTGTAAATGCACGTGTAGGAGGCTTTATCAAGGAGATACGTTTTAACGAGTATCAGCCTGTGCATCGTGGCGACACGCTCGTTATTATTGAAGATAGCGAGTTTAAATTGGCGCTGGCTCAGGCCGAGGCCAACCTGCAACGTGAGTTGGCGGGTGGCGATGCTACCACATCGGGCATGGCCACCACTCGACAAAATATAAGCGTGACCGATGCTGGCATTGAAGAGGCTCGGGTGCGATTGGAAGAAGCTCAACGTGAAGAGAAACGCTATGCGCAACTGCTGAAAGAAGATGCGGTTACACGTCAGCAATACGACCACATGCATACGGCATGGCTGGCTGCAAAAGCGCGTTATGAGCAGGCGCAGCGCAGCCGTGGCACGTTGGCCAGCACCGAGACCGAACAGGGACATCGCTTGTCGCAAAACAAAGCTGCCATTGAGGTGGCTCGTGCTCAGGTGCAGCTGGCTCGCCTAAACCTTTCATACACCGCTATTATTGCCACTGCTGATGGCGTGGTGGGTAAGAAGAATATTCATGTGGGACAGCTGGTTCAGCCCGGACAGGCTATGGTAGATATTGTTGACAACTCGGAACTGTGGGTTGTAGCCAACTATCGCGAAACGCAGCTGCCTGGCATTAAGGTGGGTGCCAAGGTGAAGGTGGTGGCCGATGCTGTTCCTGGCGTAACGTTTGAGGGAACGGTAGAGCGCATTAGTGATGCTACGGGTGCTGCCTTTTCAATGATTCCGCAAGACAATGCCACTGGCAACTTTGTAAAGGTGGAACAGCGCATACCCGTGCGCATATCGCTTGGCAGTGACCGCAAAAAGTTGGCCGACCTGCGTGCTGGCATGAATGTGGTATGTACAGTTGAATAATAAACCGTGGTAATGGATAAAACACCTATGACCTTTGCCATGCCTATGTATCACGAGTGGGTGCCTAAGTGTGTGCGTCCATGGATATATATCGTGTTGGCCTTCTGCTTCCAATTTTCAAATGGAATGTATCTCGGTGCAATGAATAATATTGTGGGCGAGTGGGGTATTATGCGCGAAGATGTGCAGATGTGTCTTTACAGCACACTGATAGGTATGGCGCTATATTTCCCAGTGCTCTTTCGCATGAAATTTCGCTTCTCAAACAAAGGGTTGCTCATGGCATCGGCCGCCGTTATTGTGGTGTGCAATGTGTTAACCACGTTTCCGCTTCCGTTGCCCCTGTTGTGGGCGCTGTGTGTGGTGTGTGGTATGGCAAAAATTCAGGGCACCTTTGAATGTATGTCGACCATACAGCTATGGATGACACCGAAGCGCGACTTTGCCGTCTTCTTTCCTCTGTTGCACATTGTGTTGCTTACCTCTATTGAGTTTTCTGGCTATTTAGCAGCTTGGTTTGCTTACGATATGCACTGGAGCTACATGCATTGGTTCATCATTGCACTTATGCTGCTTGTGCTTTTGGTGCAGGCTGTGCTTACCCGTCCTTTTCATGCTATGCCTCAGATTGTTCCATTGCGTGGCATTGATGCTTTTGGGGCTGTGCTATGGTGTGCCTTTTGGCTTCAGGTGGCTTGGTTGCTGAATTATGGCGACTGGCTCGACTGGTGGCACTCGTCACAGTTTCGGTTGGTTACGGGCACCATGCTCGTTACCCTTGCCATTTGCTTGCAACGCATGGTCTATCGCCCCAAAGCCTATTTTGAACCTGCTATGTGGCGATATCGTCATGTGGCGCCCATCATCTTGTTGATAGGTGTGGTTGAGGCGCTGTTCTCGTGCGAACATGTGCTTGAAATGGTATATTATGAAGAGGTGATGCACTATGCTGACCATACCTATGAGGCGCTGAACCAATGGTCGTTGTTAGGCATCTGGGCGGGTTGTCTCTTTTCAATGGGATGGCTGAAACTGATGCGCTGGAATGTTTACAAACTTATTGCGGTGGGGCTGTTTGCTTTTGCATTGTATGCTGGTGGCTTTTATTTTCTTGTCGACTCAAATATCAACATCGTTCAGTTGCGTGTGCCCCTTATTTGGCGTGGCTTCAGTTATGCGGTGCTGTGCATCTCGTTTATGTGGTGTTTGCACGCCATTATGTCGTTTGAGCATTTCTTCCAAGCACTGTCTGTGTTTAACGTGCTGCATATGTTTGTGGGCGGACTGGTAGGTGCTGCCTTTCATGGGCATGGCATGAAATATTCTATGGCCGACGGCTTTGCACGCTGTTCAGGTTATATTGATAGCGTTCGGCTCTCGGCCAAGGCGGCAGCCAGTCATGGGTTCGACTTTTCGCTAATGATGAATGGAATGGTTGAGGGCTTTCTGGCGCAAAGTGTTAAGATATTGTTTGGCTGGACACTTATAGCAGCCCTTTTCTTTGCCATGCTTATGTTGTTGTGGGACATACCGATGGTGCGCCATCAGATAAAACATGTGCCCACATGGCCCAGTGTGGGTATTAGGGTGTTGAGAGGTGTGAAACGACAGCAACACCTTAAAGCATTAAGACAACAGCGCCGTTTGGCTTTAGATCAATAACACCGAGCGGCGTCTGTCTATGGGCAAGCTAATAGCTATTGTTAAGGCAAGCGGCAGAGCCGAACACAAACCGTTTAACCGTATATAAATCATATAAAAAGCCCGACAAATGCTTTTAAAAGAGCGTTTGTCGGGCTTTTAGGGTTATGGAGTGAGGTATGGCGTTGCCGTTGATATTGACAAAAGCATTGACAATTGTCCATACCCATATTGTAGCGCTTACTGCTTCATGAGGAAAGCCTTAAAGCTGTCGAAATCTTTAGTCATTTCAACACTTTGCTTTGTTCCCTTCATGAAGGCGGCCAGGCGTTCAGGTATCTGTACCTCGGCACCGATGGCATCTTCTACCACGTTCTTAAACTTGGCGGGATGTGCGGTCTCGCCAAACACACCGTGCTCGCCAGGCTGTAGAAGGTCTTTCAAGGCTTGATAGCCACAAGCGCCGTGCGGGTCAAGAATATAGCCCGTGGTGTCGTGGCAAGCCTTCATGGTGTGTTTGATTTGTGCATCGCTATAGGTAGCGCCACTCATCAGCGCCGAAATCTGCTCGTGGCTACCGCCAAAGAGGTCATAGATACGTGCAAAGTTGCTGGGGTCGCCCACGTCCATAGCATTGGCAATGGTTTGCTGGCTGTCGCGCGGCTCATACTTACCTGTCTGCAAGTATTTGTATACAATGTCGTTCGCATTATTTGCAGCGATAAAGCGCTTCACTGGCAAGCCCATCTTTTGTCCGAAGATGGCGGCGGTGATATTGCCAAAGTTTCCGCTGGGCACACATATCACATAGTCGTTCTCCTTGCCCATGCGTTTAAGCTGAGCGTAGGCATAGAAATAGTAGAACGCCTGTGGTAAGAAGCGTGCCACGTTGATTGAGTTGGCCGAGGTAAGCTTCATGTGATGGCACAGTTCGTCATCCATAAACGCTTGTTTTACCAGTCGCTGGCAGTCGTCAAACACACCATCAACCTCAATGGCCGTGATGTTTTGTCCCAGTGTTGTAAACTGGCTCTCCTGAATTTTGCTTACCTTTCCTTTGGGGTAGAGCACATATACGTGTATGCCGTCAACGCCCAAGAAGCCGTTAGCTACGGCCGAGCCCGTGTCGCCGCTGGTAGCCACCAGTACGTTTACTTGCTCTTTGCCCTCTTGACGAATAAAGTATTGCAGCAAGCGAGCCATGAAGCGTGCGCCCACATCTTTAAAGGCGAGGGTGGGGCCGTGGAACAATTCCAGACTGTAGATGTTGGGTTCAACCTCTACCAGTGGGCAGTCGAAGGCCAGCGTGTCATACACAATCTTTTTTAGGTCATCGGCAGCTACATCTTCGCCGAAGAAGGCTTGAGCCACTTGATAGGCTATCTCTTGAAACGATAGCTTATCGATATTATCAAAAAACGATTGCGGCAACTTGTTTATGCGTTCGGGCATATAGAGGCCGCGGTCGGGTGCCAATCCGCGCACCACTGCTTCGTGCAGCGATGCCAGCGGGGCTTTATGGTTGGTGCTGTAGTATTTCATAATTCCATAAATGCTTTCATAAACTCTTGTAAATGCAGCAAACCGTAGCTGCCGCTTACGCAACTCACTTCGTCGTATTGCTTAACGCTGTCGGGCTCGATACCTTTATACCAGATGGCAAAGGGTATGGGTTCGCTCAGGTGGGTGCGTATCTCTACGGGTGTGGGGTGGTCGGGCATCACAGCGATGCACACAGGCTCATCCCATGTTTTCACCTCTTCGTAGATGGGTCCCACCATGCGGCTGTCGAGGTTCTCGATGGTGCGAAGCTTCAGGTCGAGGTCGCCATCGTGGCCCGCCTCATCGCTGGCTTCTACATGCAAGAACACAAAGTCGTCGTGTCGCAAGGCTTCAATGGCGGCGGCTGTTTTGCCTTCATAGTTGGTGTCGGCCAATCCCGTAGCTCCTTTAACAATGATGTTTTTCAGTCCGGCATAATGTCCGATACCGCGAATGAGGTCTACGGCCGAGATAACATCACCGCTCTTTATCTGCTGAAACATCTCAGGCAAGGTTTGCATCGATGGGCGATAGCCGCCACTCCAGGGCCAAATGCTATTGGCCGTATCGTGTCCTTGTGCTGCGCGTTCGCGGTTGAAGGGATGTTCTGCCAACAGCTTCTGCGACTTTAAGATAAGGTCGTTGATAAGGTCGGCTGTTTCTTGTCCTGTCATGCGGTTGCCATCTTTCTTGTCGGCCCATCCTTCTTCGGGCTTTACCAGCAGTGGCTGCCAAGGCTCGTTAGGATGATCGTGAGGTGGTGCACAGTCAACGTGCTTATTTCCGTTCTTGATGATAAGTAGATGTCGATATTGTATGCCTGTGATAAACTTGATGCGGTCGTTGCCCAACTTCTCATCAAGATACTTGATAAGCATATCGCCCTCTTCAGTTTTCAGGTGTCCGCCGTGGTGGTTTTTGATGCGTCCGTCGGCCAGCGTTATGATGTTGCAACGCATAGCCATATCTTCGGGCTGCATCTCATAACCTATTGAAGCGGCCTCCAGCGGTCCGCGGCCCTCATACACCTCGTTCAGGTCGTAGCCCAAGATGGCGGTGTTGGCCACCTCGCTGCCAGGATGAAAACCTTCGGGCACCGTTTGCAAGCGTCCGCAGCGTCCTTCGCGGGCTATGCGGTCCATGTGTGGTGTGTGTGCATATTGCAGCAATGTTTTTCCGCCCAAACGTTCTACGGCATGGTCGGCCATGCCATCGCCTAATATAATAATATGTTTCATGGTGTGTGCCTCCTTCTTTAGATATTTGCAATCGACATGATATTGGCAAACACACCCGCAGCTGTTACGCTGGCACCAGCACCATAGCCTTGTATAAGCATAGGATATTCTTTATAGCGCTCGGTGGTAAGCATTACAATATTGTTGCTGCCTTCCAGGTTATAGAATGGGTGGTTTGGGTCAACCTCTTTCAGTGCCACGCAGGTATGTCCGTGCTCCATGGTAGCCACAAAGCGCCAGCGTTTGCCTTCGGCCTCCAGCTTTTTACGACGCTCTTCAAAGTCGGCATCGAGCGAGGGCAGATGGTTCCAAAAGTCGTCGAGTGTGCCATCAAAGAAATGTTCAGGCACGAAGAGGTGCTTCTCAACATCGTCAAGTGTTACCTTGTATCCAGCCTCGCGTGTTAAGATAACCAGCTTGCGCACCACGTCCATGCCACTAAGGTCGATGCGAGGGTCGGGCTCGCTATATCCGTGCTCTTTGGCCAGTTTTACGGCCTGAGAGAAAGGCACGTCGGCCGAAATCTCGTTGAAGATAAAGTTGAGCGTACCGCTCAGTACGGCCTCAATTTTCAAGATGGTGTCGCCCGAGTTACGCAAGTCGTTAATGGTGCCGATGATAGGCAGTCCGGCGCCCACGTTTGTTTCGAAGCGGAACTTTACGCCACGCTCCAAAGCCGTGTGCTTCAGTCGAATATAGTTGTCATAGTCGCTCGATGCCGCAATCTTGTTGGCAGCAATCACCGACACGTTATGCTCTAATAAGTTTTGGTATATGTTAGCCACGTCGGGGCTGGCGGTGCAGTCAACAAACACGCTGTTAAAGATGTTCATGTTCAGCACCTCGTTCTTCAGCTTTTCAACATCGCTGGGTTCGGCAGCTGCCAGTTCCTCTTTATAGTTGTCAAGGTTCAAGCCGTCGCGGTTAAAGATAGCCTTCTTTGATGAGGCTATACCCACCACGTTCAGCTTCAGTTTGCTGTTTTGTTTCAGCTCTTCATATTGCTTTTTTATTTGCTCAATGAGCTTGCCGCCTACGGTGCCCACACCACAAATAAAGAGGTTCAGCACCTTATATTCAGACAAGAAGAACGAGTCGTGCAGCACGTTGAGTGCTTTGCGCAGATATTTGCTGTCAACCACAAACGAGATGTTGGTCTCTGAGGCACCCTGTGCGCAAGCAATCACGCTGATACCGCTTCGGCCCAGTGTGCCAAACAGTTTACCAGCAATGCCTGGTGTGTGCTTCATGTTTTCGCCTACAACAGCAATGGTTGCCAGTCCGCTTTCAGCAAACATGGGGAACATGGCGCCCATCTCAATTTCTTTGGCAAACTCTTCGTTCAGCACGCGTACGGCAGCGTCGGCATCAACCTCGCGCACACCGATAGAGGTAGAGTTTTCTGACGAAGCCTGCGACACCATAAACACGCTGATGCCCTTTTGTGCCAGAGCGGTGAAGATGCGTCGGTTCACACCAATCACGCCCACCATTGATAGGCCCGTTACGGTGATAAGCGCCGTGCCGTTAATGCTTGAGATACCCTTGATGGGTTTGCGGTCGTTTTCTATTTCGTCTTTGATGATAGTACCTGGGTTTTCTGGGTTGAACGTGTTTTTCACACGAATGGGTATGTTCTTCACGCACACGGGGTAGATGGTGGGCGGATAGATAACCTTTGCGCCAAAGTTGCACAGCTCCATTGCCTCAATAAAGCTCAGCTCGTTGATGGTGTAGGCTGTTTTGATAACGCGAGGGTCGGCGGTCATAAATCCGTCAACGTCGGTCCAAATCTCCAGCACATTGGCATCCAGAGCAGCGGCAATGATGGCAGCGGTATAGTCGCTACCGCCACGTCCCAGGTTGGTAACCTCGTCGGTATTGGCATCGCGACTGATGAAGCCTGGCACCAGTGTGATATGAGCCAAGTCGGCAAAGGCTTTGCGCACCAGCTTGTTGGTAAGTTCGGCCTCCAGCACGTGCTTATTGTTTTTCTGCACGGTCTTGATAAAGTCGCGCGAGTCCATCCATTTTGCACCATGAATAAGTGTTGCTGCGATGAGCGAGCTCAGTCGTTCACCATAGCTCACAATGGCATCCTGTGTTTTCTCGCTCAGGTCGTGAATGAGGAATACACCAAAATAGATGCTGCGCAACTGTTCCAGCAGCGCATCAACCTTGTTAAATAAATCTTCTCTTTGACGTGGATTGGTGATGATAGTGTCTATCATCTTGTGGTGACGCTCAACCATGGCCTGAAATTCTTCTTTCCAGTTTTCATCGCCTTTCAATGCTAACTGCGATGTGGCAAGAAGCTTGTCGGTAATGCCGCCTAAGGCACTGACAACGACCACCACAGGCTCGTGTTTGGCCTCGTTCTCCACAATGTTTTTCAAACTCAGAATACTCTTTACGGAACCTACAGATGTTCCGCCAAACTTTAATACTTTCATCTTTTTTTGTTACTATTTTGGCCACTAAACAAAGGTGGCGCGGTGAAGTGTCGGGAGTGACAACGTAAAGCGAATGGCTGGTGTCCGATGCGTCCGCTGAAACGAGGGCGGCATGTATGCGGTTCACCACGTCATTGTCTTTTGGTTGTGCATAGAAGCAAAGGGCTTCTACCGACTTGCTTTAAGATTGATGCTGCAAAAATACAAAGATTTTGCTTTTCCACAATATTTTTTCCCAAGAAATGAGTAATTTTGTATAAAATTATAATTCCTTTGATGTAAAAAGGATAGTTATTTATTGTTTTTGATGACGATATGACAAGAGAAATACAGTTACGGGTGCTTCCCGCCGTGGCAGCCAGCGAAAATGCGATAAAACGTTACATAGCTGAAGATCAAGGTATCGACCTTCGCACCATCTATAGCGTGCGTGTGCTAAAGAAGAGTATCGACGCTCGCCAGCGCACCATTTACGTTAATTTAAAGGTGCGTGTCTACATAAACGAGATGCCACAAGACGATGCCTACGAGCATACCGAATATCAGAATGTTGAGGCCCGCCCCCGTGTTATCGTGGTGGGTGCTGGTCCGGGTGGCTTGTTTGCCGCCTTGCGTCTGATAGAGTTGGGTATGCGCCCCGTAGTGCTCGAGCGTGGTAAGGATGTGCGTGCCCGTAAACTCGATTTGGCCAATATCACCAAGACCCAAAAGGTAGACCCCGAAAGCAACTACTGTTTTGGCGAGGGTGGAGCCGGTGCCTATTCGGATGGCAAGCTCTACACCCGTTCAAAGAAGCGTGGCAATGTGAACAAAATACTGAATGTGTTTTGTCAGCACGGCGCCAGCACCGCCATCTTAGCCGATGCTCACCCACACATAGGCACCGACAAACTGCCACGTGTGATAGAGAATATGCGCAACACCATCTTGCAGTGTGGGGGCGAGGTACATTTCCAAACCAAGATGACACGCCTGATGATCGACCACGACCATGTGGTAGGTGTTGAGGCAGTGCGTCTCACTACAGGCGAAGAGGTTACTTTCCGTGGCCCTGTAATCTTAGCCACAGGCCATTCGGCCCGCGATGTCTATCGTCTGCTGGCCGAAAGCAAGGTTGCCATCGAGGCCAAAGGCATTGCCGTAGGTGTGCGCCTTGAGCACCCCTCGCAGCTTATCGACCAGATACAATATCACAACCGTGAGGGGCGTGGCAAATATTTGCCCGCAGCCGAGTATAACTTTGTGACCCAGGTTGACGGGCGTGGCGTTTATTCGTTCTGCATGTGTCCTGGTGGTTTTGTTATTCCTGCCGCCACAGGTGCGCAGCAAATTGTGGTAAACGGTATGAGCCCCAGCAACCGTGGCACCCAGTGGAGCAACAGTGGTATGGTGGTAGAACTGCATCCCGACGATGTAGAGGGCGATGCTACCGACCCCTTGCGCATGATGCACTTTCAAGAAACCCTGGAGCGCAACTGTTGGCAGCAAGGCAACATGAAGCAGACGGCGCCTGCCCAGCGCATGGCCGACTTTGTAAACAATCGGCTCAGCTACGACCTGCCGAAGAGCTCTTACGCCCCCGGCCTTATCTCGTCGCCCTTACATTTCTGGATGCCCCATTTTATTGCCCATCGCTTGCAAGAAGGCTTTAAAAAGTTTGGCAAGATGAGCCACGGCTTCCTTACCAACGAGGCCTTGCTGATAGCCACCGAGACACGTACCTCGTCGCCCGTACGCATTGTGCGCGATACCGAAACCCTTCAACATGTAACCATTGCTGGCCTTTTTCCCTGTGGCGAGGGTGCTGGCTATGCAGGTGGCATTGTGTCGGCAGGTGTTGATGGCGAGCGTTGTGCCGAGATGTGTGCTCAATATGTTGAGGCTCTTCAGCCATAACCCCTATCTTTTTGTTTATAGCAATGAAAAAAAATAAGTATGAAGTGATTGTGCCAGGTGGCGCCACACAAGTGCTGTTGCACACCTGTTGCGCTCCTTGCTCGTCGGCCATCATCGAGTGTATGTTGCAGCATGGCATACGTCCCACCATATATTATTGCAACCCCAATATTTATCCGCTTGACGAATATAATATACGTAAAGACGAATGTACGCGCTATTGTCAAGCCTTGGGCCTCGACATCATTGATGCCGACTACGACCACACCCACTGGTTGCAGTGTGTGCGTGGCCTTGAGCAAGAACCCGAGCGTGGTGGTCGTTGCCTACAATGCTTCAAGATGCGTCTGCGCGATACGGCACAGTATGCTCACGACCACGGCTTCACGGTTATCACTACCACCTTGGCATCGTCGCGCTGGAAGAGTTTAGAGCAGATTAATGCGGCGGGCGAATATGCTGTTGCACCCTTTGATGATGTGGTGTGGTGGGACCAAAACTGGCGCAAAGGCGGACTGAGCGAGCGTCGCATAGCCATCATCAAGCAATATGGTTTTTATAATCAGCAATATTGTGGTTGCGAGTTTAGTATGCAACGATTAACAAAACAGGATAACACAGAGGCTGTCAACAGCATAGCCGACAAAAAATAAGAATATCAAAGCACATGACAACATTACATATCTTCAACCCCGAACACGACATTGCACTGGCCTTAAACCAACAGCGGTTTATGGCGCCACACGCTGGCCGACAGCTTCGTGCCAACTTAGGCTATATACCTGCCTTTTGGGCCAATGATGCCGACCTGGTGCTCGTCGACGAGGTTGAAGGTGCCCTTGAGGCCGTGCGTCATCTGAAACGTTACGCCCACGATGTGGCGTTTGTGAGCAAGGCCGACCTTGCCCACATGGATGTTCGAATGATTGACCGCATTGAGCCGTGGGGATGGGACCTGAAACTGTGTACCGAACTGCTTGACACACAGACCGCTCTGCAGCCCCTGTTGCCCACCGCCCAGCAGCTTACCGAGATACGCCAGCTGAGCCACCGCCGCTTTGCTGCCGAGGCCGTGTTGCCACACCTTACGGCCCTTGACCAGCACCTGACGGGTGAGAGCGTTTGCTGCACCACTGTTGAACAGGCGTTGCAGCAGATAGCGCGCCATACCGACAGCGTGCTGAAAGCCCCCTGGAGCAGTAGCGGTCGAGGCCTACGTTATGTGCGCCGCACGCTAACCGAGCACGAGCGTGGCTGGTTGAACAACATCATTGCGCGTCAGGGCAGCGTGATGGTAGAGCCCCGATATAATAAGGTGTATGATTTTGGTATGGAGTTTTATGCCCATGCTGATGGCGTGCGCTATCAGGGCTTATCGCTCTTCGATACCGAGAACGGCGCCTACAGTGGCAGCGTGCTGGCCACCGAAGAAGATAAAGAAAAGATGATGCAGCGGTATGTTTCTTCTTCTCTGCTTGCCCTCGTTAAGCAAAGCCTTATTGATACGCTTACGCCTTTGCTTCGTGATAAATATGTTGGGGCTTTTGGTGTAGATATGATGATTACGGCGGGCAGTGCCGACGCCTTCTTCTTACATCCTTGTGTAGAGATAAACTTACGTCGCACGATGGGCCATACCGCCTTGTCGCTCTCGCCCGATGCCTACAGTGCCCAGGGCGTAATGCGAGTTACGTATACTGGTGGTAAGTATAAGTTAAGGGTTACGTCAGTAATTGATAATTTATTGAATACGAGTGTTATATAGTAGGACGGTGGTCTCCGCGCCCCGTCCTCCCGTCATTAGGAATTGGCATTATATATGTATGGTTATCAACTGTCAATGCTGGTTGTGTTGGTTGCTGGAGGACGGGGCACAGAGGCCACCGTCCTACTGTTATTAGCATTTTGGGTATATGACTTAGCCTATATGAAATTTATATTATTAGGGTAAGAACCAGTACGGTCTTTGAATTCTTCGCAAAGACTTTTTTTTATCTCTGCTATGCGTTTTGCTTTTCTTTCTTTAGCAGCCATAATTTTCTTTATGGCTATTTCTCTCTTTTCTAAAAAATCTTTATTCATTGTGTTCATAGGCGATATCTTAAAATGAATCATTAATGATTGAATGAACTTCTGTTTGCATAAATACATAATTTCTTCAAATTATAATTGTATTTATCTTAAAACTTTTATCGATGCCTAACGAATATTATTATCTGAACCATAATAATCTCTTAAATCATTATAACAAATAAACTTCCAGGGCCAGCGTATGTATTAGCCCCGGAAGTCTCCTTTTTAATAACTTATTTAATCTCTAATGATTGGGTTGATCACTCAGTCCAACCATAGTTCTGCTTGATAGCAGGGTTCAATGTCATCTGCTGTGCAGGGATAGGATACAGATAATACTTCTTGTCGAACTTGCGGTCGGCAGTAGTGGCCTGAATGTATCCGTTAACAGTTGTCACGTCGAATGTACCATCACCGATGTGAGCACCCTGATTTACCTTAGGATACTTGGTGAAGTCGAGCTTGTCGAGCTGATGCCAGCGGATAAGATCCCAGTAACGATACCAGTTGTCGAGCATCAGTTCGCAACGACGTATACGACGTACCTCCCAAATGAGGTTGCTTACGCCAGCTTTGTTCTCTGGGTCAGCCTCAGGATTTACGGTGAGGTGAGGCATATTTACGCGGTCTTGCAACAGGTTGACACTCTTGTTGAGATCGTCCTGAGTAAGTGTGCCTAATTCAGCCTTAGCCTCTGCATAGTTCAGCAAGATAACTGAATACCAGTAGATAGGAGCATCGGTGTAACCCGTGTTCGTGTTCTCGCGGTAGTGCTTTTCCAAAGTCTGATTGTCATACTTGAAAATGCTGTAACCCGTAGACGATGTCATATTGGCACCACCAGCAATAGCGGGAGCAGGACGTCTCCATCCGTGGCCAGAGAAGCATACTATAGAGTCAACAATTACGCTCAAACGTGGGTCGCGCTGGTCGAGTGCGTGTTTGATTGAATAGTTTCCGTCAGCGTTCTTTACAGCGAGGTCGCTCTTGTCAAGAGTTGTTGTAGCCAGAGGCTTACCATCCTTGAATAGGAATGCTTCAAAAGCGTCACGTGTGATACCCTGCTGTTGTGTTGAGCCGCAAGTGTAGTCAACCAAACCGTGGCCGAACTGATCTTTTACATAGTGGCGGTAGAATATGGCCTCGGGGTTGCCGTTGAGGTCAAGCTGTGTGTACACAGCGCCATATTTGGCGTTCAGTGAGTATGTACCGCCCATTAAAGCTTGAGATGCCTTCACACTCTCTTCAAGATATTTCTTTGAGCGTGCAGCGTCAGGAGCGATGCCGTTTTCGGCAGCGGAGCAGTATTTGCGGAACGTGCCCTCATAGAGGCAGATGTCGCTCTTCATGGCAAGAGCCATATCCTTGCTAAACAGAGTGCGGTCATTGCCGTTGGTGAGGTTCTCAATTGCGTAGTCAAGATCCTCAAGCACCTTGTCCATCACAGCGTCACGGTTTGTGCGCTCGCCGTAGATGTTTTGGTCTTCTGGGTCGGTAATTACATAGTCAACCCACTCGACGTCACCGTACTGGCGAACCAACATATAGTAGCTCCATGCGCGAGTGAGGCGTGCAAGAGCCGTATAATTTTTCTTGCTGGCCTCTTTGAGGCTTGAACCAGGCATGTTTTGGATTACATAGTTGGCACGGCGCACCTCGGTGAACCAATCGTTGTAGTTGCCTGAAGTGTTGGGTATGGTCTTGTAAGTCCAGTCGGCGAGAGTGGCAGCAGCCTGATCATCGCTAAGACTCTTGAAATAGAACCAACCCTGACCAGTTCCGTAACCAACAAAGTTAGTATAGAAACGGTTTGTATAGCTCTTCACGGCATTGTCGTTGTCCCAGAAAGCTTTGCCCTCAACGAAGGTGTCACGAGGGTTTCTCTCGAGAAAGTCGTCGCAACTTGTCAGAGTCAGCGCGGTAGCTGCGAGAGCCAATATAATTGATTTTCTCATAATTGTTCTGTTTTTAAAGTTTCACTTACGATTTAAGTTTTACTCATCTTGTTTAGAAAGTAACCTGAACTCCTACCGACCATGTGCGGGTAATAGGGAATGTACGTCCCCATGTGCCGAGGCTGAGAGAGCCCTGACCTGCGTTCATTTCGGGGTCAACAGGATAATCCTTAGCACCGTTGTAGAGGAGGCAGAGGTTGTTTACGCTACCGTAGAAGCGAACTTTCTCCATGTAAACTTTCTTGGTGATGCTTGCGGGAAGTGTGTAACCGATGGTCACGTTCTTCAAACGCAGATAAGCCATGTTCACCAGATACTTGGTCTGTGGGTAGTAGTTGTGCTCGCCACCGATTGATGCAAGACCTGTGACATTTCCAGAACCCTCGTTGCCTGAGTAGAGGCAAGGATAGCGGTTGCTCTGGCTAATGTCTATGATGCCGTTAGCGGGATCATAGATGTTATAGCTGGTCTGGTTTGCGTAGAGAGCCTTATCGGCGTCACGCATCAGCGGGAATACGAATGACGACTGTGTCCACATATCGCGCTTGCCTACACCCTGGAAGAACAGGTCGAGGTCGAGACCCTTCCATGAACCACCCAGGTGGAAGCTATACTCGTAGCGAGGCATGGTGTTACCAATAACCTTGAGGTCGCCGTGGTCATCGGCTGTGCCTTTACCACCGTCAATCACTTTGTTGCCGTCGAGATCCTTGTACTTGATATCGCCAGGACCAAAAACAAAGTTATCGGTCTGTATGCCAGTTTGGTCGGCTACGCCTTCCTTATAAATCCACTTGCCGTTAGCGTCCTTACCGTTGAAATCGTCTTCGGTAAAGTAGCGGTCGGTTTCAAAGCCCCAGATGTCGCCCCAGGTTTCACCCTCGTAAGCATACATACGGGCGTTTGCTGCTGAAACGATGCCACCAGTATGGCCGATAAGCTTGGAGTCGTTGTTCCACTTGGTAACCTTCGACTTTGAATCACCGATATTGAATGTGCCGTAAACGTTCAAGTCCTTGTTAATCTGCTTACGATAGCTCAGTGAAAGTTCCCAACCGCGTGTGCGGAGCGAACCTGCGTTGGTGTAGGGAGCTGACGCACCAGCCACATCAGGAATGGCTTTGCCCGGAGCGAGCATGTCGTTTGTTGTGCGCTGGTACCAGTCGAACGTCAATGAGAGATCATCGTTCAAGAAACTGAGGTCAACACCAACGTTGGTGGTCTTGATGCGCTCCCATGTCAGTGAAGAGCTAACCCAATCGGGCAGCTGGAACTGGTTGAGCTTGTTTCCGTTCTTGTCCATCCAATAGAGTTTGCTCTGTGCGATGGGCGAGATTGTTGAGATGAACATGTTGTCGCCGATGGCCTCGTTACCGATTTCACCATATGAGAAGCGCAACTTACCATTGCTGATAACATCGTGCAAGTTCTTCCAGTAACCCTCTTCAGTGAAGCGGTAGCCTAATGACATAGAGGGGAAGAACGCCCACTTATCGCCTGCGGGGAAGCGAGAGGAACCATCGTAACGTCCGTTCAACTCGAGCAGGTAGATGCCCTTAAAGTCGTAGTTGATACGTCCGAAGTAGCCAGCAGTAGAGCGGTCACCAGTATAAGAGGAGATAGTTGCATCCTTCATCTCACCGTATGCGAGGTTCAGTTCGGGATAATCCTCGTTGTAGAGGTGAGTGCGGTTTGCCCACATCTCATCGCTCTTGAAACGCTCACCGTTCACACCTACCATCACTCCAAGGTTGTGGGCATCAACCCATGTGTGGTTGTAGTTCAGGTAGGCGTTGGCTGTCCAGCGGTTCTGCTTGATGTTCTCGCGTGTGGTGTTAGAGCTTGACGTTCCTACAATGTAGGTTGGTTTAACGCCCGACCAGTTCATGCCGTAAACGGAGTGGTCGGATGTCTTGTAGTTGTAGTTGTCAATCTGATATGTGTAGTCTACGTTGAAGGTAAGATCCTTCGTAATGTGGGCGATGGCATATGCGTTGAAACGAGCCTGATCGTGAACGGTAGTCTTTCGTGTTGCCTGCTTCTGCATTGCAACTACGCGATAGTCAAGTTTCTCGCCGTTCTCGTCATACATATAACCTGAGGGAATGAAGAATGAGCCCCAGCGCCACAGATACTGATAGACGTTGTTCCAAGAGTCTGCCTTGCTGAAGCTACGGCGTACGAAATTAACGCGTGTGCCAACAGTCAGCCAATCGGTGACATCAGTCTTGAGGTTGGTTGTGAAATTGTAGCGTGAAAGTTTGTCTGGGTTGAACTTCATCAAGTTCTGCTTGTAGTCGTAAGAGAACGACGTGTAATAAGATGTGCGTCCGCTTGAACCGTTCAGAGAAACACTGTGGCTCTGTGATGGGGCTGCCTTGTTGTACCAGATGTCCTGAATGTCGTAGTCGGCATAGTAGAATGGCTGATTGCCATTAAAATAGTAATCTCCGACATTGTCCATGCTCTGGAACGGCTTCATCTCGCTGTAACCCTTTTTACCGCTGTGCTGCTCTTTCCAAGCTTTGGCATAAGGCAACATCTGTGAGAAATACATACCAAAGAGTTCGGGGTCACTGCCATCGGTGCGCTTTGCTCCAATCATGGCTGCTTCAAGCTGTGACGGTACGTCGGGATAGTCGGGGAGCACGGTTGCGCGGTCCCAAGCGAAATGTCCGTCATACTTAACCGACACTTTCTCGCCCTTCTTGCCTTCCTTGGTTGTGATAAGAATTACACCGAAGGCAGCGCGGCTACCATAAATAGAGGTAGAAGCGGCATCTTTCAATACAGAGATGGTGGCGATGTCGGCAGCGTTGACCATGGTGAGGTCGTCAACGGGCACACCGTCAACAACAACCAATGGGTTTGAGGTTGCACCGTTTGACAGGGTTCCGAGACCGCGAATCTGCATGGTTGGCTGCGAGTTGATGTCACCGCTCGTGTTGGTGATGGTAAGTCCTGGCACTGCACCTTGCAATGCCTTAGCTACATCTTGCTCAGGACGTCCGCCGAGGGTCTTTTCTATATCAACGTTTGTTACAGAACCAGTAAGGTTCACCTTCTTTTGCTGACCATAACCCACAACCACGATTTCGTCGAGCTGTGCGTTGTCGTTCTGCATCACTACCTTCATGCCGTTGACAGCCTTTGTTTCTACGGTCTTGTAACCAACGTAGGTGATGCGTAATTTTGCGTTAGCGTGAGAATTGATTGTAAAATTACCGTCAATGTCGGTGACGGTACCACGGGTCGTACCCAATTCGACAACTGTTGCACCTAAGATAGGTTCGCCTTCAGCGTCGACAATTTGACCCTTGATAATTGTGCTACTCTGTGTAACACTCTGCGACTGAGTAGGGGGGGTAGCCATTGCGTAACTACTGCCAGTCAGTCCTGAAGCCAAAAGGATTGCTCCAATTAAAGCCCATTGTCTATTCATAAGCTTTCTTTTTAAAGGTTAGACATTGTTTTTGTTCTTAGTAATTGCAAATGTAAATAATTTTTTTTATAATATGCAAATAAATCTTAGATATTTTTTCCAAAAGCCGCTTTTTTGTGCTATTTGCCTTGCTGAAATGTAAAAAACTTGTAAAATGGGGCATGATGTAGGTCAATTCTTGTTATATGCAATATCGAGGCGAAGGGCTGAAACAGCATGTAATACATGTTAAAATGAATATTTATGCAAAATGGGCTTGTTTTTATATTTTACATTTGTTAACGAAATATTGTTTAAAAATGTAATAGTTTTTTCAGAAACGAGGCCTTTTACTTTCAACTTTTTTTATTGATACCTTTCATTTGCGAAACCCTTGGTTTTAGGTTGTGAAACCCTTGGTTTCGGGCTGTAAAACCCTTGGTTTCACAACGTAAAACCAAGGCTTTCACATTGTAATATCATGCCTTTCTCAACCCACTCTCCATATTGTATATTTATTCATATTATTGCATAAATATACAGAATGTTTTCTGCGGTTTCACTAACTCTTGATAAGTTAGGATGCATCTTGGCAAAAAAATCAAACAAGTTTGTTTTTTTGCGCAAGATTTTCACTAACTTTGCAACGCAATAGGTTCGCTTGACGGCGATGAAAAGGGAAACGAGTGAAAATCTTGTACAGTCCCGCTGCTGTGAGCTGTCCTTTATGGGGCGAGCACATGCCACTGAGCACTTTGCTCGGGAAGGCGTTCGCCACCAGACAGTGTAGTCAGAAGACCTGCCTGTTGTGCCACCAAAAATACACCTTATTATATATAAGGCTTACACCTTATTATATATGTAGGTATCTTGGGGGGCGTTTCATCGTTCGTGCCACGTGGATATGGCCCGAACCTACGAATATGAACAAAAACTTTTTTATGCGAAAGAAAATGTTGAGTGCCCTTCTGTGCACCATAGCCGCGACGGTACAGGCACAGAACCATGTAGCCGACAGCATACACCACCTCGGCGAGGTGGTGGTAACGCAGCGCCTCACGCAACGTGAGACCATACCCTCTGCTACCCTGAAAGGCGAGGCCTTGCAACGCCTCAGTGCCCTTTCGGTGGCCGATGCTTTGCGCTATTTTTCGGGCATCCAACTAAAAGACTATGGCGGTGTGGGCGGCATCAAAACCGTAAACATACGCAGCATGGGCACCCATCATTTAGGCATCTTTTATGATGGCATAGAGTTGGGCAACGCGCAGAACGGGCAGATAGACCTTGGCCAGTTTTCGCTCGACAATGTAGAGGAGATAAGCCTCTTCAATGGTCAGAAGAGCGCCATCTTTCAGCCCGCCACCGACTTTGGCAATGCTGGCTCCATCTACATTCGCACACGCGCTCCGCAGTTTGCTGCTGGCACCCAGCGTCATCTGAAGGTCAAGGCCCAGTATGGGTCAAGCGACCAGGTGCGCCTGAACGCCCTATACGAGCAACGCCTCAGCCATAGCGTGAGCACATCGCTCAGCGTGGGTGGGCTCAGCTCCAGCGGCCGTTACCCCTTTCGCTATCGTCGTGTTACGCCCGATGGCACCATTGCCTACGACACCACTGCTGTGCGCCATAATGGCGACATCTGGGCCATGCGTATTGAAGGCAACGTGTATGGCAGCCGCCCCGGCGGACAGTGGAACGCCAAGGTGTATAGCTACCACTCGCGTCGTGGCATACCCGGCGCCATTGTGAACAATGTGTGGCGACGTGGCGAACGTCAGGCCGACCACAACACCTTTGTTCAGGCCGCGGCACAGCAAACGGTGGGCCGCCGCTTCTCTACCAAGCTCATGGCCAAGTATGCCTACTACGACACGCGCTACATTAACAACGACACCACGCAGATGCACGTCGACAACACTTTTCGGCAGCAAGAGCTTTACCTCTCGTCGGCCAATGTGTATGAGCTGTTGCCACAGTGGAGCCTTTCGGCCAGCTACGATTTCCGCTGGAACAAGTTGAACGCCGATATGCCCAACTTTGCCTTTCCGCATCGCTACACCAATAGCGCATCGGTGGCCACAGCCTTCGACCTCGGCCGCCTGAAGGCCCAAGCCTCGGTGGTGGGACAGTGGGTGAAAGACCACACGCGCATGCTGAACGCTGTGCCCCATCGTGCCACCTACAGTCCAGCGCTGTTTGTTAGTTGGCAGCCGCTACCGCAGCCTGTGCTCAGCCTCAGGGCCTTTGCCAAGCGCAGCTATCGCATGCCCACCTTCAACGACCTCTACTACACCGACATGGGCAACGCCCTGTTGCGCCCTGAGAGTGCCGTGCAGTATGATGCTGGCTTTGTGTTTGAAAAACACTGGGCCAGGGGGCTGGTGGCTCATGCCCGCCTGCAGGCCGATGCCTATTATAATACTGTGCACGACAAGATTGTGGCTTACCCCAAGGGGCAGCAGTTTAGATGGACTATGCTCAACCTGGGGCGCGTACACATCAAAGGCATCGACGTTACTGCCGAGGGTACCCTTAAGCCGTTGCGCGATGTGGCCTTTACCGCAAGGCTGCAATATACCTATCAAGATGCGCGCGACGTAACATCGGACAGCGATAGCTATTATCGTCACCAGATACCCTACATACCGTGGCATAGCGGGTCGGTGGTGCTGAATGTGGCTTGGCGCCAGTGGAGCCTAAACTACAGCTTCATCTATTCGGGCGAGCGATACAGTCAGCAAGAAAACATTGTGTATAACCACCTACAGCCGTGGTACACCAGCGACGTGTCGTTGGCTTGGCGCTACCGCTCGTGGCGCATCAACCTTGATGTAAACAACCTGTTCAGTCAAGATTACGACGTGATAGAAAACTACCCCATGCCGAAGCGCAACTTCTTGCTGACGCTGGAGTGGACATTATAAAATATGGATAGAAAGGATAAAAATGAAACATACTGAAAAATGGCATATCATTAGTGCCCTGTACCTGTTCTTGCTGCTGGCCGTGGTAGGCTGTCGCGAGAACGATGACGTGGTGCCCTCGACGCCCGAAGATACGGGCAGCACCATCACGCCCACCAACATTGTGGGCATGTATGTGATAAACCAAGGCAACATGGGCAGCAACAAAGCCTCGGTCGACTATCTCGACCTGTCAGGCACTACGGCCACCTATCTGCGCAACATATATGCCGAGCGTAACCCCAACGTGGTGAAAGAGTTGGGCGATGTAGGCAACGATATAAAGATATACGGATCAAAACTGTGGATGGTGATAAACGCCTCAAACAAAGTTGAGGTGGCCACTGTTGACCAATGCCGCAGGGTGGGGCAGGTGAACATACCTAATGCCCGCTACCTGGCCTTTGATGGCGGTTATGCCTACGTCAGTTCGTACGTAGGCCCCATCGACCTTTCACAAGGCGATGTGCTGGGCTGTGTGTATAAGGTAGACACGCTGTCGCTGCAGATTGTTGACCGCGTAACGGTGGGCTATCAGCCCGACGAGCTGTGTGTGCATGATGGCAAGCTGTATGTGGCCAACAGTGGCGGATATCGTAACCCCAACTACGACCGCACGGTGAGCGTTATCGACCTGAAGACCTTTACCGAAGAACGCAAGATAGATGTGGGCATCAACCTGCACCGCTGCCGTGTAGACCGCTATGGGCAGCTGTGGGTAACCTCGCGTGGCGATTATGGTAACACCCCCTCAAACATCTATTGGCTGGCCAAGGATGCCAACGGGCAGATGCAGCTGAAAGGCAGCCTGAACCGCGCCGCCAGCGATCTGTGCTTGGTGGGCGACTCGCTCTACTTTTATGCCGCCGAATGGAGTTATGCCTCAGAGAGCAACACCATAAGTTATGGCATTATAAACGTGAAGACGCACCAATTGGTAACCGACCATCTGTCGTCGGCACCCGAGTTGGCCAATATCGAGGTGCCCTTCGGCATCATCGTGAACCCCAAGGAGCGCGACTTCTACCTGATGGATGCCAAAAACTATGTGTCGAGCGGACGGCTGCTGCACTTCAAGGCCGACGGCACCTTCGATTGGAGTGTGAACACAGGCGACATTCCGTGTCAAGGAGCGTTTGTCTTTAAGTAGACAAGTAGACAAGTTGACGAGTAGACAAGGAGATTTCCTCGTCAACTTGTCAACTAAAAAAGGAAACCTCCTTGTCAACTCGTTAACTAAAAGAAGGTAACCTCCTCGTCAACTCGTCAACTTGTTAACTCGTCAACTTTTTAAAAAAAACAATATGAAAAAAACTTTACTTTCGTTTTTAATGCTGTCATCGGCAGCTGTGGCAAGTGCACAGTTGCAGTTAGGTACAGCAGAGTATAAGGGCTACAGCAAGTATATACAGGCTGTAGACGAGTATGTTCCTGCGCCAGGCCAGTTTGTAAACACCTTGCCAGCCTATGCTGAGGGCGACGATGCTGCCGCCATGGCAAAGAAATGTACCGAGGCATTGGCCAACAACAAAAATGGCATGATTACTCTTGGGGCCTATGGTGGCTATGTAACCTTTCATTTCGACCACAGCGTGGCCAACGTGCAGGGACAGAAAGACCTGTATATCACAGGCAACGCCATGGCCAATGGTGCCGAGCCTGGCATCGTGATGGTGTCGAAAGACGTAAACGGTAATGGCCTGCCTGACGATCCCTGGTATGAGCTATCGGGCAGCGCCGACGTTGACGCCCCCAGCAACGTGGTGTATAACTATGAGATAACCTACACCCTCGATGCCATGCAAAATGTGCCCTGGACCGATAACCAGAACAACAGTGGCACCGTAGAGCGCAACACTTTTCATAAACAAGAATATTTTCCCTTGTGGTTGGAGAGCCCCCTCACCTTTAAGGGCACGCTGCTGCCTAAGAACGCGGTGAACAAGGGCGTGAACGGTGGACAAAACTGGCAGCTGAGCGCGTTCCGTTACGGTTATGTTGACAATCTGCCTAACAACGATATCGAGGGCAACAGCTTTGATATTTCATGGGCTGTAGATGCCGACCGCAAGCCCGTAACCCTCGACGCCATCGACTTTGTGCGTGTGTATAGCGCTGAAAACCAAATAGCAGGATGGCTGGGCGAGACTTCGACTGAGGTAAAGGGTGCCGAAGACCTGCACCTGGAGGCTTCTATCGACGCACAGGCTACGGCTAAGGTGGCTACCTTTGAAAACATAACTGTGGGCAGCGAAAATGGCCACTTTATTCCTAAGGTTGATGAAGATGAAAACCTTGGCAACTTCACCAGCGGCATCTTCCGCTTTAACACTCACTACTTCCCCGACTACTTGTTCTGGTCAGGCTATGCTGTATCTAACAGCACCGCTACCAACTATTCCGTGCTCGATGACCAATATAATAATGTGTCGGGCGGCGGATTTAAGTCAGACAACTATCTGGTATGCTACCCGCAAGGCGAAAGTATCGACGTGCTGGGCAGCGACGAGGGCGAAGTGGTTAGCGGCTTCTACGTAAACAACACGGCTTGGGTGAAGAAGGCTATCGAGGAAGGCGACGGCATGACACCAGGTGCCTTTACTACGGGCGACTGGTTTACGCTGACTATTACAGGTCATAAGGCCGACAAGAGCACGGTTAATACGGTGGTTTATTTGGCCGACTACACCTCAGAAGATACGGCTAACCACCACTATATCAACGACTGGACATGGGTAGACCTGAGCGGCCTGGGAGCTGTAACCTCGCTTACCTTCACCATGGATAGCTCGCACAAGAACGCCTATGGCGTGACCACACCCACCTACTTCTGCATGGATAACCTGGGTGGCACCTACGAGGCTGGCACACCTACAGCTATTGCTCAGCCTGTGGCTGCTGCTAAGGCTATGCGCGAGGCTTGCTTCTCAGTGGCTGGTCAGCATCTGTCGGCTCCGCAGCGCGGTCTCAATATCATTCGCATGAGCGATGGCACTGTGCGCAAGGTGATGAAACGATAATAACTTTTTATTTATTCAAGTAAAAGAGTTGACGGGTTGATAACTTGTCAACTCTTTTATGTTTTTATCTTTTTTGATACGAAATAATTCATTTTTCTTTTATTCTTTTAAAAAAAATAGTACCTTTACGCATTGAATGGGCTTTTGACCCCTAATGATGCCCTAAAGAAACACACGCTACCGTGAAAGAGATACTATTTATCAGACAGAACGTGCAACAGTGGCAGAGTATTGAAAACATTGCCGAAGACCCTTCGGCCTACTCGCCCGACGATGTGGCAGGTGCCTATCTACGCGTTACCACCGACTTGGCCTTCGCGCAGACGCATTATCCCACATCGCGCATTACGGTGTATCTTAACGACTTGGCTTCGGTGCTGCATAATAGTCTTTACCGTCGCCGACACGAAAGGCACTCACGCATTATCACCTTTTGGACACAAGAGGTGCCGCTGACAATGTGGGAGGCCCGGCACTTGCTGCTGGCGTCGTTCATCATCATGGTGCTGAGCGTGCTGGTGGGCGTTATCTCTCAGATGGGCGACACCGACTTCTGCCGCATCATCTTGGGCGACTGGTATATGGATGAAACGCTTGAAAACATACGAAAGGGCAAACCCTTTGCCATATACGATAGCGACAGTGTGGGCAATATGCTCTTCAGCATTACTATTAATAATATTATGGTGGCGGCGCGCATCTTTGCTATGGGGGTGCTTACCAGCTTCTTTACGGGCATTATGCTCATTTACAATGGGGTGATGCTGGGATGCTTTGAAACTTTCTTTGCACAACAACACCTGCTGGGCCCCTCGCTGCTGGCCGTGATGCTGCATGGCACCATCGAGATATCGTCAATCGTGGTGGCGGGCGCCGCTGGATTGGCTATGGGCAACGCTTGGCTGCTGCCAGGTAGTTATAGTCGTATCGAGTCGTTTAAGCGTGGCGCTAAACGCGGACTAAAAATTTTTGTGGGCACGGTGCCGCTGTTTGTGGTGGCTGGCTTTATTGAGAGTGTGTGTACGCGCCACACCTATGTGCCCGACGCTATGCGCCTGGCATTTATCTTGCTGTCGGCAGCCTTCGTGCTGTTTTATTTTGTTATCTACCCACGCATGTTGCATAAACGCTTGACGAACGTGGAAATATCTGAAAATACGAAACTGAATAATAACTATTAAAAAACGATCCATTATGAACAACACCAAACAACGCCGAATTAATCTCTACGCTTCACGTTCGATAGGCGAGACGCTATCGGCTACCTTCGATTTTGTGACACAAAACTTTGTGACATTGATAAAATTTTTGGCGGCCTTTTTGTTGCCTGTAAGTGCTTTGATGGGCTTGAGCTATCAATCAATGTTTAGCAGTTTTGCGCATATAGATAATTTAAACGACGAAACAGAACAGATATTATCAGTCGTGATGAGCTATCTACCTGTCCTTGTGCTGTGTTTGATAGGTGCGTTGCTGACGGTGGCCGTTACGTACACGCTGATGCAGAAATATCAGCAACGCGATAACTTGCTTAAAGGCCTTACGCTAAGCGAGATAAAGCCCTTGCTGAAACACAACCTCTGGCGAGTGTTTAAGATGTTGCTGCTCTTAACGCTGTTAGGCATAGTGGCCTTTGTGGTTTTGGTGCTGGCGGTTATGATGGCTCAGATGGCAGTAGCGGTTAGTATTATAGAACCCTTAGTTGTGTTGTTGTATGTGGCTATTTTAGTGGTAGCCTTGCCCTTGGGCCTTGTGCTGCCAATGTGCGTGTTTGAGCCTGAACTTGGCCTGTTTAGTTGTGTGAAAAAGGCGTTGCGTCTGGGCTTTAAAACATGGGGCACGCTGTTTGTGGTGATGTTAGTTATCACAATGCTGGTGCAGATAGTATCGTTCATATTGATGATACCGTTCTTGTTTACAACTATGACCACCATGTTTTTTGAAATCGATTCTACCCAATACGCCTCATTGGCTTACACCAGCTCGGCATGGTTCTCGGTGTTGACGTTTGCCTCAAGCCTATTGTTCTGCTTTGGCTTGCTGCTGATGTCGGCGTTATCGTTCGTAGCTTTTGCCTTCTGCTATGGCCGTGCTGCCGATAAGGTGGAGGGCGTGTCGGTGAAGAATGCTGTGCAAAACTTTGATAGCACCTCCTCGACAGAAGATACTACTGCCGATATCATCTCTCAGTTTGATAAAGAATAACCTACCAGTAAATAAAAAGTGTGCTAAGAAATAATGAGTTGCGCTGTGGCTATAGATACGCTTAAAACCGACTCTGCCATGCTGAACGCGTTGCGGAATAACCCCGACTTTGGCTATTCGCGCGAACTGGTTCAGGTGAAATCGTCGACGTGGCAGTGGATGTCTGACCGTCTGGCCGAATGGTATCAGAGCCTGTTCAACTCGGTATTTCCTAACGAAAACAACTGGTATCTGTGGCTCATAGCGGCAGTGGTGATGATAGGCATCATCATAGCCATTGTGGTGTTGCGCAACCGCTATTTGTTGAGACGAAAAGAGAACACTGACAGCGGCTATGTGGTGACTGACGATACCATCTATGGCATCGACTTTGAACAGCAGATAAAAGCAGCGCTGGGTAGAGACGATTATCGCACAGCACTGAGAATGATATACTTGCAAACGCTGAAGTGGCTGGACGATAATCACCACATTCATTGGCAACCGCAGAAAACACCTTCGCAATATGTGCGCGAATATCGGTGTGCGCCGTTCAATACGCTTACCACACTGTTTATACGCATACGCTATGGTGGCTTTGAGGCCGACCGAGCGCTGGTAGATGAGGCTTTGCACTTGCAAGCGACCGTGTGCGAAGGGGGTGCTTCGTTGCATGACGAGCCTAAGGGGCAAGACGAGAAAGGAGGTGAGCGATGAAGACGATGAAGATATACATCATAGGCTTTGCGGCGTTCACGGCCTTGCTGGTGTGGCTGAATATGCATGCTCCGCAACGTTTTATATGGGAACCTACCTATGCGCATATTGACAAAAACCCCTTTGGCTGTGCGGCGTTTGATAGTGTGATGCGGCAAACGCTTCTGCACGGCTACAGCGTGAGCACGAAGAGTTTGCATGAATTGAGCCTTGACACCACACCGCAAACGGTGCTGATGCTGGGCCGAATGTTAAATATATCGAAAAAACATGCCGACGACATTGACCGCATATTGAAACGTGGTGGCAATGTGGTGATGGTGGCGCAAAACAGTTTGTATGTTAATGACTCGCTGCTGAAAGCTCGCTATGGCATGTGTATGAGCGATGGCTACCGATATTTTAATCTGTCGACCCTGCGCAAACAGTTGGCCGATAAAAACCCGCTGGCCTTTGTCAACCTTTATTGTGTGAAACAGGGTGGGTATGACGAGTGTAAGTTGCGCATTATTCGGTCGCTGGTTTCGGCTTCGGTGACGGTAGACGATTCAATAGGTGGGCGTAAGGTTCCGTACATACCGTTAGCTTATGTCACCGATGCTGACTATTATGCCAGTGAAACCGATGATGAGTGGGAGGCCGACTCGGTAGACGTAGACTCAGCGATGGTAGATGATGTGGCCTCAGACATGACACAGCCCTATGACACATTGAGCTGGATGGCCGTGGAGCGAAACCTGTATCGAGGTAAACTAATCATGGCATCTACACCCTTGCTCTTCACCAATTATGGCATACTTGATCGCGCCGCTAACGTGTATCTTATGCGCCTGATAAGTAGGGTAGACAATGTGCCTGTGGTGAGGATGGATGGCGATGTAGAGCTTACAATCAATGGAGAAAGAAAGGAGCCCGAGGCACAGTCGCCTCTGCATTTCTTCTTGCAACATCCACCGCTCAAGTGGGCCGTATATCTCACCTTGGCCACTGTGCTACTGTTTTACATTGTAACGGCGCGGCGCCGACAACGGGTGATACCTGTGGTGAGGGGCAAGCGCGAAAGCGAATTGGAGTTTGCGCGGCTGGTAAGTAAGCTTTATCTGCACTGCCACGATAATGCTGACCTGGTGTGTAAAAAGCGAGCACTCTTTGCCGATGCCCTGCGCTCGGCTCTTGATGTTGACATCTTCGACCGTAAGGCCGATGCTGTTTCGGTGGCTACCATTGCGGCATGTACGGGGCAGGACGCTGAACGCATAAAGGCGCTGCTGCTTGACCTACGTCTTGTGGGCGAGGGTGAGGTGAAGATGAGCGATAAAGAGATGAAGCGCCTTATCGACCAAATGAATGAAATAATAAAAAAATTATAACGATATTATAAAAAGAGCTTATGGAAGAGCAACGTACTGACCTGTCTCTCATTGCTGAGAAAACACAGCAACTGCGCGACAGCATCGCACAAATAGTCGTCGGACAAACTGAGGCCGTAGACCTGCTGCTAACCAGCATCGTGGCGGGCGGACATGTGCTTATTGAGGGTGTGCCGGGTGTGGCAAAGACGCTTACCGCACGACTGCTGGCACGACTGATTGACGCACGCTTCTCTCGCGTGCAGTTTACGCCCGACTTGATGCCCAGCGACGTGTTGGGCACAACGGTGTTTAATATGAAATCGTCTGAGTTTGACTTCCATATGGGGCCTGTGTTTGCCGACATTGTGCTGGTAGACGAGATAAACCGTGCGCCAGCAAAGACGCAGGCGGCCTTGTTTGAGGTGATGGAGGAACGCCAGGTAACCATTGATGGCAAGACGCATGCTATGGGCGATGTGTTTACCATCATTGCCACACAAAACCCTGTTGAACAGGAAGGTACCTATAAACTGCCTGAGGCACAACTCGACCGCTTTGTGATGAAGATAACGATGGGATATCCTTCGGTTGATGAAGAGGTGGCCATCTTAGATAGCAAGAAACAGGGCATGCGCTTTGCACACCTTGATGAGGTGCAGCCCGTGCTGAGCATTGACGAACTGCTGCACATGCGGGCTCAGGTGGGCAATGTGAGGGCCGACGCGTCGCTGTTGCGATATATTGCCGAGATTGCTCAGCAAACGCGACAGAGCAAGGCGGTGTATCTGGGGGCCTCGCCACGTGCTTCGGTGGCTGTGCTGGCTACAGCTAAGGCGTATGCCATGATTAATGGTCGCGACTTTGTTACGCCCGATGATATTAAGTTTGTGGTGCCTTACGTTTATCAGCACCGACTGATGCTCACCGCTGAGGCTGAGATGCAAGGCTTTACGCCCTTCAAGGTGGCGCAGATGCTGATGGATAAGGTGGAGGTGCCTAAATAATAAGGTAATAGTGGTATAGTATGTTTCTTACGCGCCGTTTTTATATCGTTATGTCGCTGCTCATCATCGTTGTGGCAGTGGGCTATGCTCTGCCGCCGCTCATGGGGGTGGGTATGGTGGGCGTGGCCATACTTGTAGTGGCTACGGCCGTCGAGGTGGCGTTGCTCTACCAGAAACGGGGCGTAGAGGCATGGCGCAGTTGTGATGCGCGCTTCTCGAATGGCGATGACAACCGCGTGGATATTCGTGTTGAGAACCATTTCGGTTTCAGACTTCTACTGGAGGTTATCGACGAGAGTCCGGTGGTGTTCCAGCGTCGCGACATTGTCTTCAACCTAACACTGCAGGCTGGTCAGGGAAAAACCATTACCTATACCTTGCGCCCCACACAGCGTGGCGACTATGCCTTTGGGCAAGTGCGCGTGTTTGCTTCTACCTCGTTGGGCTTGGCACAACGGAGGTTTAGTTGCGCCAAACCGCAAAGCGTGAAGGTGTATCCCGCGTTTATGATATTACGGCAATATGAGTTGCTGGCCATTAGTAATCAACTGACAGCGCTGGGTATAAAACGTATTCGGCGGGTGGGTAACTTCACTGAATTTGAACAGATTAAAGATTATGTGGCGGGCGACGACTTTCGCACCATCAACTGGAAGGCTTCGGCACGACGACATGAACTGATGGTGAACGTATACCAGACAGAACGCTCGCAACAGGTGCTGTGCCTCGTAGATAAGGGTAGGGTGATGCATGCGGCGTTTCAGGGTATGTCGCTGCTCGATTATGCCATCAATGCATCGCTGGCATTATCGTTTGTGGCCATGCATAAGGATGATAAGGCGGGCATTGCTACCTTCTGCCAACGGGTAGACAACTTTGTGACGCCCTCGCGACAGCCCTCGCAGATGCGCACCATACTTGATACACTGTATAACGTTAGTACTGACTTTGGCGAGAGCGACTTCTCAACATTTACCACCGAACTGCCCTTGTTCTTGCGCCGAAGGTCGTTGGTGGTGCTGTTTACCAACTTTCATGGCACGGCCACTATGCAACGACAGTTGCCGTATCTTAAGCAGTTGGCCCGACATCATAGGTTGCTGGTGGTGTTCTTTGCCAATACCTCGTTGCATGAATATGTTGATACTAAAGCTCGCACCACGGCCGACTATTATGAACATGTGGTGGCCGAAACGATGATACACGACCAGCAGTTGGCGGCGCAACAACTTCGACAGCACGGCATCTTAAGTTTGCTTACCACGCCTGAACAGCTTTCGGTAAACGTGATAAACAAGTATTTGGAAATAAAACAAAAGTACTGATGGCGCGTGTGGCTCTTCATGCTTTCACGTCTTGTATAATTATATAATTGAACAACAGTCATGACCTCTTCAGATATCGTTACCAGCCAGTATGTTAGCATCAAACAATCGCCTGCCAGTGTGGGCGAACGCATGTTGGCACGCCTTATCGACAGCATCATTTTGTATGTCTACATGATTAGTATGTATGTGCTGGTAGATGGACTGATGAATTATTACTATATATCTGACGACTTCCTGCGCCTTAGTTTTGTGTTTATCCTCTTTGCACCTTTCCTTTTTTATTCGCTACTGTGCGAGTGGTTGTTTAACGGACAAAGCATTGGCAAACGGTGCATGGGGCTGCGCGTGGTGATGGTGGATGGCGACACGTTGACGCTGGGCGCCATCTTGATGCGGTGGATGATGCTGCTTGTCGACTTCTATACTTGCTTGATGGGGGTGCTGTTTATTGCTTTTACGCGTCGGCATCAGCGCATTGGCGACCTTGCCGCTGGCACTATGGTGATACGCAAGCCCAGCGCAAAGCGTATGCACCTCAATATTGACGAGTTCTTCTATGCCAGTCCTGATTATAAGCCCACGTTCCCTGAGGCGCAAAACCTGTCGCTTGAACAGGCCGACATTATTCAAAATGTGCTTTATAGCAACGTGATGTATGACGATGAACAGGTGGCGCTCTTGGCTAAAAAGGTAGAAAAGGTGCTGGATGTAGTGAATAAACAGTCGTCTGACGTAGCCTTCTTAACCACTGTTCTGCACGATTATCAGTATTATGCGCTAAGGATTATTTGATTTTGCAGATAGAATTACATCATTTATATGCTGACTATTTCAATAAGAAAGATATTTTTTACGCTTTGTATCGTATGTGGCATGGCGTGTAGTGAGGTGGCTATGGCCGACACTCCGTGGAGCCCAACATCGCCGAAACACGAGGTAAGGGCCGTTTGGCTCACCACCATTGGCGGCATCGACTGGCCACACAGCTATGCTCAGTCGGCCCGTTCTATTGAGAAACAGAAGGGAGAACTGCGCACTATCCTTGACCAACTGCAGCGTGCGGGCATCAATACGGTGCTGCTGCAAACGCGTGTGAGGGCTACCACCATTTATCCATCGCGCATAGAACCGTGGGATGGATGCTTGTCAGGAAAGCCTGGCACCTCGCCTGGCTATGATGCGTTGCAGTTTGCCATTAACGAATGTCATCGCAGAGGCATGGAACTGCATGCGTGGGTGGTGGCCATACCCATTGGAAAATGGGATGCGCTGGGCTGCAGACGTCTTCGGGCTAAACATCCGAAATTGGTGCGCAAGATAGGTCCCGATGGCTTTATGGACCCTGAAAAGGCGGGCACGGCCGACTATATTGCTGATATGTGCGCCGAGATAACGCGACAATATGATGTAGATGGCATACATCTCGACTATATTCGCTATCCTGAAACTTGGAACATAAAGGTGTCGCGTGAACAGGGTAGGCGTCATATCACAGGCATCGTGCGCAAGGTGTCGAAACGGGTGAAGGCATTGAAACCGTGGGTGAAGATGAGCTGTTCGCCCATTGGCAAGCACGATGACCTGTCAAGATATAGTAGCAACGGCTGGAACGCCTATACACGTGTGTGCCAAGATGCGCAAGGGTGGCTGCGTGAGGGGTGGATGGACGCACTCTTCCCCATGATGTATTTCCGTAACAATCAGTTCTTCCCCTTCGCCCTCGACTGGGCTGAAGAGAGCTACGGACGTATCGTCGCACCCGGACTGGGCATCTATTTCCTCTCGCCCCGACAGAAAGATTGGCCCTTAGACGATATCACGCGCGAGATGGAGGTGCTGCGCAAGCAAGGCTTAGGGCACGCCTATTTTCGTAGTAAGTTTTTTACTGATAACACGAAGGGCATTTACGACTTTGCTTGCCAGTTTGACCGTACTCCGGCCTTGGTGCCGCCTATGACGTGGATGCATGAAACACCGCCTCAGGCTCCGACGCAACTGCAACTCTTGCCCGTGCCTAATAAGGGCGTGTATGCGCTGTCGTGGCTACCTAACGACCGCGACACGGTGATGATACGCTATAATGTGTATGCCTCGCACGCCTATCCTGTTGATGTGCAATGTGCCAGCAATCTGGTGGCCACGTATCTACAACGCTGGCAACTGCTGGTGCCTGCCGACTCGTCGCGCCACTATGCCGTGACGGCCATCGACCGCTATGGCAATGAAAGCGCCCCCTTGCAACAACAAGGGATAGAGATGACGACTGATACTTATGATTATCTTTGTGGCGCGGGCAACCATGCTCTGCCTTCGCTCATCAAGCACCCCATGCTGTGGTGCAATAATGAAAAGGTGGAGATACCTAAAAAGATAATGTTGGCCGATGTTGAATATGTGACGATAGAGAATATGTATGGCCGCATCGTTACCACGTGCTCATGCCGAAAGGCTGCCGCTATCAGCATCAAACACTTGCCCGATGGTGTTTATACGCTACGCTCGTTAGGACGTAAAGGTGTAACGCATCGCTTGGGGTGGTTTATTATTAAAAGGAAATAGAAAAGGGCTGGCTCAGAAAGAGTCAGCCCTTTTGGTCTTTAATATAATTGAGTAGTCAATATTTATCTCTTTAAAAGGGTTTTCAAAATTTATATCTTTAAAAGAGTTTTCAAAATTTATATCTTTAAAAGAGTTTTCAATATTGATCACTCATAAAAATACTTGTTTATGCTTTGATGTTAGGCTCTTCCAGTCCGATACCCTTCTTCTTATCTACCACCTTCAGAACGAGGCCGATAAGCAGAGCTGCTACACCAAGACCTGCCAGCATAAGCAGCGGTGCCGTATAATCGAGATGGGTAGGATCGGTAACACCCTTGTTGGTCTCGTCGAGCACGCGGCCGATAAGCAAGGGGAACAGCCACAAACCAATGTTCTGTATCCAGAAAATCAAGGCATAAGCTGAACCGATAACCTTGGCGTCAACCAACTTGGGCACGCTGGGCCAAAGCGATGCGGGCACCAGTGAGAACGAGGCTCCGAGCACAAGAATGGTAACGTAAGCTATCACCACGCCGCCAACCTGGTCGCCCTTGAACTGGGGAAGGATGAACGCGAAGGTGAGGTGGCAAGCAATGAGCAATAATGAGCCCAATACAAGCATTGAGGCTGCCTTGCCTTTGTGGTCGACATAGTTGCCAAGCACAGGCGTGATGCCCACTGCCAACAAGGGGAATACGGCAAAGATTGACTCTGCCGACTGGCGCATGTAACCAAAGTAACAATAAGTAATGAGCGCTACAACAGATAATGTAAGCATGCTATACTTCAGGGCCTTGTTCTTCATGAAATTGAACATGAAGGCTGTTGCTGCCACAACAAGCATGATGACATACTGTGTGATGGTAACCTCTGGCGATGCCCAGTAAGAGTCGGCCTCTACAGGAGTAAAGGTAAGGTTGCACTGCAACATATTTACGGCATACTTCTGGAAGGGGAAGATGGCCGAATAATACAGCACGCAAAGCAGCGATACAAGCCAAAAACCACTTGAGGTAAGAATTTGTCCAATGTCGGAAAGCTTGAAGGGGTCGTCTTTCTCCTCGGCTTCGCCTGTCTGTGTGTCGAGCTTCTTATCCATAAAGAAATAAACCACAAGCATGATCATTGCGATGCAGAGCAATACAACGCCGAAGGCTACTGAACGTGACACGTTTACACTGCCGCCCAACTTAGCAAAGAAGGGCGAGAAAATCATACAGGTGGCTACACCGAGACGGGCCAGTGCCATCTCTGAACCCATAGCCAGTGCCATCTCGCGGCCCTTAAACCATTTTACCACACCACGTGATACGGTGATACCGCCCATCTCGGCACCGCAGCCAAAGAGCATAAAGCCGATGGCTGCCAGTTTGGCTGAAGCAGGCATACCCTCATAGAAAGGCGACACGCCTAACTGCTCAAACACAGGTATGTGGTTGAGATTGTTTGTAAACCATACGGCAAGGTTGCTGCCGATGAAGGCGTCGCTGATGGCATACCATTTGATGCAAGCACCAGCAAGCATGACGGCTCCTGAGAGCAATGCTGTGAAACGTACGCCCATCTTGTCGAGGATGATACCTGCGAAGATGAGGAAGAACACAAATACGTTAAGGAACGTTTCTGAACCTTGCATGGTGCCAAATGCTTTCGAGTCCCAGCCGCGCTGTGACTGCATAAGGTCTTTGATGGGCGACAGAATGTCCATGAAAATGTATGCACAGAACATGGCCAGTGCTAAAAGCAGTAGCGCTGTCCAACGCATAGCGGCATAGTCGCGAAGTGTTTTTTTCATAATCTTTATTTTATTATCTGTTATTGTTCAAATAGATATCTCTTATTTTTTATCAGTATCTAATGATAACCTGTGATGAGGCTTACTTCTTCAGCCACTTATCCAGCCAGTTGAAGAAGGTGCGCTGCCACAGCACGCCGTTCTGAGGTTTCAGTACCCAGTGGTTCTCATCGGGGAAGATGAGCAACTCGGCAGGAACGCCACGCATACGAGCCGCATTGAAAGCGCCGAAGCCTTGGTTTGCATTGATACGATAGTCTTTCTCGCCATGGATGCAGAGGATAGGTGTGTCCCACTGATCAACAAAGCGGTGCGGGCTATTAGCGTAGGTGCGTTTAGCGTTTGCGCTCTGGTCTTTGTTCCAATATGCGTCTTCATACTCCCAGTTTGAGAACCAAGCCTCTTCGGTGTCGGTATACATCGACTCGAGGTTGAAGGCACCGTCGTGTGAGATGAAGCATTTGAAGCGTTTGTTGTGATGTCCGGCTAAATAATATACCGAGAAGCCGCCGAAGCTGGCGCCCACACATCCCAGGCGGTCCTTGTCAACATACGGAAGGTTTTGAGCAGCATCATCAATGGCGGTGAGGTAGTCGGCCATGCACTGACCTGTCCAGTCGCCGCTAACCTCTTCGTTCCATTCAGAGCCGAAACCAGGCAAGCCACGACGGTTAGGGGCAATAACGATATAGTCGTTGGCAGCCATGATTTGGAAGTTCCAACGATAGCTCCAGAACTGGCTTACGGGGCTTTGTGGTCCGCCCTCGCAGAAGAGCAGAGTGGGATATTTCTTGTTCTCGTCGAAGTTGGGCGGCAAGATGATCCAGTATTGCATCTCTTTTCCATCGGTAGTCTTCACCCAGCGTTCCTGCACCTTGCCAAGGTCAAGTTTGTCGTAGAACAGTTTGTTTTCAAAGGTTATCTGGCGCACCTTTGTTTTCTTTATATCTTTACCAGGGGTAACAACATACAGTTCGTCGCCCTGTGAGATGCTGTGCCGACTTGCCAACAGCTGGTTGCCATTGTTTAACAGTTGCACCGAGCCAAAGTCGGCCCAATCGTCAGTCAGCTGTTTCACCTCACCCTTAAGGTTTGTTTGGTAGAGGTTTACGCAAGCGTGCCATACACCAATGAAATAGAGTGTGCGCGAGTCGTTGCCCCAGCAATAGTCGTCAACATTCGAGTCGAAAGCTTCGGCCACATATTTCTTTGTGCCATCGGCCAGCGTATATACGCACAGGCGGTTGCGGTCGCTCTCATAGCCATCGCGAGCCATGCTCTGCCAAGCCACGTATTGACCGTCGGGCGAGAACTTGGGGTTCACGTCATAGCCCATGTTCAGGTCGGCACCTTGGTGGTTGATGGCCTGGTTCTTCATGGTCTTGGTGGGGTTGAAGGCCACGGGCTTATAGTCGGCAGGCTTGCACAGGTTGCGTGTGTTGCCTGTTTCAACATTGTAGAGATAGATGTCTGAGTCGGTTGACACGGCATAGTCAACGCCCGTCTTCTTACGACAGGTGTAGGCAATAAACTTTGAGTCAGGACTCCAGTTTAACTGCTCAACGCCACCGAAGGGAGCCATGGGGCACTCGAAAGGCTCGTCTTTCAAGATATCAATACCCTCATCTACACCTTCGTCAGATACGTTGGCCACGAAGGGGTGAGCCACCGTTTCAACATAGTGGTCCCAGTGACGATAGTTGAGGTCGGTAACCAGTCGGCCTGTAGCCAGAGGCAGGTCGTCGGGGTTCTTCTTGATGCTCTCGTGGTAGGGCAATGACTTGATAAGGATAACCTTCTTCTCATCGGGCGAGAACTTAAAGCCCTCAATCTCGATGTCGCTCTTGGTAAGCTGTCGGCGGTCGGTGCCGTCGGCGGCCATGCTCCACAGCTGTCCGTCGGTTAGGAAGGCGATGCGCTTGCCACCGTTAATCCATGCGGCATCGGTCTCACTCTTTGTGGTGGTAGTCAGCTTGGTTTGCTTCTTACCATCAGCGGTTTGTGTGTAAAGTATCTGATGACTTTTGTTCTCCTTTACGCTGTAGTAGCCTACCTGATACACCACGGTCTTTCCGTCGGGCGATGCTGCTGCACCACCAATACGTCCCATGGCCCAGAGGGTTTCGGGGGTCATGCGGTTGTTCTTTGTCAGTGCGCTCAGGTCGGTTGTTTTGTCAATCATAGTCTGTGCGTTTGCGCCAGCGCAGCCCATGACAGCTGCTACGGCCAATGATAGTGTTTTGTTCATATCGTTAAGTTGTGTGTTATAGGCTGGGCTGTTGCTATGTTATACAAACTATCCCCGAAGGTGGCAAACACCAGGCTATAGCCTATGCTTGCCACCTTCGGGGAGGTATGCTTTATTTATGATTCTTGCTTGTTCTCATTTAGCAAGGTTCAACTGCTTTTCAGCCAATAGATTTATTTTCCTAACATATTGCGTTTGCGTTGCAACTCCTCGCGCTGGCGCTGCAGTTCTTGCTGCTGCTCTTGCATGGCTTGCAGACGTGCGGCCAGGCCACTCAGTTTTTGTGGCTTGTTCTTGTTCTCTTCATAGCGAGCCTCAAGAATGGCGAGCAACTTCTCATCGTTAGTGGTCTTGCGCAGTGTCCACATGATAGCAGCACTGAAGAAGAGGCTGATGAAGTAGTAGAAGTTGAGGCCGGCCGAGTAGTCGTTGAACATGAAGAAGAACATCAGCGGCATGAGGAACATCATCCACTGCATCATCTTCATTTGTTCAGCCTGTTGGCCTACCATCTGGTCGCGCTGCTGACGCATGGTCATCCACGAGTAGAGCAACTGCGATACGCAGAACAGCACACAGGTGAGCGACAGGTGGTCGCCCAGCAGCCAAATGTTGTGGTGCCACTCGAAGATAGGGTCGTAGGTAGAGAGGTCTTTAATCCAAAGGAAACTCTCGCCGCGCAACTGAATAGCGTTGGGCACAAAGTTGAACATGGCAATCCAGATAGGCGCCTGTATCAGCATGGGTAAACAGCCCGACAAGGGGCTCACGCCATACTTAGCATATTCGGCCATCATGGCTTGCTGCTTCTTCATTTGGTCTTCAGGGGCGTTGTATTGCTTGGTAGCCTCTTCCAGTTTCGGCTTCAGCACACGCATCTTGGCCGAGCTCATATAGCTCTTCTTTACCAGCGGATAGGTGATAACCTTTAGCAGCAAGGTGATGAGGATGAGCACGATACCCATGTTGATGTTCAGGCCTGTGAGAAAGTCGAACACATACAGTGTAAACCAGCGGTTGATGATGCGGAACAGTGGCCAGCCTAAGTAAACCAAGCGCTGCATTTGTAGGTCTTTGCCAAAAGCACTCTCTTTCTCAACGTGTTGCAACAAACGGAAGTCGTTGGGACCAAAGTAGAATTCAAACTCTGACGGAGTCTTGCCCGAAGGGTCGAAGAAGGTCTTCATGTTTGCCTGAAAGTTCTTCAGATAGCCCGAACCCTTCTCTTGCATCTGGCTCTGCAGCTGTGCGTTGGCTGCAAAGTCGTTCTTTGCAATCATCACAGCCGCGAAGAACTGGGTTTTGAAGGCCACCCAGTCAATCTTTTCTTCAATGGTCTTGTCATCGGCACCCGACTCGGTCAGGTGCTTAACACCGCCCTCGCTCTTATGATAGGTGAGGGTGGCGTATCGGTTTTCAAACATGTATCCCTTTTCTTGCTGGCGGCATTGCTCGTTCCATGCAATGTCCATGGTGTTGGTATTGGGGCTGAAGAGGCCCTGCATACCGTTGGCCAGCAACTGCATGTGCAGCAGATAGTTGTGTCCCAGCACATATTTTATCTGCAAGCTTTTGCCTTCACCCGTTTCTGCCGTAAAGGTTACGGTAGAGTCAGATGTCTCTGTGGCGGTGAAGTAGAGGTCGCTGGTGCTGATGTTGCTCTCTTTGGCAGCCAGCATAAAGCGCAAGCTTTGTTCCTTTTTGTTGAAGAGCGTAACGTTTGGGTTTCCTTCGCGGTCGGCGAAGTTTTTAATAACAGCCTTTTCTACCGTTGCGCCTTTTGTGTTAAAGGTAAGCTCTACCTTGTCGTTTTTCAGCACCACGGCCGAGTCGGTGCCATGCATAGCCTTATGGAAGAGGGCTGTAGTATCGGCAATAAGCGCTGCTTTTGCCTCGGCAGTTTTCTTCTCTTCGGCCATCTGTTGGGCCGCCTCAGCTTTTTGCTGTGCTACGGCGGCGATAGAGTCTTGGCGTGCCATCTCTGCCTGTTGTTCAGCCGAGGGTCGCGACCAGAAACTGTAACCTATCAATACGGCCGCAATGAGCACAAAGCCGATAATGTTGTTTTTGTTCACGTCTTTTCTTAGTTTATTTAATATTTAATTCTTATTTCATGAATACATAATTCATTGAGGAGCTTTGATGATAAAGTATTATCCCTTTTTATTCTCTATTGCTGTCTTTACAAAGTCGACAAACAGGGGATGTGGTTTCAGCACTGTGCTCTGATATTCGGGGTGGAACTGTGTGCCGATGTACCACTTCAGCGATGGTATCTCAACAATCTCTACAAGATCGCTCTCAGGGTTACGTCCCACACACATCATGCCGTTCTTTTCAAATTCGGCTTGATAGTCGTTGTTAAACTCGTAACGATGACGGTGGCGCTCTTGTATGTGCTCCTTATTATATATATTAAACACTCGTGAGCCTTGTTTCAGAACACACTCATAGGCGCCCAAACGCATGGTGCCACCCATATTGGTGATGTTCTTTTGCTCCTCCATGATGTCAATTACGTTGTGCGGAGTAACCTCGTCCATCTCACGGCTGTTGGCATCAGCATAGCCCAGCACGTTGCGAGCAAACTCAATCACTATCATTTGCATACCGAGGCAGATGCCGAAGGTAGGAATGTTGTGGGTGCGGGTGTAGTGTGCCGCAATAATTTTTCCTTCAATGCCACGCTGTCCGAAACCAGGGCAAATGAGTATGCCATCTTGTCCTTCCAATCTTCCGGCTACGTTGTCTTCTGTGAGATATTCAGAGTTGATGAACGTGATGTTCACCTTATGGTCGTTGTAAGTGCCTGCGTGCGACAAACTTTCGCGTATCGACTTATAGGCATCCTGAAGATCATATTTTCCTACCAGGCCGATGTTCACCGTTTCGGTAGCTTTGTTGCGACGGTCGAGGAAGGCGCGCCACGGTCCTAATGAAGGCGTCTCGCCAATGGGCTCACCCATCTTACGCAGTATGGCGGTATCCAAGCCTTGCTTCTGCATATTGATGGGCACCTCGTATATGCTGGGCAGGTCTTCGCTCTGTATCACACAGTCGAGGTCAACGTTACAGAAGCTGGCCACCTTTTTTAGTATGCCCTCTTCAAGATGTTTCTCGGTGCGCAATATCAGCACATCGGGCTGTATACCCACGCTCTGCAGCTCTTTTACCGAGTGCTGTGTAGGCTTTGTCTTCAGCTCGCCTGCAGCCTTTAGGTAGGGCACGTAGGTGAGGTGAATGTTGATAGCGTTCTTTCCCAGTTCCCATTTCAGCTGTCGTATAGCCTCCATATAGGGTGCGCTCTCAATATCGCCAATGGTTCCGCCTATCTCGGTGATAACAAAGTCGTAATGATATTTTTTCCCCAGCAACTTTACGTTGCGCTTTATTTCGTCAGTGATGTGTGGCACCACCTGTATGGTCTTTCCAAGGTAGTCGCCTCGGCGTTCTTTGTCGATAACGGCTTTATAGATGCGTCCAGTGGTGAGCGAGTTGGCCTTGGTGGTTTGTATGCCCGTAAAACGTTCATAATGTCCAAGGTCAAGGTCGGTTTCCATGCCATCAACCGTTACGTAACATTCGCCATGTTCGTAGGGATTGAGGGTACCAGGATCAATGTTGATGTAGGGGTCAAATTTCTGGATGGTAATGTTGTAGCCTCTCGCTTGCAACAGTTTACCAATTGACGACGATATAATGCCTTTTCCTAATGAAGAAACGACGCCGCCTGTAACAAAGATGTATTTTGTTTCAGCCACGATGTGAAAAATTAAAAAATGTCACTAACTAATAATACAAGGTGCAAAGTTAGTACAATTTTACGAAATTCACAAACCAATTTCAAATTTTATTCTTACCTTTGCAACGGTTCACAACAGACCGTATAAATAACGGCTTTCTCCATTTAGAAATTTGTAGAATAAAATAATGAAAATGATGAAATTGAAATATATCCTTCTTTCGTTGATGCTGGCAGCAGTAATAGTAGAGGCCAGCGCTCAAGGTCGCCACCGACGTGTGGTGGTAGAGCGCGATACCGTAAGCGCGCTGGTGCATGCTTATACCGACTCGCTGACACAGCTTCGACAACGTATCGACTCGCTGACGGCAGCAACGCAGAAAGCCGATACCGACTATGCGTATCGCAATCAGTATTATCGTTTGTTCGTGCCCCTTACGTTCTATCACGACATCGTTCAGAAACGTTTTAGCATTGGCGGCGATACCACTAGCACGGTTCTTGATGAGGCGCTGATGGATGTTTACTTCCGTCGCCCTGACTTGGTGTGTAGCACGCAGAGCAAAATGGAGGGCGTGGGGCCTATCTTCAAGCCCGATGCCTCAGAGGTGTTGCCCTCAGTAGATATGGTTGAGCGTGTGGCACCTCGAGCTGAAGATACACAGGTAGATGTGGTTGACATTATGCTGAAGCGCCCCAACTTCTGGAAGTTTGCGGGTGAGTTTCGTCTTGACTTGAGCCAAAACTACTATTCGGGCAACTGGTCGGGTGGTGGCGAGAGCAACTACTCTACGCGTGGCTATCTGAAATTTTATGCCAAGTATGACGATAAGAAGCGCTTCTTTTGGGAACATACCTTGGAGGGAACGTTGGGCTTTAACAGTTCGAAGACCGATACCATTCATAGCGTGAAGACCAACAATAGCGACCTACACTATAAGTCGAAATTGAACCTTCGTGCCATCAGAAAATGGTCGTACACCTTGCAGCTCGATGCCAAGACGCAGATGATGCGTATCTTTGATAATAACTCATACCGTGTGAAGTCTGACTTTGGTTCGCCGCTGTATTTGAACCTCTCTGTCGGTATGTCGTCCGACTTTAAACTGTTTAAAGGCAAAGTGGCGGGTAACGTCAACCTTGGTGCCTTCTCATACAACTATCGTTATGTTGACCGCTTGAACATTGCCAGCAGTTTTGGTGTGAAGAACAACCGCCACTCGTTGCAAGATTATGGTTCGCGCCTCGACCTCAACTTTAATGTATCGTTTATCAAGAACCTTACGTGGCGCGTAGAGTCGTATGGCTACACCTCTTATAAACGTTTTGAGGCACAGATACTGAATAAGTTCGACTTCCGTTTCAACAAGTATCTGGCCACCCACTTTGAGTTTTATTCGCGTTTCGACGACTCGCGTGCTCGCGACGACCATCATGGTTATTGGCAGTTCCGCGATTATCTCACGTTCGGTCTTAGCTTCAATTTCTAACCTCTTATTATGAGGTAGAAGATAATTTAATCACACTACAATATCTTTATACGACAGTAGTTGTATATACAACAATAGTTTATATGCAATAATAGTTTTATACAACATTGAACAACAAAAGGACAACAGAAACAATACATTAAAGGCAATAAGCAAACAATGTTGTTTCTGTTGTCCTTTTGTTGTTCATGTTGTCTTATAGGATTGTATTGTATATGGAGAATTATATTGTATATGGCCCTCAAACACAACATAAAAGGCGACCCTTTCTTATTTTCTCCTTATTTTTAAAGTGAGAAAAAGAAGGGGTCGCCTTTATTTAACTCAAATCGGTCGTTAGCAGTTATAAAAACCTACATAAAACGGCCTAACGAATCGTTTTGGGGTTTAATGATGTCGTCTTTATTCGTTGCTAAGAATAGCCCACACAAGGAAGGCAATGATAGCAATGCATAAGAAACACATCAGCTGGAACAATGCTTTTGATAGCATTTGTCGGCGCTTTTTGCTACGCAGCGCCTCTTGCTTTATCAGTTCGGCATCGTCCATCTGATGATTGCTGCGACGGTGATGATAATGTCCTGACATATTGGTTCTTTGCTTTTGTTGGTTCTTTTCTTTTATTAGTTTTTGGGGTGTATCGTCGTTATAACGAAAAGGTATAAAATGGGGCGTTTTGGGAAAGATTCATATCAGAAGCGCACGTCTACCTGTACGTCTACCATATTATACGAGTGCTTCTTCAGCGAACGGTCGTTCACAAAGGCGTACTCAAGGTTCAGCTTGATATTTTTGCCGAAGCAGTAGTCGGCACCCAGCTCATACTGTGTTTTCGATGTGCTCCATTCGGCGCGTGGACGATACATATCGTAGCGGCCCTTTATATGAATCTTGTTCTTCTGCACAGGGGCAATGAGCAACGCATACAAACCATCGGCCTTGTCGCCAGCAGCAGTGTTTACGGTGCAGTCTTTATTGTTCTCGTCTTTCTGATAGGTGGTCTTGAAACCGTAGCCCTGACTGTGGATGTATTCAGAGCGGAAGGTCCAGTCGTCTTTCACATATTCAGCACTAAAGGCGTAGCGGTTGCGTGAGAGCGAGCGTGTGCCCGTAATGTTTTTTACTTCGCCGTTTACCACCTCGGTGCCAATGATACCTGTGCGTGCATACGAGCCTGTCCATCCGAAGGCACCAATGCGCATGCCTTTAACAGGCATCACCCATAGGCCACCAATATAGTCTTTCTTCTGGTCAACATCTTTCACGTTGATGCCCTGACCATTGAATACGCCTACCTGGTAGTGCAACAGTGCGCGACCATTGGCGTTAGGGAACAGGTCGCCTTGCAACTGTATACCTATGTCGCGGCCGTTGCTTGAGTGCTCACCAGTTCTATCGCTGAAGCCTGACAGTTTTGTTACGTTTTGTGCGTAGCTCATAAAGCCTTGGTCAATGGGGTGCATGGGGTTTTCAAAGGTGAAGGGGCGCTTAAACTGTCCTATCTTCACGTATGCCGCTTTGTATTTCTGCCACTCTATGAAGGCGTCTACCAGTCGGGGCGAGCTGCCCAGTGTCGAGGTGTTGCCGTTCAACTGCACCTGAGCCTTCCAGTAAAACTCGTTAAAGAACTTTCCGTCCAGGGCCATACGCACCATGCGCAGGTTGAACGAGTTGTTCTCAGCATCTTTCAGCCCTTTGGCATCATACTTCTGTCCCGAAGCGGTGTATTGAGTCATCACATATCCGCTGAATTTGATGTCGTTTACCACTTTTATCTTCGGGGCGTTGTCTTGTGCATGAGCTGCTGTGCATAGGCCTGCCAGTGCCAGCATGCTTGCCAAAACTTTGGTTGTTAGTTTCATTTCTTTTAGGTTTTATTTGTCTTCTAAATAGGGTAGTGTTCTTATCCTTTCATTGAAGGGGGCTTATTCAACCTCCTTCACTTTATCGCGACGTTGTAGCAGCACCACATTCTCAACATGCGGTGTGTGGGGGAACATATCAACGGGCTGCACAGCGGCCACACTATATTGAGCGTCCATCAGTTGTAGGTCGCGCGCCTGAGTGGCGGGGTTGCAGCTCACGTATACTATGCGGTCGGGGTTAGCACGTAGAATGGTGCTCACCACGTCGGGGTGCATACCAGCACGTGGGGGGTCGGTAATGATAACGTCGGGGTGGCCATGCTGCGCAATAAAGTCGTCGGTCAAAATATCTTTCATATCGCCAGCATAGAAGCGCGTGTTGTTGATGTGGTTCACCTCCGAGTTTACCTTTGCATCTTCAATAGCCTCAGGCACATACTCGATGCCCACTACCTGGCGGGCGTTGCGAGCCAAAAAGTTGGCTATGGTACCTGTGCCTGTGTAAAGGTCGTACACATTTTCGTTGCCTGTGAGCTGTGCAAACTCGCGAGCCACGCTATACAGATGATATGCTTGGTCGGTATTGGTTTGGTAGAAACTCTTGGGGCCCACCTTGAAGCGCAACTCCTCCATGGTTTCATAAATATGGTCGTTGCCTTTAAATACGCTCAGTTCCAGATCGCCAAAGGTGTCGTTACACTTTTGGTTGTCAACATACATAAGCGAACTGATTTGTGGAAACTTGTCAGCAATGTGTTGCAACAAGCCTTTGGCACGCGCCTCGTCGCCCTCCTCGTCATAATGAAACTGTATCAGCACCATCCATTCGCCCGTGTTCGAATTGCGAATCATGATGTCGCGCAGCAAGCCGTGTTGCTGGCGCAGGTCAAAGAAGGTCATGCCTGTAGCAAAGGCATAGTCGCGTATGGCGTTACGAATTTCGTTATGCAAGTCGTCCATCAGCCAGCATTTCTCAATGGGCAATATTTTGTCAAAGGCACCAGTGATGTGGAAGCCAATGCCATTCATATTGTCATAAACGGTGCCAGCAGCCACCTGTTCGCGGGTGAGCCAACGCTTGTTGCAGCAACCAAACTCCAGCTTGTTTCTATATTCGCGGGTCTTCACGCTACCCATGATGGGGCGAAATTCGGGCAACTCTACCTTGCCAATGCGTGATAGCTGGTCGTGCACCTGTTGCTGTTTAGCTTTCAGCTGCTCTTCATAGGGCAGGTTCTGCCATTTGCAGCCTCCACACACGCCAAAGTGTTCACACATAGGCTCTTGACGTATGTCGCTCTTCTTTATAAAACGAATCACTTCTGCCTCACAGTAGTGGTGCTTCTTGCGACGCACTTGTAGGTCTACCACATCGCCAGGAACGGCAAAGGGTACAAATACTACCATGTCGTCGACGCGTGCCAGGCTCTTGCCTTCAGCGGCAATGCCTGTAATGGTTATGTTCTCGAGTATGGGTAATGGTTTCTTCTTTCGTGCCATTTTTCTTTTGTCAATAATGTGCAAAGATAATGCAAACCGAGAGCAGAGATGCAAGCTTGCTTGTAATCTATGCCGAGGTGCAGCTTATCTTATGCAAAGATAATAATAATTGCTGAAACTGAACACTTTAATGTGGAAAATGTTTCTTGTGGCCTTTTCCTCTCCCTTTTATTTATGCTTTGGCGTTTGCCTATCACAACATTTCTTGCTAACTTTGCACCCGTTTTGCGCGAGAAGCAAGATAGCTGTCAAACTCAAAGAAGGGAGAGAAACTGATCTCTTTGTCAACTGATTAATTTGCTAACTCGTTAACTCGTCACTCGTCAACTAAAAAACATGTTCATCGTAATAGCATTTATATTTATAGGTATAGTGGCTGGCCGACTGTTGCGACGCTGGCCTATGGCATGGCTGCAGCATGCGCTCACCGCGTTGGTGTGGGTGTTGCTCTTTTTGCTGGGCGTTGAGGTAGGAGGCAACGATCAAGTGATTGCTTCGCTACCCACCTTGGGTGTTGAGGCTGCCATTATTGCTGGCTTTGCTACCTTGGGTAGCTGCGTGCTGGCCATGTTGTTATGGCTGTATGTTAAACGTAACGGAGGGGCCAAGGCATGAAGGGTAGCTTGATTATTGTAGCCTTCTTTGCGGCTGGCATACTGTGTGGCCGTGCCGATGTGTTGCCGCAATGGGTGAGCAGTAGCACCGTGAGCATGACGGCCCTGTGCGCCCTGTTATTGTGTGTGGGCATGGGCATAGGTAGCAACCCTGATATGAAGAGCGAGTTTAGGTCGCTCAACCCCCGCGTGGCTTTGCTGCCGCTGGCCACCATCTTAGGGTCGTGGGCGGGCGCTGCCATTGCCTTCTTGGTGTTGCAACGCACCATTACCGATTGTCTTGCCATCAGTAGCGGCTTTGCCTATTATTCGTTGTCGAGCATCTTTCTTACCGAATATCGCGGTATCGAACTGGGCACTATTGCCCTCGTAGCCAACCTTGTGCGCGAGGCTATCACCCTTTTGGGCACACCTCTGCTGGCACGTATCTTTGGTCCGCTGGCTCCTATCTCGGCGGGCGGTGCCACAACGATGGATACCACGTTGCCCATCATTACGCATACCTGTGGGCAGCGTTTCACCATTCTGGCCATCTTTCATGGCTTCATTGTCGACTTCTCTGTGCCCTTCCTTGTTACCTTCTGGTGCATGATGTAGTAACCTCCACCCCAAAATGTATATTCATGCAAAAACTGACGTAAAGTGAATATTTATGCAATTCGGTTCTTTTACATTTCTTAGCATAATATTCTTTAAAAAAGTAACAGATTGATGTTAAATCAGATATCGCTGCTTACGGTTTTTGTTATTGATACCTTTCGTATGCGAAACCCTTGGTTTTAGGTCGTGAAACCCTTGGTTTCAGGCTGCGAAACCCTTGGTTTTACGACCTGAAACCAAGGCTTTCAGACCGTAATTTGATGGGTTTCTTAAAACACTTCCATTTATGCATAAATATACAGAAATGGAAGTGTCGTTTTTCAATCAATATTAATCAATATTATTGCCCTTTTTGTGGGGCATTGTTCTCTCTTTTTTTAGAAACTATTACTTACTGCGTACAGTGGAATGTTTGTCATCCATCCTTGCTCTTGGTGCGGCGACATTGAGAAACGTAAGGCATGCAACTGTTGATGAGCATCGATAAACGTGCGTAGCGACTTAGAACGTAGGTTCTCTTCGGCCTTTACCTCTATCGGAACAATTTCGCCTTTGTGCTGTACTAAGAAGTCAATCTCTAATCGAGCATCGTCTCTACTATAATAATATGTGAAGACGCTCTGCTGACATAGCAACTGTGTGAGCACATAATTCTCGGTAAAAGCGCCCTTACTTTCTGTTATTGCCTTGTTTGAGATAAGCATTTGGGCTGGTTCCATCTCGCTCAATGCCCCTAACAAACCTACATCTAAGATGAACAACTTGAAGGCATTAAAGTCTTCGTAAAATTTTAGTGGCAATCCCACTTCTCTTACTCTTGGTATACGATAGGTTAGGCCCGCGTCAATAAGCCATTGAATGGCCATCTCAAAATCTTTGGCTCGCGCACCACTTCTTACCGCACCATATACAAACTTTTTATTTTCTTTGGCTAATTGCGAAGGAATTGATTGCCAAACCATGCTAATGCGTGTCGCTTCATTGGGGCTCACATGCTTCGACATATCGCTTCGATAGAGGGTGAGAATGTTGTTTTGCACTTGTCTTACGATATTGGCGTCGTTTGTGGCGATGAAGGTTTTTACGGCTTCGGGCATGCCTCCCACAAAATAGTATTCGCGCAATAACTTGGTATACTTTTCATGAAGCAATGATATGGTTTTCCAGTCTTTCGCTGTTAAGATGTTTTGCATCTGCTCTTCACCCTTGGCTAATAAAAATTCTTCAAACGACATAGGATAAAGCCGAATGATGTCTACCTTGCCTACTGGGGCCGACTCGCCCTGATGCATGGTCACACCAAGAAGTGAACCAGCAACAGCAACATGATATTCGGGCGCATTTTCGCAAAAATATTTTAATGCAGAAAGACCTTTATGTAGCTCTTGTATCTCGTCTAATATTATGAGGGTCTTGCCAGGAATAATGGGTTGCTTGCTGATGGCACCAATCACCATCAGCACACGTTGCATATCATAATCTTCGGCAAAGATGTGGGCAATCTCCTGGTTGCCATCACAGTTGATGTAAGCAACGTTTTCATATTCTTGCTTGCCAAATTCTTTAAGGATATACGTCTTGCCTACTTGCCTTGCTCCCGACAAGATAAGGGGCTTTCTTAATGGGCTGTTTTTCCAAGCTTTAAGTTGTTCTATAATGGTTCTTTTCATGCTGCAGACCTTAATAATGTGCTTAATTTGTTGTTATACAACATGTTTAATACATGCTCTTCGTTGCAAAGATACACTTTTCTACACGAACTTTCAAACTTTTATCACACTTTTTTACACGAACTTTTGTCAGCGTATCACATTTTTCTACACGAACATGCCTCGTGGCGAAGCGTTAACCCTTGGGAGGGGTGGGGCGCAGAGAGGCCAAATAGTTGTAGTGTTCACCCTTTGCTATGATGGTGCAGATGAGTCCGCACTGCTTACTGATGGCAGCGAGCAAGTCGGGGTCGGTGTAGAGCCAGTCAAAAGGTTTGCCCTTAATGTCTTTATACTGCATCTGATAGTCAACCTCGCCATAATAAGGCGCGTTGAGGTCGATGTCCATTGAGCCATCTTCGTTTTCGTAGATGTATCTAAGGTCAGACGAGTCGATAAGAATTTGTCCGCACCACGGGTTGAGCAAGCTGCGTAAACGGTGCAGCAGATTGGGCAGATGTTCCAGTTTGCCAGCAATGCCCGTGCCGTTCATCAAGAGTAGCAGCGTGTCGTATTGGCCTTGCAGTTGGGGGTTAAACAGGTTTACACATTCTACATCTTTAATGCCACGTTCTCGCATCACCTCGCAGCTCAGTGGCGAGATGTCGATGGCTTTCACCTGTAGGCCGCGCTCTTGCAGTGCCAAGGCATGACAGCCAGCCCCAGCCCCGATGTCGAGCACGCGGCCACGCGCCATCTCTAACGCCTTTTGCTCAAGCCGAGGCATCTGTTTAAACGAGCGAAACAGGTGGTCGACAGGCATCTCGTCTTCTTCAAACATCGACGACATAACGCGCAGCTGTGCAGCCTTGCCCGTGTGCTGATAGTCGTGAATGGCCGCTCCCATAGGGTCGTGGTGTGCATCTAATATTGTATGTTTCATTGCGTCAGAGGTATGTTTTATATTGAATTTGTTGCAAAGTTAGGTTTAACCCATGAATTATACAAGCATAACTATTCTTTTCTGTTACATTATAAAACAATTATCAGGAAAAATGCCTATTTTTGTAGATGAAATAACAATATGCCATCTACAAGTGTAAATAGAAAGAGGCAAAGCAAACCATTGAATGTAATAAAAACCCAAATTAATATGAAATTTAATAACAAGGTCTTAACCCTTGGCTTGGTAGTAGCTTTTTTGCAGATGCCAGCCACATCGTTTGCCCAAGGCTCGGGCGCTAATCGTCAGAACCCTCTCTTGCAGAAGAGCAGTTTGCCATTTGGTGCTCCCGACTTCAGTAAGATACACGAAACCGACTATCTGCCTGCCATTGAGATGGCTATCAAGGAACAGCGCGACAATATACAGAAGATTGTCAATAACAAAAAGAAGCCTACCTTTCAAAACACCATCCTTGCTTTTGAAGAGAGTGGCATCTTGCTCGACCGCATTATAAACGTGTTTGACGGTCTTACCAGCGCCCACAAGACGCCCACCATTGCCGAGACCGAGAAGAAGGTGATGCCCCTGCTCACCAATCTTGACAATGAGATATCCTTCAACCAGAAGCTTTTCGAGCGCATCAAGTATGTTTATGATCATGAGTATAGCAAGCTGAAGGGCGAAGACCAGCGCCTTACCGAGGTTATATATAAGGGTTTTGTGCGTTCTGGCGCCTTGCTTTCTGCCGACAAGATGGAGCGTATGAAGCAAATCAATGCGCGCATATCAGAACTGCAACAAGCATGGGGCAACCTCTTGCCCGAGGCCACCAATAATGCTGTGGTATGGGTGGATAGCAAAGAACAGCTTGCCGGACTGAGCGATGCCGACATTGCGCAATGCAAGAAAGATGCCGAGAGCCGTGGCAGCAAGTCGGAGTATTGCATCGTTATCATCAATACCACCCAGCAGCCTATCTTGGCCAGTTTGCAAAACCGCGACCTGCGCCGCAAGGTGTTTGAGGCCAGCATACATCGTGCCGATGCCACCAACCCTAAGTATAACACCTTCCCCATCGTTACCGAGTTGGCCAAGTTGCGTGCCGAGAAAGGTAAGTTGATGGGATATAACAACTATGCCGAGTATTCGCTTGAGCGCACGATGGCTAAGAACCCCACCAATGTTTACAACTTCTTGCGCCAGCTCATTAAAGACTATTCGCCTAAGGCCGATGCCGAAACACAAGCCATTGAGCAGTATGCACAGAAACTGGAGGGTGCCGACTTTCGTTTGCAGCCTTACGACCGCTTCTACTATTCGGCCAAGATGAAGAAGGAGATGCTCAATATCTCTGACGATGAGGTGAAACCTTATTTTAATGTTGACAGCGTGCAGATAAACGGTGTGTTCTATGCTGCCCAGCGTGCCTACGGCCTTACCTTCAAGCAGCGCAAAGATATACCCACCTATCACCCCGATATGAAGGTGTTTGAGGTAATTGACAAGAACGGAAAACCCATTGCCCTGTTCTATAGCGATTTCTTCCGTCGTCCTACCAAGCGTGGCGGTGCATGGATGAGCGCCTTTGCTAAGCAGAGCCGCCAGCGTGGTCAGCTGCCTATTATATATAATGTGTGCAATAATGCCAAGGCATCCGAGGGGCAGCCGTCGCTCATTACTTGGGACGAGGTGTGCACCATGTTCCACGAGTTTGGTCATGCCCTTCACGGCATCCTCTCTAATTGCCAATACAACACGCTCTCGGGCACTGCCGTTGCTCGCGACTTTGTAGAGATGCCTTCACAGTTTAACGAGTCGTTTGCAAGTATCCCCGAGGTGTTCGACCATTTTGCTCGCCACACCGAGACAGGCAAACCTATGCCTGCCGACCTTAAAGAACGTATGCTAAAGAGCATCAATTTCCAAACAGCCTATGCCCTTGGCGAGAACCTTGCTTCAACCTGTCTTGACCTTGCTTGGCATATGATTAGTGTCGACGAGGTGCCTTCGCCCTATATGGCAGGCGCTTTTGAAAAAGAGCAGCTGCACAATGTTGGTTTGCTCAATAACCAGATACTGCCGCGCTATTCAACCTCTTATTTTAACCACGTATGGGGTGGTGGTTATGCTGCTGGCTATTATAGCTATCTGTGGACCGAAGTGTTGGCCGTAAACGTAGCCGACTATTTTGCTAAGCATGGCGCCCTTGATCCTGCTGTGGGCCAGGCCTTCCGCGATAAAATTCTTAGTCGTGGCAACACTAAAGACCAGATGCAAATGTTTACCGACTTTACGGGTATGGAGAGCCCTGATGCCTCAGGACTGTTGAAAGCCAGAGGACTATAAAAGGGAAAAGTGAAAAACGAAAAGTGAAAAGTGATACGTGTACAACGTGAAAAATGAAACTATGATAAAAAGACTGTTATCTTTTCTCGACGCTTCGCCAGTGAATTTTCTGGCGGTTAAAAACATTACCGATATGCTCGAGGCTGGTGGCTTTCGCCGTCTCGACCCCTGTCAGCCGCTGGGCGCTGTTAATGCTGGCGACCGTTTCTTTGTTACCAAGAACCACTCGTCGGTATATGCTTTTCGCATAGGGCGTAAGCCGCTGGCCGAGGCGGGCTTCCACATGATTTGCGCGCATAGCGACTCGCCCACCTTCCGCATCAAACCTAATGCCGAGATGCTTACTGAGGGTGGCCTGGTAAAACTTAATACTGAGGTGTATGGTGGCCCTATTATGTCAACATGGTTCGACCGCCCACTTACTCTTGCCGGACGTGTTATCGTGCGCAGCAACGATGTGATGCACCCCGACACAATGCTGTTGCACATTAAACGACCGCTGCTGCAAATTAGCAATCTTGCCATTCATTTTAACCGCCAGGTTAACGATGGTGTGAAGCTGAGCCGACAAAAAGATGTGTTGCCAATCTTAGGACAGATTACCAATCAGCTTGAAGCGGGCAATCTGCTCATCAACGTTATTCTGGAAGAACTGAACAAGCAGCGCCCCGTGAGCCGTGAAGATATTCTCGACTTCGACCTCTACCTTGCCGATGCCACCCCCGCCTGCACCTTTGGTGTGCATAACGAGTTTATCTCGTCAGGCCGCCTCGACGACCTGTCAATGTGCTTTGCTGGGCTGGAGGCTCTTCTTGCTGCTAACGATACCGACACCACACAGGTGCTGGGCATCTTTGATAACGAGGAAACGGGCTCGCAAACCAAACAGGGTGCGGGCAGCCCCTTCCTATCGTATATGCTGCAACGCATCGCCTTGTCGCAGAGCCATACCGAGGAGGCTTACTATCAAGCCGTTGAGCGTGCTTTCATGATTTCGGCCGACAACGCACACGCATGGCATCCCAACTATGCTGAAAAGTATGACCCCACAAACCATCCTATGCTGGGTGGCGGACCCGTCATTAAGTTTAATGCTGCGCAGAAGTATGCTTCTGATGCTGCTTCGGCTGCCGTCTTTGCTGGCATATGCGAGAAGGCTGGCGTGCCCTGTCAGCGCTTTGTCAACCATAGCGATGTGGCGGGCGGCAGCACTCTTGGCAACATTCTTGCCTCGTCAATACCTTTGCGTGGCGTAGATATGGGCAACGCCATTTTGGCCATGCACAGTTGCCGTGAAACAGGCAGCGTGTGCGATCATGAATATTGTGTAAAAGTGTTTACCGAGTTTTACAATCTATAAGCAGATAGCGGTTTATCCTTCTTTGTGATAAACCTGCAATATGAATAATAAAAGGACAAGAAAAACAACATTGTTTTTACTCGATTGAATGAAACAATGGTGTTTTTGTTGTCCTTTTCTTGTTATTGTTGTTTTATTGTTATTGCTTTGTTGTATCGAAGCAACACTTACAGTTTATGCAACCTCTTAGATAGACGTCTGTGCCAACGGAAACAAACGAAGGGCTGTTTCGGTGGTGATGCGTGCCACCTCGTCGGGGGGTACGCCATAGCTGGTGGCCAGTGTGTTGATAATGTGAGGGATAAAACTGCTTTCGTTGCGCTGCCCACGTAAGGGCACAGGCGCCATGTAGGGGCTGTCGGTCTCTAAGACAATGCGGTTAAGAGGCACAACGGCGGGCAAATCTTCGCGCAGATGGCTACTCTTAAAGGTTGACACTCCGCCAATGCCTAAGGCAAACTGTGGGAAAGAAAGCAGTTCTAACGCCTCTTTTTGGTTGCCTGTAAAGCAATGAAACACGCCACCAGGCAGCTGGTGGGCATAACGTCGCATGATGGCCACCATCTCGTTTTGTGCTTTACGGCAGTGTATCATCAGCGGCAGTTGTGTTTCAACTGACCATTTCACCTGCTCCTCAAAAGCCTTCAGCTGTTCGTCGGCAAAGTCGCGCGACCAGTAATAGTCAAGTCCTACCTCGCCAATAGCAATATAGGGGTGTGGCCCTTGCAGCAGGTTGTGCATATGTTGCAGTTGTGTGGCCCAGTCGGCTTTCACCTCTTCGGGGTGCAAGCCTATCATGGGGTAGGCGTATCCAGGGTATGCGTCGCACACCTTTTGTATAGTTGTTAGCGACTGGCAGTTGATGGCGGGCACAAACATCTTGCTCACGCCAGCCTCTTTTGCCCGTGCAATCACCGCGTCGCGGTCATCGTCAAACTCGGTGCCGTCGATATGTGTGTGCGTATCAATGTATAACATGATGGTGTGTGTGTGTCTTTTAATAATTACGTTTCATCAGTTTATACACGTAGGCCGTCAGCTGCTCTTTACGTTCAGCATCAATTTTTACGGCTTCAAGGCAGGCCAATCCCTGTTTAAAGTAGTGGTCGATGCGTTCTTTGGCCAGCGTGTCAATGCCAATCTCGTTATACAGACGTGTTACGGCAGCAATCTTCTCTTGCTCGTCAAACTCGGTGGCTTCTACCCAGCGGTGCAGTTCGGCTCGCTGCTGCTCGTTAGCTCTCAAGAAAGCGTTGATGAGCATGAAGGTTTTTTTGTTTGAAACAATGTCGCCACCAATGGCTTTTCCAAACACCTTTGTGTCGCCGTAAACATCGAGAAAATCGTCTTGCAGCTGGAAGGCCAGGCCTATCTGCTCGCCAAACGTGTACAGCAGGTTGGCATCGTCGGCCGAGGCGTCGGCCAGCAAGGCGCCCATCTTCAAGGCACAGGCCAATAACACGCTGGTTTTCAGGCGTATCATCTCAATATATTCGTCTTCGCGCACATCCATACGGTGCTCAAAGTCCATGTCGTATTGCTGTCCCTCGCCAATCTCCAGCGCTGTCTCAGTAAACAGGTCGAGCACAGCTTTCAGTTTGTCTTCAGGGCATTGTGCCATTTGCTGAAACGCCAATACCAGCATGCTGTCGCCCGAAAGGATGGCTGTGTTGGCATTCCAACGTTTGTGCACGGTTTCGTGTCCGCGACGCAGGTCGGCGTTGTCCATCAGGTCATCGTGCAGCAATGTATAGTTGTGATAGGTTTCGAGCGCGCAAGCTTGGTTCAGGATGCTTTGTGGGTTGTCCTTAAAAAGGTTATAAGCCAACAGCATGAGCACGGGGCGCATGCGCTTTCCGCCTATCGACAGCACATATCTCACAGGCTCGTAGAGCGAGGTGGGCTGACGGTTGAATGGTAACGATTGAATGGCTTCGTTTACAATACTTAATATTTCTTCTGACTTCAACATGGCTATATCTGTATTTTAAGAGGATGATATGATGTTTATAATTTAAATTCGATAGGAATGGCAAACATAGTGCGACAGGGTTTGTTGTTTTCAAGGCCTGGTTTCCAGGTGGGCATCAAGCGCACCACACGCAGCGCCTCGTTGTTCAGCAGAGGGTCGGCCGACTGCGCTATCTTGATGTTGCTTATCATTCCGTCTTTGTTGATGATGAACGTTACCACCACCTTGCCCTGTATCTTCTTTTGCTGTGCCTGTGGCGGATAGCGTAGGGTTTTTGTGATCCATTTCATCATGGCCACCATACCACCCGGAAATTCGGGCAACTGTTCTACCACGCGCAGGTTTAGAGGGTTGTCGTTAGCATCAACAGCCACAGGGGGCTGAGCTTGCGATGCCTCTTCTTTGTCGCCCTTTGTGCCTTCAGCGCCATCGTCAGCGGTGCCGTCGTTGGTGCGTAGCTGGTTCAGTGTGTTTAGCTTTTCGGCCTCTTGTTTCACTTCGTCTACCACGTTTATCTTGGTGGGCGTAGGTTTGGCTGGGGCGGCCGTTGGCATGACGGCTATCCTATCGTCACGGTTGATGGCAGGCATCAGATTGATGTCTTGCACAAGGTCGTCAATGGGCTGCTCGTCATAGTCGGTTTGGCTCGTCGAGGTATAGTTGATGGCTACATAGAATGTGGCCATCACCACCACCAGCGCCAATAAAAACCACAGCGGTCGTTGTGGCTCAAGGCGTGCCTTGTCTGACTTTTTGTTTTCCACCTTATACTAAACCTGTTTGTTTTTTCGTTATTCTATTGTTTAAGCCTATAAGCCCTACGCCTTGTGCCCAAAATAAAAAGCACAAAGTGTGGCCTCAAAGGCATTTCATTTACAAAATTAGCACAGATATTTTAAAAAAGCAGTATCTTTGCCAAATAAATTTGACACATTGGGATGAAAAAGCATATTTTAACCCTTATAGCCGTGCTTTGGGCTGCCGTAGTGGTGGCACAAGAAAGCCAAACCGAATATAATTTCTTGCGCTTGCCCGTCAGCGCACACGCGGCAGCCTTGGGAGGCGACAATATCAGCATTACCGATGACGATGAGGCCCTGATTTTCAATAATCCAGCCTTGTTGACATCGGTGAGCGATAAGACTATCTCGCTGCATTACATGAACTATATGTCGGGGGTGAACACGGCCAGTGCCGCCTTCAACTGGATGTATAAGCAGAAGGGGTGCTTTGCTGCGTCGGCGCAATATATCAACTATGGTACGATGAAAGAGATGGACGAGAACAACGTGCAGCAAGGCGAGTTCTCGGCTAAAGATCTTTCTTTTGCGGGCTATTTCTCATATCTGCTTACCAATAAGCTCTCGGGAGGCATCACCGCCAAGTTTATCACCTCGTATATAGGTAGCTACAACTCAATAGCTATGGGCGTAGATCTGGGCTTAAACTATTATGACGAAGAGACCGACCTCTCAGTAGGCCTTGTGTGTAAAAACCTAGGTGGACAGCTAAAAGCTTATAACGACGACTTTGAGCGTATGCCCATCGACATGCAGTTGGGTGTGAGCAAGCGTCTCTCACATTCGCCCTTCCGCCTTTCTGCCACCCTTGTCGACCTTAATCATTGGCATTATGGCTTCATCAATCACCTGGTAGCGGGTGTCGACATTATTCTCTCACCCTCAATATGGGTAGGCGGTGGTTATAATTTTCGTCGCGCCCACGAGATGAAAATCACCAATGGCGAAGATGAAAGCAGCCATGGTGCGGGCCTATCGTTTGGTGCGGGTATAAACCTTGAGCGCTTTAAGGTGAATGTGGCTTACGGCAAATATCATGTATCGAGCTCGTCGCTCTTGCTGAATGTGGCTTATAGCCTATAACTTTACGTTTGTAAAAGATAAAAACAAAATAATCTATATATAATAATATGAAGAAAATTGTGATAGCCATCGACGGGTTCTCGTCATGCGGAAAGAGCACGATGGCTAAAGATTTGGCACACGAAGTGGGATATATCCATGTCGATACGGGTGCCATGTACCGTTCGGTGACTCTCTATGCGTTGCGTAACCAATTGTTTGATGCCGATGGCAACATTATGGCCAACGCTCTGGAGGCTGCAATGCCTCATATCAACATCGCGTTTAAGCTGAATGAGCAGACTGGTCGTCCCGACACATATCTTAACGGCCAGTGCGTGGAAAACGAAATTCGCACCCTTGAGGTATCGTCGAAGGTGAGCATCGTAGCCGCCTTGCCTTTCGTGCGCAAGAAGCTGGTTGAAGAGCAGCAGAAGATGGGCGAGGAGAAAGGCATCGTAATGGATGGTCGCGATATAGGCACCGTAGTGTTCCCTCATGCTGAACTGAAAATATTTGTTACCGCCAGTGCTGAGGTGCGTGCGCAGCGCCGCTTTGACGAGCTGGAGGCCAAGGGTATGCCTGCCGACTATGCCGACATTTTGAAGAACGTGCAAGAACGCGATTATATCGACTCGCATCGTGCTGTGTCGCCCCTTACTAAGGCTGCCGACGCTATTGAGCTGGATAATAGCCACTTGACCATTGCTGAACAAAAACAGTGGTTGATGGATAAATTTGCCGCCGCCACCCGATAAGGGCGTTTGGGCGTTTAGTGGATAGAAATAGGGTGTTTGTTGAAGAAAAAGGAGTGAAAATTGGCTAAAATGCTATCTCTACATAGCAAATGGGGTGTTTGGTTGATTAGAATGGCCTGTTTGTTGAAGAAAGTTGTACAGTAAAAACAATACCACTACCTTTGCAGCGAATTAAGAAAATAACTGCAAACAAATTAAAAAAAGACAACTATTTCAGATTCCATATATTTAATGTATCTACAGATACGCAAGACAGTTAGTGAGAATTAGATTATAAATTTTGAGTTAATTACTGATTTTAAGAAAAAGGACGCCTTCGTGAGAAGTCGTCCTTTTTAAGTATTATATAATATGTGTTTTGCTATTAATCTTATCTAAACAGATACGCCCTCAAAGTAGGACGGTGGCCTCCGTGCCACGTCCTCCAGCACCCAGTGCTACGTCCTCCAGTACCCAGCGCCCCGTCCTCCAGCACTTCTAAATGGATATTCTCACATAACAGCTTGATGATTACATCATTGCTAAACGTTTCTTTGCTTCATCATATTGCTGAACTATTTGTTGCATGATGGCAGCAGTGGGCAACACCTCTTTTACATAAGCAGCACTTTGCCCTATCTCTAATTCGCCATTGTCGATATCGCCTTCAAAGATGCCACGTTTAGCAGCTGCTGTGCCCAATATTTGGCGTAGCTGTTCGGCATCGTTCTGCCCCTCAGCTTCGGCCTTGGCTATACGGTCATACAGCGCGTTGCGCACCAAACGGGTGGGCGAGAGGGCTTTCAGGCACAGCATGGTGCCACCTTCGCCTGCCGCTATGCAGCGCTGCTTAAAGGCATCGCTGGCCGAGCTCTCGGCACTGAGGGCAAACACGGTGCCCATCTGCACGCCTTCGGCGCCCATAGCCATGGCAGCCAGCACCTGTTGTCCGCAGGCAATGCCTCCTGCCGCTATGACGGGCAGCTGTACAGCCTGGCATACGGCAGGTATGAGCGATAGGGTGGTGGTTTCTTCCTTGCCGTTGTGTCCGCCCGCCTCAAAGCCTTCGGCTACGATGGCATCAACGCCCGCCTGCTCGCATTTGATGGCCAGCTTGCTGCTGGGCACCACGTGCACCACTATTATGCCAGCTTCGTGCAGAAAGGCGGTGTATTTTTTGGGGCTGCCTGCCGAGGTAAATACGATGCGCACCTGTTCGTCGACCAGAATTTGCATCAGACGGTCAATCTCAGAATACATCAGTGGCACGTTCACGCCCCACGGCTTGTTGGTGGCCGCTTTCAGTTTATGAATGTGCTCGACAAGTGTTTCAGGGTGCATAGAGCCCGCACCCAGCAACCCCAGTCCGCCAGCGTTGCTCACGGCAGCCGCCAGCCGCCATCCGCTGCACCATACCATACCTCCCTGTATGATGGGGTATTGTATGCCGAAGAGTTTTGTTATTCTGTTTTCCGTCATGATGCTTATTCTTGTCGCGTTATGTTTCTAATTGCTTTATTTTACAATCTTCTTGCCACCCATCACATAGATGCCTTTTGGCAGACTGCTGAGCTGTGTGCCCACATACTGTCCGCCCAGTGTATAGATGCGGTTGCCGGCAGGACGTGCGTTCTCATTAACTACGTTGTCGATACCTGTTCCAAGCAATGCTGTGATCGACACCTCGTTTATCCATAAGCGGCCGTTGGTGGTAAAGGTGAGCTTTGTGCTACCGCTACCTGTGATGTCGGCAGTAATCTCGTTCCACTTGTTGTTCTCAAGGGTGTAGGTGCCGAGTGTTCCTGCTGCAGTGCTCAGTGTTAGTGTTTGCGCATTGCTGGCCCACGGAGCCACCGATACTTTTACTTTGCCTTTGCCATTCAGAACGAAGGTGGGCGATGTTACCGACACTTCTTTATCGCTGGGACGTCCGAATTTGGCACACTTATAACCACCATACATACGTGCGGTGCTGTTCCATCCTGTGATGTCTGACTGGAAGGTGTCGTTACCTACAGCGCCACCAAAGAGAGGGGTAGAGCCGTTGCCACCTTCACCACTGCATCGTGCAAAGGTTTCTGTAAACACAATCTCTTCAGTCTTCTCAGGGGTGAGCGTCTTTGAGATGTGTTCATAGTTAAACGACATGGTGCCGTCGGCGTTTTGTGTGATGTTTGTTACGCCACGGTTCATCATCAGTGTGCCGTCAATGTTGCTGTTATGTAGTGTGGCGGCGGGGACGCTATTATTGGTCAGGCTGTTGTTATCTTTGTAAGGATACAAGTCGTTATTCTCGTTATTGGCGCCTGCCAGGTCGTCGGCATGGAAGATGGTGAAGCGCTGGTGGTCTTCGGCGTTCACACGGTTATACTCCCAACTGGTGGGGTCGTAGTCGACATGCGAAATCTGAAGGCCAGTGCTGGGCAGCGCATCGTCCCATCCTATGTGCTGGCGGTTTTCCAGCAGATAATATTCGTTGCGGTTGCGCTGGTTGTATATGATGTAGGCTTCGCCGTTGTCTGAGATAGCCTTCATGTTGCTAATCTGCTTATCTTCGTCAGACAGCTCGATGGGGGTGAGCCATCCTGCCATCCATTTTTCATAGCTGCTATAACCTGCGGGGCGGAAGGTGTCGCCATTGTAGCTGCCTTGGCACATCAGGTCGAAGTGTCCCATGCCGAAGCGTCCTGCTGTGCCCGTGTCGTACAAGTCGGGGAAACCCAGACAGTGTGAAAACTCGTGACAGATGGCTCCAATGCCTTGCACGTGAGGTTTGCCCGTATCGTTTATTTCGTCAATCTCGTTGCTGCAAGCATATACGTTTACATATTTGCCATTGAGATAGAGGGCGTTGCCCGTATAGTTGAGCTCAGACTGGTGCGGCCATATCACGTCGGGACGTTTGGTTGAAGTGGCTTCGCCATAGCCTGCATAGATCACAAACACCATGTCGACATTGCCGTCGCCCTCCCAGTCGTATTTTGAGAAGTCGACGCCATCGGCATTAGCCATCTTGCAAGCGGTGGCAATCATTTCGCTGGCTTTGGCATCAGAGCTGGGCGAATTGCTGCCATAATAGCTTGCGCTGTGAGGCATGGTGTAAGGGCCAGCGATGTCGAAGTTGAGCTCAAACTTACCGTTACTCTGTGCCAAGAAATAGTCGCGCACACTGCCACGATGTCCGTCGGGCGAAGTAAAGTTTTCTTCGTTGGCCACACGATTATAGAAAGCGTTGTCATGACCCGTCGCAAACTTGACGTCGCTAAACTGTGCCAAGATGATGAGGCAGCGCTTTTGGCCCGTATAGTTGCCATACTGTCCGATGACACGGTACGGACGTTTTGCTGCTGCCGTAGCTCGCATTTTGTTCAGTCGGGTTTTTACGCGTTCTTTAGCCTCGTTGAGGTTGAAAGCGTAGAAGGTGCCGTCGGCATTTTCAGTATAGGTATTGCCTTCAGCATCTTCATAATAGTTTAGATGCTCGTCGCCTTGCAGCTGAGCTCTTACTTGTGTTCCGTTTGTGAGGGTGAGGGTGCGCCAAATGCCCGGGCGTGCTGGTATGGCAAATGAGGCTGTTGTCAGCAGTAGTGCCGACAAAGAGAGTAAAATCTTTTTCATGGCTGCAAAGTTACATATTTCTTCTCATACGTTGCTTTGCGCTTATTTCTTTTTTAATAATGTACCACTTTTTTAAAGGTAAATAACAAAAATGGTAAAATAATGTAACTTTAAAGGCTTCGTTATCATCCTGTTTTTATTCTCCTATTATTCTTCTCAAAAATCTACTGTAGTTACTTTCTTGGATGAAAGCATTGCAATAATGGGTGATAATCATTGTAATAACGCTTGATTATCATTGCTTTATTTTGTAGAAAACGTACATACAGTCATGCCGCATCGACCGTTCTCCATGTTCATAACGGTCGTTGCTCGTGTTTATAACGGTCGTTGCTCGTGTTCATGACGGTCGATATGAACATGTGGAACGGTCGATGCGGCATGACTTTCTCAATGGTTTTATGAAACGATAAGGATGTGTTTAGATGATGAAAGGGCTGTGTTTAAAGGAAAAAAAGATAGTAGGATTGATAGAAAGAGATTGTTTGGTGCTAATTATATGATTGCGATAGGTGAGGCAGAAAGCAGGGTTATGGTTGTTTTTCATGTTAGATAGTGAGGCTTTTATTTTGAATTCTCATTTACAATGTGTAAATTTGCAAACCATTGTGCCTATCCTTGCGCACACGAATAACTTATAACCTTAACAAAAGGATGTGAAACGCGAATAAAATATAAACAAAATAGTAAATGGAAAATCAAGAAAACAAGGCAATGCAACTGCCTGAAAACGCTTTCCGCGAACTGAAGGAAGGCGAACAGTATGAGCCCGTGCTGGATGCCAATAAGGTGTATCCAGAGGTGAACGCGTGGTCGGTAACATGGGGCGTAATAATGGCGATGATATTTTCGGCTGCCGCCGCCTATCTGGGTTTGAAGGTAGGTCAGGTGTTTGAGGCTGCTATCCCTATCGCTATTATTGCCGTAGGCGCCTCGACAGTGGCCAAACGTAAAGGTGCGCTCGGTGAGAACATCATTATTCAGAGCATTGGCGCCTGTTCGGGCGCTGTGGTGGCAGGTGCCATTTTTACCCTGCCGGCAATCTATATTTTGCAGGCCCATTATCCCGCAATCACCGTTTCGTTCTTCAAGGTGTTTATCGCCTCGTTGCTGGGTGGCATCTTAGGCATTTTGTTTCTCATCCCCTTCCGCAAATATTTTGTGAGTGAGATGCATGGCAAATATCCTTTCCCCGAGGCTACTGCCACTACACAGGTGCTGCTGAGTGGTGCCAAAGGTGGTAGCCAGGCAAAGCCCTTGCTGCTTGCTGGTTTGGTAGGTGGCTTGTACGACTTTATCGTGAGCACCTATGGATGGTGGAACGAGGTGTTTACCAGCCGTATGATAAGCGCCGGACAGCAGTTGGCCGACAATGCTAAACTGGTGTTCAAGGTAAATACGGGTGCCGCTGTGCTAGGCTTGGGCTATATTGTAGGTTTGAAGTATGCCTTCATTATCTGCCTGGGCTCGTTTGCCGTATGGTGGGTGCTGGTGCCCGTTATGTCGCTCATGTTTAACAATGTGGTGCTGGATATGTGGAACGCCAATATTCATCAAACCGTAGGCTCAATGTCGCCCGAAACCATCTTCCTTGAGTATGGTCGTAGCATAGGCATTGGTGGTATTGCCATGTCGGGCATCATTGGCATCATTAAGTCGTGGGGTATTATTCGTGGTGCAGTGTCGCTGGCAGGCAAAGAGCTGAAGGGTGGCAACAAAGCCAACGTTGAGCAGGTGCGCACACAGCGCGACATCTCGTTTAAGATTATCGCTATTGGCTCGTTGGTTACATTGGCCGTTATCTTCTTGTTCTTCTGGTTTGGCGTGATGCAAGGCAATCTGTTGTTTGCTGTAGTAGGCATTTTGCTGGTTGCTATCATCGCCTTCCTCTTCACCACGGTGGCAGCCAATGCTATTGCCATTGTAGGTTCAAACCCTGTGTCGGGCATGACGCTGATGACCCTGATTTTGGCATCGGTGGTGATGGTGGCCGTAGGCTTGCGAGGCGAAGTGGGAATGGTGGCCGCCCTGATAATGGGTGGTGTGGTATGTACAGCGTTGTCAATGGCTGGCAGCTTTATCACCGACCTGAAGATAGGCTACTGGCTGGGTGCGACACCCGCTAAGCAGCAGACTTGGAAATTTCTTGGCACGCTGGTGTCGGCCGCTACCGTGGGTGGCGTTATCATGTTGCTGAACGAAACCTATGGCTTTGCTGGCGATAGTTTGGCAGCACCTCAGGCCCACGCTATGGCTGCCGTTATCGAACCGTTGATGCAAGGTGCTGGCGCCCCATGGTTGCTGTATGGCGTAGGTGCGCTGATGGCCATCTTGTTGACATGGGCCAAGATACCGGCTCTGGCCTTTGCGCTGGGTATGTTTATCCCAATGGAACTGAACGTGCCACTGCTGGTAGGAGGCTTGATAAACTGGTATGTTACCACACGTTCAAAAAAACAACAGGTAAACGAGGCTCGCGGCGAAAAGGGCACGTTGATAGCCAGTGGCTTTATTGCTGGTGGCGCCCTGATGGGTGTGGTGAGTGCTCTGCTGCGTTTTGGTGGTTACAATATGGTGAGCGACGCTTGGATGGCTAACCCAATGTCAGAGGTATGTGCGCTGGTGGCTTATGCCTTGCTGATAGCCTACTTCGTTTGGGCCACTAAGTCGAAAAAGGTTTGATACAATGTTTCACGACCCTATACATGAAAGTAAATACAGATACATTTGATGAGATACGCCAGCCTATGTATGTGCTGGAAGAAGCACGCTTGCGCAAGAACCTTGCCCTGATACAGCAGGTGGCGCAGCGTGCTGGTGTAGAAATTATTCTTGCCTTTAAAGCCTATGCTTTGTGGAAGACGTTCCCCATCTTCCGCGAGTATATCAATTCAACTACTGCCAGTTCGCTGGCCGAAGCCCTAATGGCTTACCACAAGTTTGGGCATCAGGCGCACACTTATTCGCCTGCCTATACCGATAATGAGATTGACGAGATAGCACGATGCTCAAGTCATCTCACCTTCAATTCGCTCAGCCAGTATGAGCGCTTGCATGAACGGGTGCGCAAGGTGAATGGCGATATTAGCCTCGGATTGCGTGTCAACCCACAGTATTCGGAGGTGGGCACCGACCTGTATAACCCTTGTGCCCCTGGCACACGTTTTGGCGTAACAGCCGACTTGCTGCCTGCGCAGCTGCCTGCCGAGATTGAGGGCTTTCATTGTCATTGCCATTGCGAGAGCGGGTCGGATGTCTTCGAGCGCACACTTGCGCATATTGAGCGCCACTTTGCGCCTTGGTTCAGCCAACTGAAATGGATAAACTTCGGGGGTGGACACCTCATGACACGTAGCGATTATGATATCGACCGCTTGGTGCGCCTGCTTACACAGTTTCGTAGTCGCTATCCGCATCTCAAGGTTATTCTTGAACCTGGTAGCGCCTTTGCATGGCAAACGGGCGAACTGGTGGCCCAGGTGGTTGATGTGGTAGAGAATGGTGGCATACGCACGGCCATACTGAATGTGAGCTTTACGTGTCATATGCCCGACTGTCTTGAGATGCCTTACACACCAGCGGTGCGCGGGGCCGAGATTGTTGAACTGGAAACAACGGCCGAGGCGGCCAGCCTTACCGCAAAGGGTAACGATGCAGATACACCTTATTATATATATAGGCTGGGCGGAAATAGTTGTCTCTCGGGCGACTTTATGGGCTATTGGCGCTTCGACCATGCCTTACAGGTGGGCGAAAATATTATCTTCGAGGATATGCTGCACTATACTACCGTGAAAACAAATATGTTTAATGGTATAACGCATCCTGATATTGCTATGGTGCAACAAAAGGATAACCAACTGGTAATGCTGCGCCAATATACCCCCGACGACTATCTTTCGCGCATGGATTAAGCGCAAAAAGCAACCTTTTCGGCACTTTTACAACATTTTTTGAAGAAAATATTGAAAAAAGTGCCGAAAAAGTTTGTGGGCTCGGAAAAAAATACTACCTTTGCAACCGCAATCAAGAGAGATGCTTCTTGGAGACAAGAAATATTGCGGAAATAGCTCAGTTGGTAGAGCACAACCTTGCCAAGGTTGGGGTCGCG
>ERZ1026852.56-NODE-56-length-77240-cov-6.824603_pt1 | contig 77240 bp, 63 predicted proteins | sample MGYA00380156_ERZ1026852 | MGnify/ENA primary metagenome ERZ1026852 (study PRJEB33269, sample SAMEA4719792) | human gut metagenome | biome: human-associated habitat; feature: organic feature; material: feces | place: Cameroon | collected 2013-10 ...
CGAATTTAGTACCGCTGCGCGGAGCAACTAAGCAGGAGCGGTCCCGGGGTGAACCATTATCGTCAATTCAAACGTCCGTTAAAAACAATTTGTATATAGATTATTAATCAGAAATCCCTTATAAAAAAATGATGCATAAACGAAGTTCTTATGGTATAATTAAGAAACATATTGGATAATAGTCATTCGAAAGGAGAATTGTAGAATGGATGTAACTTTGAAGACCACATCATTTGGTGGATATGACAAGAAGGCAGTAGAAAATTATATAGACGAATTGACAGCAGAACACGAGAAAGAGGTTGCAGATTTAAAAGCAAACGTATTAAAGCTGTCTGAGACAGTCAAGAATCTTCATACGATGCGTGAGGTGAACCTGAACGAATCTTCCAGCACAATCGAGAACTTGAAGAAGGTGAATGATGAGCTGCAGGTGGAAGTGACACAGCTTCGTGACAAGATGGCAGCGTATGAGACAAGAGAGGAAGAATCAGCCAGCCGTTATGAGTCCATTTCCAGAACTCTGCTGGAGGCACGTGAGAGTGCGGATACTCTGACAAAGCAGACACAGAAGGAATGCGATGAACTTCGTGCAACGACAGAGGCAGAGTGTGACAGACAGACACAGGAGACAAGTGACGCCTGCCGTCAGATGTCAGAAGAGACAACAGCAGAATGTCAGCGTATGCATGCAGAGACAGTTGCAGCCTGTGAGAGACTGGATGCAGAGACAAAGAGCAAATGTCAGGAACGCAAGGAATCCACATATGCAGAGTGTGAGCGTGTGAAGCGCGAGACAAGAGAAGAAACTGATAAACTGCGTGCGGAGACAGAGAGTGCATGCCAGTCACTGAATGATCATACAGAGGAAACCTGTGCCAATATGCGTGCAGAGGCAACTGCAGAGTGCGAGGAGATGCGTAATCAGGCAAGAAATGAAGCGTATAATATCCGTATGTCTGTAAAGCGGGAATGTGAGAGTGTAAGTGAATATATGGCACAGATGAAAGCGGCACTTGATAATGTAGTTGTTTCAGTCGATAACACGATCAAGGTTGCAGATCAGGCATTCCCAGAGATCAATAACAACTAGTCGGATTTTGAAAAGCAGTATAAACGGGGCTGTCGCACAATGTGTGACAGCCTTATTAGATACCAATGCATTATGATACGATAAGGGGGGCAGGGTTATATGGTAATTGAAAACAAATACCTCAGAAAAGCAATTGAAAAAACCGGATATATTGTCCTTGTTAAGCGATACATCGTGGGTATGCCGGGCTCCAGTCTGGTTTATATTTCGCCGAATGCATCCGAGATCGGCATGAATGTCGAGATGCTGAACAAGGGATTGAAGTTGTCAGAGGACTATATATATCCTTCTGACCGGGAGATGGTCATGAAGACGATTCATAATGCGATTGACAACCGTGTACAGGATTATGTGCATGAGTATCGCATGGTTGGAGATGATGGGGTTCTTCGACAGGCGAGGGTCAATATCTGCATTGGAGTTGTATCGGAAGAGGAAAATACATATGAAGTAGAATTTTATATTCGTGATATCTCTGCAGAGAAGGAAGAAGAAAAAAAGGCGGAGATCAAACAGGCAATTGAGAAGCCGAGCAGGAGGATGCAGATATCCCCTACAGGATCGATGAATATCAGTAAGCTGGACAATCCGGGGATGATTCCGCAGATTCAGAAGATGGAGATGGTTATGGGCGGATTTTCTCAGCTTGCACATCTGTATTCTGTTTTTGTGGATGAGAACGGGAAGGTTGAGTCCACGCCGGTTGGTCCTGCGACGGATCTGGGTGACTTTTATGATTTGTTTGAAACACCGACATATAAAGAATTTTTCAAGACGATGAAAAAGACAGTGCTGGAAGAGCTGAAACCACACATCTTTGACCGTGAAGAAGGCGGCTATGGTAAGCTGACAATGGCTCCGATTTGTGTGGGTGATAATCTGCAAGGGTTTTGGGTGCTCGGATCATATACGCCGGAAGAGACAAAACAGCTGGAGCAGCTTTGCGATCTTCATTGGTCAACAGCAGAACTTGTTTCGGACTTTTTACTGCAAAGCTATAACTCGATTGTAGAGTCAGCGAAGTCCCGTGGTGCCGGTAAGAAGCTGCGTGAAGAACTTGCACGACAAAGCATCGTCAACAATGCACTGTCAAAGATTAACAGTAAATTGAGTGAAGATGTAGAACAGGTCATCGCAGAGACTTTGCGGGAAGTTGCGCTGCATATGGATCTGGATCGCATGTTCTTATACACATTTGATAAAGAAAATCCGAAAGCGTATATGCTGCGGAGTTATTTTGATGTATCCGGAGAGACACCGGGTGAAGAGGTGCTGACTTTGCTTCCGGAACGTCTGTATCTTGTGATGGATGCAATCAAGCGGGACAATGGCTGCTGTATGCTCGATTGTACGAATATGACACAGCGGGATGTGATCAATCTGATGCGGTATAATTTCCGTGCAGAGATTGCATATCCAATCTATCTGGAAGGAAGGCTGTATGGTATCCTTATTTTTGCGGAGTCCAAATCCGAGCGGATCTGGACAAAAGAGGAGCTTCGTTTCTCGCAGAGTATTTCCCTGCTGATTCAGAATATGCTGGAGAATGCGGATGGTGATGATAATGTGCGAAATGTGAATAAACATCTCATAGAAACATACAATAGTTTCCATGAGGGCATTTTTATCCGTGATCTGTATACGGGATATGTATTTTTCTCAAACAAAGCATTGAACGATATGCTTGGATATGATCTGACCGGTGGCGACAGCCGCAAGATCCTGAAAAATCTGCGTGATAAATTCGAGCATATGGATGGTGTCCGCAAGGATATTGCCGGACGTAAGGTTACAAACTGGTGCAGCTATGTGCCGGCGCTGGATGAGATCATGGATATTACGGAAGTGCCAATCGAATGGTTACAGGGTGGAGCTGCGACCATGATTATTATGAAAAAAGCTAAGGATAATTAAGAAATTTCCGATATATAGATAGGAGGAACAAGACGTGGCAAGTTTAGATATTGGAATCGATCTGGGAACTGCCAGTATATTAGTCTATGTCAAAGGAAAGGGCGTTGTGTTGAAAGAGCCGTCCGTAGTTGCCTATGACAGAGATACCGAACAGATCAAAGCCATTGGAGAAGAGGCAAGATTGATGCTCGGAAGAACACCCGGGAATATTATTGCGGTCCGTCCGCTCAGACAGGGTGTAATCTCCGATTATAGAACAACAGAAAAGATGTTGAAATATTTCATTCAGAAGGCAGTTGGCAAGAGCTTCTTCGGAAGAAGACCACGGATCAGTGTCTGTGTACCATCCGGTGTTACGGATGTAGAGAAGCGCGCCGTGGAGGATGCAACCTATCAGGCGGGAGCCAGAGATGTGTATATCATTGAGGAGCCGGTTGCAGCAGCAATCGGGGCAGGTATTGACATCTCCAGACCTTGTGGAAATATGATTGTGGATATCGGTGGTGGCACTTCCGATATTGCGGTTATTTCCCTGGATGGAGTGGTTGTTTCAACTTCAATCAAAGTGGCTGGCGATGATTTCGATGATGCAATCGTCCGATTCATGCGGAAACGTCACAACCTGTTGATAGGTGAGCGTTCGGCAGAGGAAATCAAGATCAATATTGGAACTTGTTATAAACGACCAGAGAATATATCCATGGATATCCGTGGACGGAATCTGGTAACGGGACTTCCTAAGACGGTAACGGTATCTTCGGATGAGACCGAGGAGGCGCTGCGCGAGGTAACATCCCAGATTGTGGATGCGGTACATTCTGTACTGGAACGGACACCGCCGGAGCTGGCAGCGGACATCGCAGACCGTGGAATCGTGTTGACGGGTGGCGGTGCATTGCTGCATGGACTCGAAGATCTGATCGAGGAGAATACCGGCATCACGACGATGACAGCTGAGGAGCCACTGACGGCAGTGGCAATTGGCACAGGAAAGTATATTGAGTTTTTGAGTGAACGAAAGTAGAAAGCAGGGAAACGATGGTAAGAGGGTTGTACACGGCCTGGACCGGACTTCGCAATGAAGAAAAGAGAATGGATGTTGTTACGAACAACATGGCGAATGCAGATACGACCGGCTTCAAAAAGGTAGATGTCACATCACAGTCATTTGACCGCCAGCTGGCAGTCAAGATTGATGATCCGACGATCGGACCGAACCTGAAGCAGGGAATTGGTGGCGTAAATCTCGGCGTGAAGATTGGTGAGACATATTATGATATGTCGCAGGGAAATTTCAGACAGACAGAAGACCAGTACAATTTTGCATTATCCGGCAGCGGATTTTTTACCATCAGCACAACAGACAAGAGTGGAACAACGACGACACGCTACACGCGGGATGGCGATTTCACTGTAACCAGGGACGGTTATCTTGTGACAAAGGATGGCGATTATGTGCTGGCGGAAGGCGGTAATCGTATACAGATTCCGGATGCAAATCTGGTCAAGATCAGCGTAAATCAGATGGGAGAGATTTATTCCGGCAACAATTATGTTGCTAAGCTGCAGTTAGTTGACTTTCAGAGCTACGATGCATTATCCAGCTATGGTGAGAATATGTATGAGGCGGTAAATGGCGCCGTACAGACACAGGCGGACGCGACAGTCAATCAGGGATATCTCGAAATGTCAAATGTCAATATGGTTACAGAGATGGTTGATATGATTGCAGTTACAAGAGCGTATGAGACGAATCAGAAGATGGTTCAGACAATCGATCAGACCTTGGACAAGGCAGTCAATGAAATCGGACGGTTATAGTGGAAGATGATAGGAGGTAGCAGTGTATGATGCGATCACTTTGGACAGCAGCATCCGGTATGCGGGCGCAGCAGGTCAATGTAGATACAATTGCAAACAACGTAGCAAATATCAATACGGTTGGTTATAAAACACAGCAGGCGAGCTTTAAGTCGCTGCTGTATCAGAATCTGCAGTCGACATCGACGAACAATGCAGGGGAAAACAAACCGGTAGCGGCAGAAGTAGGACTTGGCAGCCGTGTGGCGGCAATCACAGGTACTTTTACGCAGGGGAATCTGACACATGTGGAGAATCCGTTCAGTGTGGCGCTTGAAGGTGACGGGTTTTTCCAGATTCGCACAGAGAGCGGAGAATTGCAGTATACAAGAGATGGTTCGTTTGAAATCTCACCGGTTACAAATGGAAACATGCTTTGTACATCGGATGGAAATCCGGTTCTGGATGTATATGGAAATGAAATCATATTGCCATCCAACCGTGTAGCAACGGATCTGGTAGTCAATCAGGATGGTACCCTGGCATTTCCGGATGGTACGGGGAATCCTGCTGTCATTACAGATGCGAATGGACGTCCGGTGAAGTTTGGCATCTACCAGTTTAACAATCCGGCAGGTCTTTCCAAGGAAGGCGGCAACAATTATTCTGTAACAGCAGCAAGTGGTGCGGCAGTTGCGGAGAATGGAAATGCAACAGTGAAGCAGACAAAGACACATCAGTATTATACCGAGGCATCAAATGTCGATGTTGCAAACGAGATGGTTAACCTGATCGTGGCACAGCGTGCTTATGAGATGAATTCCAAAGCAATTCAGGCATCCGACGAAATGATGCAGCAGGCTAATAACTTACGATAATAAATCCGTCATGCACACGCACATCGTGCATGCTTGCAGGCAAAGATGCGCGTGTATATGACGGCTAAACACGAATGAGCATGTAGGACGAAAGTCCGGAATGCGAATACGTGTGGCGCGATTACAGGAGTGCGAAGCACGGAGGAATCGCGGATTTATTATCGAAAAAGATATCAAAAGGAAAGGTGATACAGCGCCATGGAAAACATCACAAACCTTACAAACAAAGATTATTCCTCATATGTGACACAGGCACAGACAAGTAACCTGACGAATCAGATCAGGAAATCATCTTCCTCGGACGCAACCGATGAGGAGATGCTTGCGGCATGCAAGGAGTTCGAAGCATATCTGGTCGAGCAGGTGTATAAGCAGGTACAGGCAACGATCAAGTCCGATAGCGATGAGGATAGCAACCCATATGCAGACTATGCATATGACCTGCAGGCGCAGCAGTATGCAAAGCTGGTCAGTGATCAGGGTAAGCTTGGTCTGGCACAGCAACTATACGAATCTATGAAGAAACAAAACACAGCAATCACTCCGGAAGAGCTGCATGAGATGGAGCAGGCAAAACAGACAGCAGCTACACAGGTGGAACAAACACAAAATACAATAGGATTATGACATGATCAGAGAAGGCTACATAGAAAAAATCGTATATAAGAGCGACGAAACGGGTTATTGTGTGATGTCCGTGGAAGGCGAAGAAGGAGAAGAGATCTTCGTTGGCACCCTGCCGGGGGCCGGTGAAGGTCTCTATGTAATTGCAGAAGGTGAATATGTGAATCATCCGCAGTATGATATCCAGTTTAAATTCTCCTCCTGCGAGATCCAGATGCCAAAGGATACACTTGGAATCGAGCGGTATTTAGGCTCAGGTATTATCAAGGGAATTGGTGCGGTGCTGGCGAAGAAGATTGTCAAGAAGTTCAAGGATGACACGCTGCGTATCATCGAGCAGGAACCGGAGCGGTTGGCGGAAATCAGCGGTATATCCAGTCGCAAAGCACAGGCAATTGCAACCTCGTATCTGGAGAAAAAGGAATTCCAGGAGGTGGCTATTTTTCTGGCGCAGTATGGAATCTCTGTCAATCTGGCAATTCGGATCTTTAATACATATGGGAATAAAGTCTATGATATTTTACGTGGCAACCCATATAAACTGGCAGAGGATATCTCCGGTATTGGTTTCCGGATCGCGGATGATATCGCGAAACGCATGGGAATTGCGCAGAATTCGGAATTCCGTCTGCGGTCAGCAGTGCTATATGTATTGAACATGGCAGGTGGTGAAGGGCATATGTATCTGCCGAAGCAGCTTCTACTTCGGCGGTGTGTGGAACTGACACGTGATACCTCGTCGGATGTTGAGGGAGTCTATGGTCAGTCGGCGCTTGGGTATGCAGAATACGCAGATGCAACAAGTGCAGAATCAGCGTACGAACAGACGGTTTCTCTGTTTGAACAGCAGTTGATGGAACTTCTGATTGCAGGTAAGATCATGATTAAACAGATCGATGAGGAGGATGTTGTTTATCTGGCATCCAATTATTATGTTGAGTTAAATTCTGCAAGGCTGCTCACAGATTTACAGCTTCGCTATGATATGGAACAGGAGGAGTTGGAACGTGAGATTCAGAAGATTGAGAAAGAAGAAAAACTGACATTGGATGAGCTGCAACGGGCAGCGGTGAAATCAGCAATTGAAGCCGGTGTAGCAGTTATCACAGGTGGTCCCGGAACCGGAAAGACGACGATCATCAATGTCATTATCAAATATTTCTCCAAGAAAGGTATGGAGATCAAGCTTTGTGCACCGACCGGGCGTGCAGCGAAGCGTATGACGGAATCAACCGGATGGCCGGCACAGACGATTCACCGGCTGCTGGAGATCAGCGGCGCGATGGATGAGGATAGCAAAAATCCGGACGATCATGGAATGCATTTTGCGCGGAACGCAGACAATCCACTCGAATGTGATGCGATCATCGTAGATGAGATGTCGATGGTTGATGCATATATATTTTATTCACTCGTACAGGCAGTGCCGTATGGAACAAGACTGATCTTTGTCGGGGATGTGAATCAGCTTCCGTCTGTAGGTGCCGGAAATGTGTTGAAAGATATTATCAACTCCGGATGCTTCCCGGTAACGACATTGAACAAGATTTTCCGGCAGGAAGATGGCAGTGATATCGTGTTCAATGCGCATAAGATCCAGCGCGGCGAGCATCTGATTCTGACAAATAAGAGCAAGGACTTTTTCTTTATCCCACAGCGGACAGCGCCGCAGATTATCGAGGAAGTGCAGACGCTTACGATGAAGAACCTGCCGAATTACTATGGATTTTTACCACAGGAAATCCAGATCCTGTGTCCGATGCGGAAGTACGAGGTCGGCGTGGAGAATATGAACCAGAAGCTGCAAAACCGTTTGAATCCGAAAGCGAAAGATAAGCCGGAGCATGTGCGTGGTGACGTGACCTTCCGGAGAGGCGACAAGGTCATGCAGATCAAGAACAATTACCAGCAGGAATGGAAGATCTACGGCGTTTCTAAGACCGGAACCGGAAAAGGGTATGTGCTTGATGAAGGCGTTGGCGTATTTAATGGCGATATGGGTGTGATCACAGACATCAGTGATTATGATGAGGAGCTGACGATCCTGTTTGATGACGGGCGTGAAAGTGTGTACAGCTACAAGGAGCTGGATCAGATTGAGCACGCGTTTGCTGTGACAATACACAAATCGCAGGGTAGTGAGTATCCGGCGGTCATCATTCCGCTGCTTGGTGGAAACCGGAAGCTTATGAACCGGAATCTGATCTATACAGCGATTACACGTGCGAGACAGCTGGTTATCATCGTTGGAGATGTGAATCTGGTAAACCAGATGATTGATAATTCAGAAGAACAGAAACGTTATACATCGCTGGCGCTTCGGCTAGAGGAGTTAAATGAGAGTATGGAATAAGATTGTGAATTGGATATATCCGCCGACCTGCCCGCTGTGCGGAGATGTAACAGGCAGGGAAATCGGGCAGGTATGTGATGAATGCAGACCGATGATCGAATATCCGGCGCAACCGGTTTGTATGCGGTGCGGATGTGAGATCGCGGATGCGGAAGCAGAGCTGTGTGAAGACTGTACAAGGCATGCACGTACATATATTCAAGGCTTTCCTGCAATGAAATATCAGTATCCGCTTGATGAGAGCCTGGCTCGGTTTAAGTACCACAATCAGCGTGATTATGCTGCGTTTTATGCAGGACAGATCATAAAGCGCCATGGGCAGGCGTTGCAAAGTCTGGGGATTGATGTATTGATCCCGGTTCCAATCCATAAGCGGAAACTGGAAAAACGTGGTTACAATCAGGCAGAACTTCTCGCCACCGCGCTTGGTAAGAAGCTGGATATACCGGTAGAACGGGAACTGCTTGCCCGCGTGGTGAATACGGAACCGCAGAAAAGCCTGGATCCGGAACACCGGGAGCAAAATTTAAAAAAGGCTTTTCAATGCATAGAAAAAAGTGTAAGCTATAAGAAAGCTCTGCTGGTCGATGATATTTACACGACGGGGGCAACGATTGAGGCGTGCACAAAGGGGCTTCACGCAGCAGGTATCCCGGATGTATACTATACGAGTGTGGCAATCGGAACCGGAAGATGAGAAAGACATGGAGACTGTGTCAGCATAGATAAAAATAAGAAAGCATAACAGATAGAGGGAGGAAAAAACATGGAACTGATGAATTGCAGAAACTGCAAGAAGCTGTTTAATTATATTACGGGTGAGAAGCTATGCCCAGCGTGTAAGGAAAAGATGGAAGAAAAGTTTCAGGAAGTAAAGAAATATATCGAGGAGAATCCGCGCGAGAATATCAATCAGGTGGCAGAAGCGTGTGAAGTATCAATCAAACAGATCAAGCACTGGGTGCGGGAAGAGCGTTTGTCGTTTACGGAAGATTCTCTGGTCGGTCTGGAATGTGAGCGTTGCGGCAAGATGATTCACAGTGGCAGATTCTGTAAGGAGTGTGCAGGTGGGCTTGCCGATGCCATGACAAATGCTTACAGACGGGAACATCAGCAGACACTACGAAAAACAGCTTCGGGAAAGATGCGTTTTCTTGACTGAATTTGCAGATGGAAATTGATTAAAATAAATATGCATGACGATGAATGGACATATGCACAATGATTGTGTATGTGTCTTTTTTGAATAAAAAGGGTTATGATACAGAGAAAACTTCCGATAATCTTATTGAAGAATCGTGATAGCAGGCAACTGTGAAGCACGAAGTACCGGAAAAAGGAGGGAAAGACAATGAGGATAGGAACCTATAATATGATCAGTCAGATCTATGGCAACACAGATACCAAAAAGACGAAGGCATCCGGAACAACTGGGGCAGGAAGCTTTCTCGATCAGGTATCTTTCTCAAGTATGGGAAAAGATATGCAGACAGCAAAGACAGCACTTGGCAATACCCCTGATGTCAGAGAGTCTAAGATCCAGGATTTGAAGCGCCGGGTTGACAACGGCACATACGATGTGAGTGTGGATGATTTTGCACAGAAGCTACTGGACAGTTACAACAAGACAAATATCTAAATGAGGATGCGGCATGGCAAGTATAATTGAGAATCTGATTACGGAATTAAATGATGAGTATGCGTTGTATGAGCAGCTCCTGCAGGTATCGATGGAGAAGACGGGGGCGATTGTATCGAACAATCTCGACCGTCTGTCTGAGACAACAGAGAAGGAACAGCGGCTGGCAGATGCGCTTGCAAGTGTGGAGCACAGACGGCGTGAGACAATGACGAATGTAGCGAACATCTTAGGCAAACGGCCGGAGGAGGTCAAGGTGATGGATGTTGTTACATTTCTGGAAGGACAGCCGGAATTTCATGATCCGCTGCTTGTAATCAATGAAAAGTTGGCGAAGCTTGCACGGAAGGTGCGGGAAGTAAACGGACATAACCAGAATCTGATTCAGGATGCACTTGAAATGATCGAGTATAACATCAATCTGATGCAGAATCTGAACCGGGCGCCGGAGACGGCAGAGTATTCGAAGGAGATGTTCAAGGGTAACGCTGCATATGCAGGCGGCGCTGATGCACCGGGAAGATTTGATGTACAGAATTAAAGTGAATGGGAATAAGGGAGTATATGTATGGCAGGAACGATGGGACGGTTGACGGTTGGTGTAACAGGACTTCAGACAAGTCAATATGCGTTAAATGCAACCGCACATAATTTAATAAACACACAGACTGAGGGCTATACCAGACAGCAGGTACTCCTGACAGACCAGTCATATAACAGAGTCGCAACGGACTCATATTATATCAATAACGTAGGTATGGGAGTTGTAACGGCGCAGATCCGACAGGTGCGCGACCAGTTTGCAGATGATACCTACCGTACAGAGAGCGGGCGTATGAGCTTTTACAAAGCGCAGTATGAAACCGTCTCAGAGATAGAGAATTATTTCGGTGAGTTAGAGGGTAAGGATTTTAATACGACGTTAAACGATATGTGGACATCCATGCAGGAGCTGCAGAAGGAGTCGAACAGTATCGTAACGCGGAGCTCCTTTATCTCAAATGCACTCACCCTGATCGATCGTGTGCAGACGATACGTTCCAGTCTGATCGAGTATCAGCGGAATCTGAACACGGAGATCAAGGATCAGGTCAAGACAATCAATGACCTGGCATCCGGCATCTATGAACTCAACCAGCAGATTCGTGCGGTTGAGGCAGGAAATGTGGAAAAAGCAAACGATTTAAAGGATAAACGGAACCAGGCGCTTGATCAGCTCTCATCTATTGTAAATACCGAGATCGTAAACAATACAGACGGTACAGTAGAGGTATATCTGGAGGGACATACACTGGTTACGCTCGGAAGAACCTACAAACTGACGACACAGAAGGTGTGTGAGAATGAGAAATATCAGCAAAATTATGGATTCACAGGTTCTTCGACAGACTTCCTGATGCCTGTATGGGAACAGGATGGCGATCCTTTGTTTAATATAAACCGGGTACCGACCGCGGACAGTAACAGCGATATCGGTTCCCTGAATGGTCTTATGATGTCACGGGGTTATTTTATCAGTAACTACACGGACGTACCGACAAAGCCGACGAAACCGCTGGAGAAAGATTTTGCCAACAATGCGGATTATCAGACGGCGATGGCGCAGTACGAGCAGGACGTCAAAGATTATGTAAAAGATCTGGAATATTTTAATACGTATGTGGAACCATACACGATTACGAATCTGGAGGCGCAGTTTGATGTGCTGATTCATGCGATGGTGACACAGATTAACGATACATTATGTCCGAACAAAACCGTGACGCTGGCAGATGGTTCTACCGTAAAGGTGTTGGACGAGGATACCGCAGGTATCGGCATGGGTGCCGGCAATGAATATCCGGGCACCGAGTTGTTTACAAGAAACAGCGTGGAGCGGTACACAGAGCGTACACTGACGCTGGCAGATGGAACGACACAGACGTTCAAGGTATATAACGAAGAAAATCCGGACGATTTCTATTCGCTTTATACGATCGGAAACCTGAAGGTGAACGAGAAGCTGTTACAGAATCCGTCCCTGCTTCCACTTTCCCGTGTATCGGGCGAGGAGGCACAGACGATTGCGGATGAACTGCTGGCACGGTGGAACGATAAGTTCGCAACGGTCAGCCCGAATTCTCTGGTACAGTGCAATTACAAAGATTATTACAGCGGTATGATGGACGATCTGTCAGACCGTGGATATACATACAAATCCATGATGGAAACCGGACAGCAGGCAGTGTCTGATGCTGAGAATACGAGGCAGCAGCTGCTTGGTGTATCCTCCGACGAGGAGTTATCCAGCATGATCAAATTCCAGCATGCATACAATGCATCTTCCCGCTATATCAATACCGTATCCGAGATGATTGCATATCTGATTGAGAAGCTGGGAGCATAACAATAAAAAGATAACGCATTTGACAAAGGAGTGGAAGCGATGCCATCTACATTTTTAGGACTCAATACAGGTCTTTCGGGACTGTCATATTTTCAGACAGCACTTAATACGACCGCACATAACATATCCAATGCAGATACAAAAGGATATTCCAGACAGAACGTGCAGGCTTCCGCATCGGATGCCTTACGACTGAACAAGACATACGGTATGATGGGAACCGGTATTACCGCTTCTGCCGTAGAACGCCAGAGAAATGAATATTATGACACGAAATACTGGTCTGCAAATTCCAAATACAGCCAATACAACACACAGCATGCCAATCTTGAACAGCTGCAGACATATATGAATGAGATGACTTCCGATGCCGGCTATACAAAATGGATGGCAGAGTTATCGGATGCTATGCAGGATCTCTCGACGAAGCCTGCAGATTACACAACGAGAATCTCTTTTGCACTCACAGCAGATTCTTTTACGGACATGGTAAATGAACTTGCCAGTAATTTCCAGTCTACACAGAAGACGATCAACGATGAAGTCGAACTTGCGGTCAGTGAGGTAAACTCGCTTTCCAAACAGATCTATGAGCTGACACAGGAGATTATAACAATTGAATTAAAGGGCGGAAATGCAAATGATCTGCGTGATAAGCGGGGCGTATGTATCGATACATTATCCGAATATATCAATGTTGACGTGGATGAGCGAAGCATCATGTATGGTGTGGGAAATGATCAGGTCGAGGCAAACGCCAAAACTCTGACAATCCGTGTGAATGGTGAAATCCTGGTTGACGAGCTTGGTTACAATGAGCTCACAGTCGTACCGCGGGAGCAGAAGGTAAACCAGAATGATCAGGATGGTCTGGTTGATATCTACTGGAAGAATGCAGATGGAACGGCAGGAGAATTCTTCAATACAGCGAATATAACAGGCAGAATCGCAGGCCTGTTCAATATCCGTGACGGTAACAATGGTGAGGTGTTTACCGGTACAACAACCGCAGTGTCGGATAACCCGCCGGAAGTGACGGTATCGCTTGCAGAGAGTGTTGCCATGAAAGATCTGAACATTCCAAGCGAGGGAACAATTACCCTGAATGGTAAAGATTATCTGTACGACGGCTGGACGGCCGAGTATGATGCAACCGGAAAGCTGAATAACTTTACATTTAAAAATATGACGATGATTGATGAGAAGAATGCGGAAGTAACAGCTATCTTCCCGACAGGTATCGACGGACGTCAGGCACAGATTGGCGTCAAAAATATGACGAAGGGTATTCCGTATTATCAGGCGAAGTTAAATGAGCTGGTACGTGTGTTCTCGAAATACATGAATGACCTGACAAGTGCAGGCGCTGATATGGATGGAAATCCGGGACTCGATGCATTTACTGCACAGGCGCCGGATGGACATGATTTTGTATTGAAAGGCAGTATGCAGGGAACCGGAACGGTTTCTTCCGGCGACGACAGCTATTACCGTCTGAACGGACTGAACTGGGAGTTAAACCAGCAGTGGAAGACTGATCCGAAGAAGATCGTTGTATCTTACAAGGAAGACATCGATCAGGGCAATATAGAAGCAAGAGGCATCCTGGAGAAGATGATGGCAGGACTGACAGATGCCTCGATGTTCCAGCAGGGTAATATCTCGCATTTCCTGCAGGCAATCACGACGAACATGGCGGTTGACACGAAGAAGAACGAAGTATTTGCGGCAAATCAGGATGATATCCGATACACGATTGATAACCAGAGAGCTTCTATTTCCGGCGTCGATAAGAACGAGGAAGGTTCGAATCTGACGAAGTTCCAGGAGTTGTACCGGCTGGCATCCAAGGTAATATCTGTATTGAATGAAGTATATGACAAACTGATTAACGAGACTGGTGTATAAGGCTGACGCCTTGGAGGTAGGAATATGAGAATTACAAATCAGATGATCTCCAACAACTCTCTGCGGAACATGCAGAAGACGATGGCAAATGTGGACAACCGCACAACGCAGATGGAGACAGGAAAGAAAATTACAAAGGCATCCGAGGATCCGGTTGTTGCCGTACGTGCCCTGAAGCTTCGTACGATGGTAACGCAGCTGGAGCAATATAAGGATAAGAATATCGGTGATGCAGAGTCATGGCTGAAGATTACGACAACCTCTCTCGACAACATTACCGCAAGAATTGAGGATATCCAGAGCTACTGTACACAGGGTTCGACGGATTCGTTCAATACCTCAGACAGAAGTGCGATTATTGACGTATTAAAAGAGATGCAGGATATGATCAACAGCGAGGGAAATTCAACCTATGCAGGCCGTTATATCTTCTCTGGTTATAAAACGGATCGCTCCCTTGCATTTAATGAGACAGAAGATATCAAGAAATATTCATACAAGATTACACAGCATTTAAATGCGGATAATCTGGATATGAAAACGGTCGTATTAAACGGCGTGAACAATGAAGATGTAGATGGGATTCTGGCAGGCACAAGTACCTATGTAAAGCCGGACAAGGAACAGGTCTATCGTCTGAATCTGGCATATGAGGGCATTTCAAGTAAGGATAGCCAGGGCAATGCAGCTCTTTCCCTGAAAGCGCTGGACGCAAATGGTAATACGATCGATTTGAGCGGATTTACCCAAACAATTAAGACTACTGCGGATGCAGATACTTATTATCAGGTAGGACCGGACGATATCAACATCATCGAGGAAACCGGCGAAATCATCTTTGGCGAGAACGTGTACAATACACTCAAACAGGCAGATGATATCGTAGTTGACTACGCAAAAAATAAGTTCGAGGCAGGCGACCTCCGCCCGGAACATTATTTTGATTGTACGCAGTACACGGAGCAGTCGGATGGAAGCATTAAGACGGTGGACTACGATACATATGACCGGACGCAGGCGATTTATTATGAAGTGAATTTCAGCCAGAGTATTCAGGTCAATACCGAGGGAAAGAACATTATCAACGATGATATGAGCAACAACATCAATGATCTGATCTATACACTGCAGGAGTTAGATGCAGCGGAAAAGACAGAGAAGAAGTTAAAGAGTATGCTTACAGATACCCAGTATGCGTCGAATGATGATGCGGTAAAGCAGATCAACGCCATGCTGGAAGACATCAACGTCGAAATCGCAATCAAGAAAGAGACGATGCAGAAGACATTTGCGAAGAATATCACGAACTTCCAGGGCTATATGGATCAGGTATCTGCCATCCAGTCCGATGTCGGAAGCCGGATGACAAAGCTTGACATGATCAGAACACGTGTGACGGAGCAGTACAGCACATTCAAGGATCTGAAATCAGAAAATGAGGATGTGAGCACAGAAGAGGCAGCGTTGAACTTTAAGGAAGCGAATGTCGTATATGAGGCAGCGCTTGCAGCTACAAGCAATCTGGTCAGAGCATCGCTGATTGATTATTTGTAGAAAATAATTCCGTCATGCAAATAAGCAGCGAGACTGCTTGCAGGCGGAGCTGCTTATTTATATGACGGATAAACAGCCATAATGAAGCGCGCTGATGCGCGCGTAGGTCATCACGCTAACGCGTGGTGACATATGACATAAGCATGTAGGGCGATAGCCCGGAATGCGCATGTATGTTACGATTTCGAGAGTTCGAAGAACGGAGAAATCGTTATTATTGTAATAAAGAGAAACGATTTCCGAATTTTGAGGAGGGATAAAGTATGGTAGCAGAAACAAGATTATTTGGCACAGTCGACATCGCGGAGGACAAGATTCTGGAGTTCCCGATGGGACTGATCGGATTTGAGAATTTGAAGAAATTTGCAATTATTTATGACAGTGACCGGGAGGTACGTTCGAAGATCAGCTGGTTACAGTCCATGGAGGAGCCTGCGCTGGCACTTCCGATCATCCATCCATCCGAACTGATCGAAGATTACGGACCGATCGTGGAGGATGAGCTGATGAAGAATATCGGAGATCCGGCAGATGCGGATATTCTGATGTTCGTTACACTGTCGATCCCTTCAGACTTAACGAAGATGACAGCGAATCTGAAGGCTCCGATCATCATCAACACAGAGGGCAGAAAAGCCATCCAGGTGATCGTGGAGAACGAAGATTACAAGGTGAAATTCAATGCCTATGAGGCAATCCAGAAGATGAAAGAAAAGGCAGGTGAGTAATATGTTAGCACTATCCAGAAAACAAGGCGAATCTATCGTGATAGGCAATAACATTGAGATCACTGTGCTCGAGGCGAAGGGCGATCAGGTCAAGATCGGTATCTCCGCACCGAAGAGCGTGCCTGTCTACCGCAAGGAAATCTACGCACAGATTCAGGAAGAAAACCGCGAAGCTGCGGCAAACCTCGATGTAGAAAGTTTGAAAAAACTCTTATAAAGTGGTAAAGTATGAGTGATTAGTTGACGATACAACTAGTAGGAAACTATAGGCGTATGCCGTTCATGGATGGAAGGCATACAAGGTTCACGCAAGGAGGCGTATAGATTATGGGAATGGATGGAATCGGAGGCGTAGGAGCCTTAAATGTAAGTTCACAGACAAGAGTGACACGTCCGCAGTCTGAGACGGTGGATGTGAACACAGGCAGTACTGCCGGACAGCAGGTACAGGTTGCAAGCTTACCGCCGATCGGTGGAAAGGGCAACAGCAATAACAATGGTCAGCCGGGACAGCAGCAGGATCGTGGTGCGGTACAGACGGATCAGGAAGTGGCACCGGACAAGATCAAGGCAGCAGTTGATGATCTGAACAAGACGGTGAAACAGGCAAGCCCGCTTCATCACACCCAGCTTAGCTTCAAGTATCATGAGGATACAAACCGGATTTCCATCACCGTTACAGATAGTGACACCGATGAAGTCATCCGTGAGATTCCGCCGGAGAAGACACTCGATATGCTTGCAAAGGCATGGGAGATGGCAGGACTTCTGGTTGATGAGAGAAGATAGAGGAGAACCCTATCACGAGCGAAGTGAGTGATTTAGGATGGGTTCGACGAACTGCCGCCGAGCGAATGCGAGGGGGCGAAACCTTGAACAGGAGGAATCAATATGGCAATGCGTATGACAGGTCTCGCGTCCGGTATGGATACCGAGAGCATGGTAAAAGAACTGGTCAGTGCCAGCTCTGAAAAAGTAAATAAAATCAAACAGAAAAAGCAGGACGTCGAGTGGAAGAAGGAGATCTGGAGCGGACTCAATACGAAGATTTATAACTTCTATAAGACACAGCTTTCTGCGTTTAAGACTGTCAGCAATTACAATACAAAGAAGGCAACAGTCAGTGATGAGACCAAGGTAACGGTCAAGGCCGGTGTGGGTGCTACAAACGGTACACATTCTGTATCCGTGGAGCAGACAGCTTCTTCCGCATATCTGACAGGTGACAATATCAAGATAAAAGGGAATTCCTTTAGCGGATACAAGGATGCAGGACTTGCTACAAGGTTTGCGGATATGACAGATGCATCCGGACAGAGCCTGAATCTGGCAGGACAGAAGATTTCCATCTCCGATGGAACCAAAACGCTGGAATATGAGCTTGGCGGAACCGGGGCAGCTGGTGTTGCATCTCTTTCCGAACTAAACGAGAAGCTTGCGAAGGATGAGAACTTCAAAGGCCTGTCTGCAAGCATCAAGGACGGAACGCTGACATTCACGAACACGACCGCGAAAACTGCAGACGATGGCAGCAAGAGCGGAACAACTTACACTGTGAAGGCAGATGCACTTGGAATCGACGGTACCGTCGGTTACGACAAGGATGCAGCAGCCGGAAATACAGTGAGCACTGCATTTACCGCAAAGGTGGCAAATAACTTTACAAGCGCAGATATCTCGGGAACCACGAAATTAGCGGATCTTGGAATTAAGGTTGGAACCACATTTTCAGTCAATGGCAAGGATTTTGTCGTGGATGACAAATCAACGATCAATGATTTTACGACAGCTGTCTCCAAGATGGGTGTCTCTGCAAGCTTTGATGTTGTGCAGGGAAGATTCTATGTCAATGCATCGAAGACCGGCGCTGCGAATGATTTCAATATCACTTCCAGCGATTCGGCTGCATTGGAGGCACTTGGACTTGGCAGTGGTTCTAAGAAGGTGGATGCAAGAGATGCCATCATCTATTATAACGGAGTCAAATACACGGGTGACAGCAACACGATGACGATCAACGGCATGACGATCACAGCGAAGGCGAAGACAGACACAGCAGTGAATGTCGAAATATCCGCAGATACAGATGCCGCGTATGATAACATCAAGAAATTCGTGAAGACTTACAATGAGTTGATCGAAGAGATGAATAAATATTACAACGAGAAGGATGCCGGGTATGATGCCTTAACGGAGGATGAGAGAAGCAAGCTGTCCGACACGCAGATCGAGAAGTGGGAAGAGAAGGCAAAGCAGGGATTGCTGCGCAGGGATGATACGTTGCAGACACTGCTTACCAATATGCGCTCCACTTTGAATAAGGGTGTGACTGTGACATTGGCAGATGGTACAACACAGACGATGTCGCTTGCATCGATCGGTATTGTGACAGGTAATTATTCTGAGAATGGTAAGCTTCATATCATGGGCGATCCGGACGATGAGGAGTATGCATCACAGGAGAACAAGCTCCGTGCGGCACTCGAAGGAAATGACAACTTAGTCAGCCAGATTATCGGTGGAACCAAAGGGAATAAAGGCGTCGGAACACAGATGTATGAATATCTGCAGAAGTCGATGGCGCGTATTGAAGGAACCAGAAGTTCGCAGACCTTCTACAACGATAAGACACTTGACAGTGAGATTGACGATTATGACGATGAGATCGACAAGTGGGAAGAGAAGCTGCAGAACTTAGAGGATAAGTATTACAATCAGTTTTCCAAGATGGAAGCTGCGATGGCGAAGATGCAGAGCCAGCAGTCATATCTTTCATCTTTATTCGGAGGCTGATGAAACATGGAAGACAAAATGGTATCTGGAGGGTTAGAACATGGCATATAACATGGCAGCAAAAGCATATGGAACGGGTAAGGTAGAGACAGCAACACCGGCGGAGCTTACTCTGATGCTCTATGAGGGTGCCGTAAAATTCTGCAATATCGCAGTGGTAGCACTCGAGAAGAAGGATTATGAGAAGACAAACACGAATATCCAGAAGTGTCGGAATATCATCGTGGAGCTTACTTCGACATTGGATATGAAATACCCGGTGGCAGAGGATTTCAAGCGGATGTATGATTATATCTTTGCACTTTTGACAGAGGCGAACATGAAGAAGGATATGGAGCTTCTGGAACGGGCTTTGGAAGAGCTTCGTGGCATGCGGGATGTGTGGAAGGAAGTCATGAAGCGCGCAAAGGGCCCACAGCTTTCCCTTAGCACATTCTGATGTTTGTTCGGCAGGCATCCTTTTGAAGAATCAGCCAGGAGGTATCTATGAATCAGACCGGAACTTATGTGAAGATTCTGCGGGAATCCCTAGAGCGCAAGAAGCGGTACCTAGAGGAGATACTCACACTTACAAATAAACAGGCCGAATATGCGGTTGCAGAGACGTTTGACGAAGCTGCTTTTTCAGAGCTTGTAGACAAAAAGGAAGTTCTAATCGGGAACATCAACGAGGGCGATAAGGGCTTTGCATCTGTGTATGAACGTGTGAAGCAGGAGATACAGGCAGATCCGGCAAACTACCGGGAAGATCTGCAGGCAATCCAGTCGCTGATACGTCAGTGTGTGGATCTCGGCATGCAGATTGAAGCGGTGGAAGAGAGAAACCGTGCGGCGATGGAACAGGTATTTGCCGCGAAGTTTCAGGGTGTGCGTCAGATCAAACAGTCCAAGACGGTAGCTAACAAATATTACAAGTCGATGGCAAATGGCATGGTGAATGATTCCCTGCTCTATGACCGCAAAAAATAATTATTTGAACCGGATGGAACGATTCGGAAAATTATTTGCAAATATTTAAAAAAATAATAAAAAAGGGGTTAAGGATTAAAATCCATAACCGATATATAAAGTGTAAGGAACAAACAAGTTCCTATAGACAAGGTTATTACCCGAGCGGGTTCTAACATACATACTATTCACGGGGCGGTGCCCCAGTACTTCTCGCAAGGACGTGGGAATAAATTCAAGGAGGAATTATTATGGTAGTACAGCACAACATGCAGGCAGCAAACACTAACAGAATGTTAGGTCAGAATGTCAAGGCAGTATCTAAGTCAACAGAGAAGTTGTCATCCGGTTATCAGGTTAACAGAGCCGCTGATGATGCAGCAGGTCTTTCCATCAGTGAGAAGATGAGAAACCAGATCAGAGGTATTAACCAGGCTGTTAAGAACTCTGAGGATGGTGTATCCCTGATTCAGACAGCAGAAGGTAACATGAACGAGATTCACAGCATCCTTCAGCGTATGGGTGAGCTTGCTACAAAGGCAGCCAACGATGTAAATGCTACAGATGATCGTAATGCTATTCAGAGCGAGATTGATCAGCTTGGAGCGGAGATTGATTCTATCTCTTCTAAGGCAGCATTCAATGGACGTAAGCTTTTGAACGGTAGTTTCAAGGACAAGAAGCTTCAGACAGGAGCAAATGCTAATGAAGAAATGACTATTACCATTTCTACTATGAATGCAAAAGCTCTTGCCTTAGGAAATAATGCGTCAAGCTTAAAGATGGCTTCACATGGCTCTGCGGTAACAGCTATGACAAAGATTACGGCTGCTATCAAGAAAGTTTCAGATAGCAGATCTCAGCTTGGTGCTATTCAGAACCGTCTGAATTACACAATCAACAACCTTGAGAACTACTCTGAGAACCTGACATCTGCTGAATCACAGATTCGTGATACAGATATGGCTACTGAGATGACAAACTACACGAAGAACAACATTCTTCAGCAGGCAGCTCAGTCTATGCTGGCTCAGTCAAATCAGTCTACACAGGGCGTACTTTCATTACTTCAGTAATTTCATATTATTGACAAAATATGGCTGGCTCGCTTGCGGGTCAGCTTATTTTGTATCTACAGATAGATGGATAGCAGAGATTTGTCTATAGAGACAAAGTAAGCTGACATAAGATATAGGAGGTTTTGATACAGTGGATCAGGAAATAAAAAGAAAAATGCAATTACAGATAGATATTGTTACGGAGCTGTTATACAGCGGAGAGGTTGCAGAAGGCATGGCCAAGATGCAGGACGTTGTACCGGAGTTGGCTGTTTTGCTGCAGAGCATAAACAATGAAGAATTAGAGCGGCAAATTATAGAGGATGTACTGAAACCGGCACTGGATTCCATGGAAGAACGGGACGGAACTACATTGGCGGATATTCTGCAATACGAATTACTGCCATTACTAGAAGCAATCTAGGAGGAACATATATGTTGTATAATCGGAATTTGGAAGCACTGAGAATGCGACACAAGGATATCTATGATTATATTGTATCGAAAAATAATATCGGAGAGAGCGGATCGCTGACTATAGAATCAGCAAAGAATGGAGAACCGGTTGTGGTATTGGACCGATACGACAGAAGATATTATTTGAATTCGCGGTATAATCCAAGCCATGAGACGGATGTGTTTGTAAAACAATTTGTAAATATGCCTGACCAGTCAATTCTGGTGATGTTTGGATTGTCAACCGGAATTTTTGCTTCTCGGTTTCTGGAATCAGCAAAGCATGATGTCACCTGCATAGTATATGAACCGGATGTAGAGATTCTGGAGAAGGTATTACAATACGTAGATATTGAAAAGCTGTTAACGGATAAGCGATTTATCCTTGTTGTGCATGGGATTAAGGAAGGCAATTTAAGCTGGAAATTGTCTGACCGTTTGAGTGTGGGAAATATGAAGACGAACCGGTATGTTGAATGTCCGGGATATAAGGAGCTTTATAAAGAGGAACACAAGCGGTATTCTCAATTGATTTATGAAGCAAATTTAACGGAACAAACCCGTATTAACACCTATGCAGCTTTAGGGGATCGCATGGTATACACCGGAATTCAGAATTTGCGTTTTTTGCCGGGCTGCCGGAGTGCTATGGATTATATGGGATTATTTCCTGAAGATATGCCGGCAATCATTGTGTCTGCAGGACCATCTCTTCAGAAAAATGTACATTTGTTGAGGGAGGCAAAGGGAAAGGCTCTGATTATAGCGGTAGATCATGCATTGCCGATGCTTGAAAGCCGGGGCATAGTACCGGATATTGTTATCTGCGTGGATAACAAGAAATCACCAGCATTGTTTGATGTGCCGGGGATACAGGATATTACGTTTTTCGCTGAGAGTTGTATGAATACGGAAGTTCTTGAGTCGATACGCTCTAAACAACTGGTATTTTATTCTGCTTCCACAGAAGTATGGGGGAATCTGTTTGAACAGGCAGAAAGTGAAATCTGTACAGTTTTTTCAGGCGGATCGGTGGCGATAGAGGCGTTATCTGTGTTGATTATGTATAAGTTTCATCGTATTATATTAATAGGGCAGGATCTGGCGTTGGAAGACGGGAGATATTATGCGGATGAAACAGACGAAGAAAAAAAAGAATATGATATTAGAATGGTAAAAGGTATAAATGGCGGCAGTGTCGCTACAACCAGGGAATTCATTATGTTTAAAGCCTGCTTTGAGAATCTGGCAAGTGTGTATTCTGATATACAGATTATTGATGCAACCGAAGGTGGTGCGCTGATAGAAAACACTATAGTTATGACGTTACAGGAGGCTATAGATCGTTATTGTACTACAGAATATGACATCGCGGATATTTTACATCGCCCAAGAAGATTATTCCTTGGAAAGGATGAGGCGTTGATAGCACATGCGTATAAGAAGATAAAGGAACATATGGCAGAATATAAGGAAGTCTTTCACCAGGCTTCCGAAGCGGGAAAACAGGGAAGTATGCTGATAAGTAACGGACAATATGACAAGAACATGTTAAGAGACATTAACCGCAGGATACAAAAAGCAGATGAGACATATTCCATGGCAGACGAAGACCTTATCTTAAAGCGGTGTGTTGGATTTGAAGAATATCAGTTATTTACTGATTTGTATCAAAAAGAACAGAAAGATGAGGAAAAAGAAGCGATAAGATTGTATAAAAAGTGCGAAAGCTTCTTCGGGGCACTGAGTGATGCAACGACTAAGATAACAGCTATCGTTGAGGATGCAGAAGCGAAAATGAAACTTCATAATGTCTGAAGTACCTTACTTTATAATATCAAAAGAAAGGAATGTGTGATAATCAGTTCCCTGATTATTACATAAGTATAAATAGTGGATAGATATGATTTATATCAATTGAATCAACGACTCCAATTTCATTGTCGGTGTGCTATAAATGTATTGCACCTTCAGAATTATTTTGCGGGAATGCAATGTTTACAACATATCCATAAGGAACTCGATCAATATCTTGAAGGGATGATGCAGGAATCGGAATGCATGGGAAATGACATACAGATGTCACTGGTGCAATCGCTTCGCGCAATTATGCAGGCGCAGGAGAATGAGGATTATGTGTTGCTTGCGGATGTGATTGAGATACAGCTTTTGGCGGACTTGGATATAATCCAGAATAAAATGCGGGAGAACCTTTCTGCGCATGAGGATGAATCAGAGATATGGAACAAAAATATAGATATTATACGCCGGGATGCGAAGCTGATAGATACAGTAAAGCTGATATCTGAAGAATGCAAGAATAAATCAGGTTCCTTAGAACGTGAGATGTGGACAGAACAAACAAATTCAGGTGCAAAAACGCTTGCGGCAAAGGACGAAAAAGGAATTTTTTATTTTCATAGTAATGTCGATCCATATTATGAGGCGTGGCAGTTCGCAAACTGGTATTACAGACCGGAAAAAAAGGAATATGTAGTATATGGACTAGGGTTGGGGTACCATATAGAGGCTCTTATGAATCTGGATGAATTAATACATGTGCGTGTGTTTGAACAGGACATCAATGTGATTTACTATTTTATGCGAAGCAGAATACAAAATAAGATATTGACGAATCCGCAGATTGAGATAACATACGATCCTGAATTGAAAAATCTCGCGGATGCTCTGCAGGAGAATGTCGTGGTAGTGGTTCACCATCCATCGCTTCGCCATGTCAGGCAGAAGAATGTGCGGGAACGAATGGAATACCTGTTTATACGTGATAGTGGAATTCGGAATCAACATAATTTTATGGTATCTAATTTCCGTGAAAATGAAGTACATTGCATACATAACGTGGATGAACTATACAATCAATTTCAGGGAAAAAGAGCTGTGATAGTTGCAGCCGGACCGTCTCTTGATCGAAATATAGATGCATTAAAGCAAAAGCCATCGGATGTATTGATAGTCAGTACAGGTACAGTCTTTCACAAATTGCTGCAATACGGGATAGGGGTTGATTATGTAATTGTATCGGATGCACAACCGTCGATTCGGAAGCAGTTTCAGCAGGATTTTGACAGGGATATACCGGTTCTTATATTATCAACTGCCAGTAAGTGTGTTGCGACAGAGTATGCAGGGGATAAATACATTATATATCAAAAGGATTATCCGTTATCGGAAAACGCCGCCAGGGTGAAAAAAACAAATATGTATGAGACCGGCGGGTCTGTGTCGACGACAGCACTTGATGTCTGTCTGCGGCTAGGGTGTAGGTCAGTCGCATATATCGGTCTGGATCTTGCCTATACAGATGGAAAAGGCCATACGACCGGAACTGCAGGGGTAGAAACAATGGATACATCCGGCATGCGGCTGGTACCCGGATATGAATTAACGAGTGCAGAAATAGGATATAAGAAGATAGACGTAGAGGTAGCTTCATCGCATTTATTCGATATGTATCGGCAATGGATTGAAAACAGGGTTTCAAGAACGAAAACACCTGTATTTGATGCAACCGAAGGCGGATCAGTTATCGAAGGGTTGGAAATCATTACATTGAAGCAGTATCTGCAAAACGTATAATATGGAGGAAATCAAAGTATGCTGAATGGAAAAAATATATTGATTACCGGTGGAACCGGATCGTTTGGTAATCATTTTGTAGATTATGTACTTGCGCATTATAAACCGAATAAAATAATCATCTATTCCCGGGATGAATACAAACAGTTTATCATGGCAAACAAATACAAAGAATATAAAGACGTACTCCGGTTCTTTATCGGAGATGTGCGGGATAAAGCCCGTTTCACACGTGCATTGAATGACGTGGATTATGTGATTCATGCGGCAGCCATGAAGCAGGTTCCGGCATGTGAATACAATCCAATCGAGGCTGTGAAGACAAATATCAATGGTGCGATGAATATTGTAGATGCAGTGTTGGATTCTCCGTCAGTCAAACGTGTGGTGGCACTATCTACGGATAAAGCAGTTAATCCAATCAATTTGTATGGAGGTACAAAGCTGGTATCGGATAAGCTGTTTATCGCTGCAAATGCTTATGTAGGAAACCGTGATTTGAATTTCTCGGTTGTTCGGTATGGGAATGTAGCAGGGAGCCGCGGATCGGTGATTCCATTCTTTCAGAATTTAATCAATCAGGGAGAACATGCACTTCCGATAACAGACTATCGGATGACACGATTCTGGATTGATTTGGAGCAGGGTGTAGAACTTGTGATTAAAGCACTTGCAGAAGCAAGAGGTGGGGAGACTTTTATTTCAAAAATACCATCTTTTAAGGTTACAGATCTGGCTCAGGCAATGCTGCCGGGATGTGAAATGCCGGAGGTTGGAATCCGGGAAGGAGAGAAGCTTCATGAGATTATGGTGACGCGGGAGGATTCCGCAACGACCTATGAGTATGATAAACATTACATTATATATCCACATTTTGATTGGTGGAAAGGAATTGTGGTAAGTGAAGGGAAAAAAGTGGAAAGCGGATTCGAGTATAGTTCAGGTAAAAACACGGAATGGTTAAGTGTATCTGATTTACAGAAACGATTGAAAGATATACACCATTAATAGATTATATAATTGAATTTGGAGGTTGCGTGAAATATGTATAAGACAGAACAAGAGGATTTTTGGGCAGGAGAATTTGGTGATTCATATATAGAGCGAAACAAGGATTATTCTGTGTATGTTTCCAAACTGGCTTTTTTTGCGGAGATATTTTCAAAACATTTTGGTAAGAATGAAGTGAAAAGTGTAATTGAGTTTGGATCAAATATTGGTTTGAATCTTAAGGCAATACAGACTTTAAATCCGGTCATGGATTTAGCGGCGATAGAAATCAATGAGAAGGCTGTGACAGGGATGAAAAAACATTTTGGTACTGCTGTCAAAATATATCAGGATTCTATAATAAATTATCAAGTGGAAAACACATATGATTTGTCTATGATATGTGGCGTTTTGATACATATTAATCCGGATGAACTGCAAACAGTATATGAGAAGTTATACGAATCGTCGAATAAATATATATTGATAAGTGAGTATTATAATCCGACACCTGTTGAAGTTAGTTATCGAGGTAATCTTAACCGGTTATTTAAGCGTGACTTCGCAGGAGAAATGATGGATAAATACCCGGATTTAAAGTTGGTGGATTATGGATTCCGGTATCATAGAGATAATATGTTCCCTATGGATGACAGTACATGGTTTATTTTGGAAAAAGGAGTTAGATGATGGAACATAGAATTGCAATAATTACAGCGCGGGGAGGAAGCAAGAGAATACCTAGAAAAAATATCCGGTCATTTTGCGGCAAACCGATTATTGCATATTCCATTATTGCAGCAAAAAAATCAGGACTTTTTGATGAGGTTATGGTATCAACAGACGATGAAGAGATTGCCCGAATAGCCGGAGAATATGGAGCGAGTGTACCATTTATGCGTTCTGCCGAAACCTCCGATGATTTTGCAACCACCCGGGATGTAATCAGGGAAGTGATTGGAAAATATAAAGAGCGGGGAAGAGAATTTGAGTATGTTGCCTGCATATACCCGACGGCGCCGTTTGTGACAAGTCAGGTGCTACAAGAAGCAGTAAAAGTTCTGGATGAAAGCGGGGCAACCTGTCTGGAACCGGTTGTTGCTTATTCGTTTCCGATTCAACGGTCCTATGCGATTGAGGATAACCGTATACAGAAGAATTGTCCGGATTTATATGGAAAACGGTCACAGGATTTACAGAAAATGTATCATGATGCAGGACAGTTTTATATTGGAAAGACAGAATTTGTAATAGAAAATGGATTTGCTTCTTCAGATACTGTTCCATTTATTTTGAGTGAAACGGATGTGCAGGATATTGATACGATTACGGATTGGAAATTGGCAGAGTTGAAGTTTAAAATGCGAGATGGGGAATGACGAATGAAACAGGTAATGCTCGGAAATAAAATAATTGGAGAAAACGCGCCTGCGTTTATTATTGCTGAAATGTCAGCGAACCATAATATGGAGTATAGTCGTGCAGAGGCTATTTTACATGCGGCAAAGGAGGCAGGTGTGGACGCTGTAAAATTACAGACATATACCGCAGACACAATAACTTTAAACTCGGACAAGAAGTATTTCCAGACAAGAGACAATTCACTTTGGAGCGGAACTACAGAATATAAATTATATGAAAAAGCGTATACTCCATGGGAGTGGCAGCCAAAGTTGAAGGAACTTGCAGATAAAATCGGTATAATATTGTTTTCATCACCGTTTGATCCGAGTTCTGTTGATTTTTTGGAAGAGATGGATGTACCGGCGTACAAGATTGCATCCCCGGAGATTGTAGACATACCATTGATTAAAAAATGTGCACAGACGGGAAAGACAATTATTATTTCTACTGGAGTTGCGTCTATTGGAGATATAGAGCGCGCGGTTGATGTATGCCGGCAGGAGGGAAATGAGAATGTTATCCTGTTAAAGTGTACAGCAGAATATCCGGCACAATATAGCCAGATGAACTTAAAAACTATAAAAAACATGGAGGAAACGTTTGGATGTCCGGCAGGATTATCAGACCATTCCTTAGGTGATGAGATAGCCATTGCTGCGGTTGCGATGGGGGCTAAAGTGATTGAGAAGCATATTACCTTGCATCGCGCAGATGGAGGGGTTGATTCGGCATTTTCCATGGAAGCAGAGGAAATGAAACGGATGGTAGAACGGATTCGTCATGTAGAGCAGGCCATGGGGATTGTTCAATATGAATATATTGGCACTAACAATGAAAAGAAACGAAGAGGACGTTCTTTGTTCGTAAGCGCTGATATTAAAAAGGGAGAGAGATTTACTGAGAAGAATATCCGGTCTGTAAGACCCGGGGATGGTTTACACACCAAGTATTATTTTGATGTATTAGGGAAAAGGGCAGCCAGAGATCTGAGTTTTGCGGAACCATTGCAAATGGGCGATGTAGAGTGGTAAAGATATGAATGTTTTAATATTAAGTTGTGGTACAAGAAACAAATTGGTTCAATATTTTAAATCCTGTTTTGATAAGGTTATAGTGACTGATTGCAGTGATTTTGCACCGGCAATCTATGCCGCAGACAGTTATTATATTGTGCCGAGAATGACTGCCCCCGATTATTTGGATGTTATTATAGACATTTGTGTAAAAGAACAGATAGAAGTTGTTATTCCTTTACAAGAAGATGAATTGATATACATGGCCCAAAGAAAGCAGATTTTTGCCGATAATGAGATTTGGCTTGTTGAATCTTCTTATGAAACAGTTGCGTTATGTCGGGACAAATATATGTTTAGTCAGATCATGGAGAAGAAAGGTATTTCGGTGATTCCTACATATTTACCGGAGGAGGCGGAACAGGTTTTGGATGAATCCGGTAAAGTTATGGTCAAAGACCGATATGGTGCAGGCAGCATTGGAAATATAATAATTGAATCCAAGCAGCTGCTGAAAGCATATTTGGATGCAGCACATAGTGAATTGATTGTACAACCATTTCTTTGTGGAAAAGAATATGGAGCAGATGTGTATGTAGACAAGATAAGTAAGAAGATGACATCTATATTTGTAAAAGAGAAGATACGCATGAGAGCCGGAGAAACAGAAAAATCAATATCGGTAGTCAACGAAGCAATATATAAACTTATACAGCAGGTAACAGACACGATTGATTTTAGTGGTCCGCTAGATGTAGATATCATTGAGCAGAATGGAAAATTATATGTCTTGGAAATCAACCCTCGTTTTGGTGGAGGATATCCGCATGCGTATGAATGTGGTGTAAATTTCCCGGAGTATATATTAAAGAATGCAGCCGGTGGAAAAAATACGAAAAGAATATTTGAATATCAGCCGGGAATCAAGTGTATGAAATATTCGGAGATTGTGACAGTGTGAGGAATATGGAAATAGGCAGTGTTTTAGAATTAGATAATTGGAACTGCTATTGCTACAAGGAGCATAACCAGGAACTGGAACTCCCATTTATGGAATTGAGTGACAGACAGTATAAGACGTATTTTTATCAGAATGCCAGAAATGCAATAGAAGAACTGGCGTTTTATTTATATCATACGCGTGGAATAGAGGATTTCTTAATACCGCAATATATATGTGAGACTGTTTTGGAAGCATTCAAAAGAGCCGGAGTAAAGGTCCATGAGTATAAGATAAATCAACAATTCGAAGTAAGTATCAGCCAGATTGAGCAAAAAATACAGAACAGGACATGTATTTTCATTCCGCATTATTTTGGGATACCAATAACTGATGAGCTGCGAGACAAAATCGTTGACTGGAAATCAAGAGGAATTGTAATCATCGAAGATATTACAATGTCTTTGTTGTCAAAAGAAAAAGATAAAGTAGGTTATGGAGATTACATAGTGGGAAGCATTCGTAAGTGGCTTCCGATACCGGATGGTGGTTTTGTATGTGTAGCAGATGGACAGGCATATGAAGAACGAAAGAAAGCGGACAGTGGAGCGTATGCCAATCTATATACTATTGTTCAGATGATGAAAAGAGAGTATGTTTCCGGTGGAGAAAAAGATAAAAGCTTAAAAGATAATTATAGAAATTATTACAAAGATGCAATTGATGTACTATTTTCTGATTATACAATCCGTGAGATGTCGAAATTGTCATACAATTATATTTTGAATTGCAAATATGAGGACATTATAAGACGACGCATTTTGAACTATGATTATTTATACAATAACATAAAGAATCATAAAGTGCGTTGTCTGGCAAAGAGAGAAAAAGAGTATTGCCCTTTTATGATGGTGATTGTCAGTGAGAATAGGGATGAGTTGCTAAAATATTTAATTCAACAGGATATTTATTGTAATATACATTGGAATCTGGAAAAGACGACAGGAGAAACGGAGAAGTATTTATCACAGCACATGTTGTCTATTCCGTGTGATCAACGATATACGGTTCAGGATATGGAAAGGATTGTGCAGGCTGTAAATGCATATTAAGAAAAATGAAGATAGGATTTCGGTTAGATGCAAATGAATATGTCGCATCGGGACACATGTTTCGATGCGTTGCTGTTGCAAAACAGATTAGGATGTTGCAGCATGAAGTATTGTTCTTCTTAGCGGAAGAAAAAAACACAGAATTGTTGATAAAAGAGAATATGCCTTATATCGTTATAAACGGTCATTGGGATGATTTTGATCAGGATATTTCCTGTATGATACAGCAGGTTCATCAATCAAAGCTGGATGTCCTTGTTGTAGATTCATATAAGATAACCGGGAAGTTTTTGTCAGAACTTAACCATGAAATACCTGTATTTTTGTTTGATGATATATGTACAACAAGGTATGATGTTTCTGCTGTCTTGCATTATTCGGAATGGGAAGGAAATGAAAAAATCAGAGACCTGTATGAGCATACGGATGTGAAAACAATTTCCGGGTTGCAATATGTTCCGCTAAGAGAAGAATTTACAGAAAGAGTATGCTTTGACAAGAAAAAACAGATTTTGATTACAACCGGAGGTACAGATCCATATCATATTTCATATCAACTGGTGGACAAGATTTTCCGTACCCCTGAGTTTGATGAATATTCTGTATTGATTGTGTGCGGAATCAACAATACGGATTATGATATATTACTTGAAAAACAGAAGAAAACGCCTAGAGTACGGGTTGTTCGAAATGCATCCAATATGGCACAGCTCATGAAGGAAAGTATGTTTGCAGTTTGTGCAGGCGGAATGACCGTATATGAATTGTGTGCGGTTCAATGTCCGGCAGTTGCCATAGCCATCTCGGATGATCAGTTTTTCTTCCTTGAGGAGATGCATAGATTAGGCGTTGTTTTATATGCCGGGGATATACGTCAGATAGGTGAAAATGTGTATGCAAATGCTATAGAATGTATGAAGAAACTGTTAGGACGAAATGAGATTGAAAGTATTAGAGAGAAAATGTATAATTTAGTCGATGGGCAGGGAGCCTATAGAATTGCGAAAGAAATTATTAAATGCGGAGGGAGAAAGTAAATATGTAAAAAGGTCAAAACTTAAAATAATGAAGTTTTGACCTTTTTTCTGTTTATCCATATATCCTTAATTTCGCAATATGTGAGAGGATAATATCAGTAAAATATGCTTGTTGCTCGGTATCTTCTATTCGTTCCCCGGTATCTGACTCTAACCACATCTTGTAATCGTCTGCCAATACAAAACGGCAATCCGGTTGTGTAGGTAACGTGTTTTCAAAATAAAAGGTAATACCTTTTTTGTGTATGCACGCACGATAAGGATCACCGGGATAGATGATTTCCGTAATTGTATATTCTTTTTCTTTTTGTCCGCCGAAGAATAATGGTAATTTCCCGGAGATAGTCTCATATTCTTTTAACGGTATATTGGCTGAATGGCACATAATCGGTAAATAATCGGTACCGGATATCAGTTCGTCACAGATTCCTGTTGGGAATTCGGAACCACGGAACATCATAGACATATTTGTACGGTGATTGTTCAAAGGGGAAGAAGGATTGTTTGCCAAATAGCTCTGCCCGTGGTCTGAAAAAAGGCTTATAATTATATCATTGTCATTATAATGTTCTTCAATGTAGGAATATAAGATGTGCAACTGATAATCAATATATTTCATTTGGTAAAGCATTTTTTCTTGCTTGTATGCATTATAGGATTGTTTTACGGAGTTTTTCCCTTTTTCCATGTATTGCCTTTGCTCCAGAGATAAATTTTTTTGGACATAGACAGGCAGGTTTAAATCGTCCGCAACTTGATGTAAGTCCATGAGAGTAATCCACATGAATTGGTTTGTATCCTGAAATGTCTGTAATTGATTAATTGTATCCGTCACAATATTTTCCACAGTTAAACCTGTATATCCGTGTTGATAGATATATTGGTCGTAGCCGCGGGAATGACCGTAAGGTGGTACGATACGCCAGTTACCTCCAATCATTTGTGTATAATAACCCTGTTCGTGGAAGTATTCTGCAAGAGTTGTAATGTCGGAAGGAATAGCAGCGGTAATATTGGGGTTTAACATCATATGTTCGGTGCTGTCTAAACCGCTGGCGATACTGCCAACGCTTGGATATGTCCATTCGCTATTTGAAAATGCATTTGTACAAATAGTTCCTTTTGAAAAGAAAGCAAATGTATAAGGCATATAATTCTTAAATGTTTCCATATCCTTCAAAACGGAAAAAGGAAGTCCGTCAACAAAGATATTTAATACAAGCTTTTTACTTCCTGGGTGTTGTTTGAGGAGAACGGGCTTGCCAAAATAACAGTTCTCCGATGCGCTGACAGATATATCGCCTTTCATGTTATAATAGTTGAACTGCTTTTCGTATTTTGGAATAATAGTATAATCAACACCGTTTTCTGTGATTTGAAGCTGCGTACAAGGAGTGACAGTGGCAATTGGCAACAAAGCGGATGTATCAGCTGTGGATATGTGATATTCTTTTTTTAAATCTGCATGCAGAAGATTGAATTTTGATTGGAAAACATTTCCACATTGTGGAGCGTTTGTCAATTCTGAAACATTATAGTAACTGATATATCGTTCATCTTTTGGAAAATAGTAGTAATCCCCGGCGATAGAATCAGATGTGCGGAAAATATTACAATTAAAGCCATATACATAATCTACTCCGTTATAATATTCCTGAATTTGCTTTAAAAGCGGCAGGATGGATATAGATGGATTTTTTAATAATGATTCCTCAAGAATAGACACTTCACTGGCAGAATGAGTTAACAAGTCCTGTATCCCAAGTTCTTCAAATTTTGGGTCTTTGTTGTATTCGTAGATATAACTGCATATCACATAATTTTTTGCGGACTCTATTGTGTTACCAAGCAGTGAATAAACATATCCGAGATTATAATAAGCATCTCCGTTAGTTGGATATTCCCGTACGGTTTTAAGCGCGTATTTTAATGCAGTTTCGTAATCATCGGTCATAATATAATACATGCAATACATACAGAGTGTATCCATGTCGGATGGGTACAAAGCCGCATAGTCGTCCAGAAGCTTTCTGCCTTCATTTAGTTGACCATTATTTAATAATGTTTCAATATCTTTCTTAGCTGACATGGTGTTCTCCTTCTTGATTAATTAAAATAATTCTATCATGAAGGATGGGGGATTGCAATGCGATATGATTGTATTTGGGTGCCCGGTATGATAAAATATTTTTATTGATTTATAAAGGAGCGGGAGCTATGGATAAGGGAAGAGTGTATTGGATAACAGGGCTTTCGGGGGCGGGAAAAACAACCATTGGTACAGCGTTGTACAGACAGTTAAAGGGAAACATGGATAACGTGGTGTTACTGGATGGGGATGCAATTCGAAAAGCGCTTGGGAATGATCTGGGATATTCTGATGCGGAACGACGGAAAGTAGCGTATCGAAACGGTGGGATATGTAAGCTTTTATCAGATCAGGGGATTCATGTTGTGTGTTGTACAATTTCAATGTATGATGAGGTGCGCAATTGGAATAGGAAAAATATTGAAGAGTATGTGGAAGTGTTTCTGGATGTCTCATATGATGTTTTGCGGCAAAGAGACCAAAAGGGATTATATAGTGGTTTGAATCAAGGAAGTTCTTCAAATGTTGCAGGAATGGATTTACAGGTGGAATTTCCGAAAGAACCGGATTTGATGATTGATAATTCCGGGGAACATTCTGTGGAAAGTATAGTTAAACAGATTATAGCGTATAGGAAAGCGTGATTGCATGTCCGCAATGTTTTCTGTTTGAAGATGGTACATTAAAAACAATAGGACGTTATGGATGGAGGGCGATAATCCTTGAAAATCACCTATATTGATTACAATATGTATGGAAAAGAAGATATAATATCTGCCTTTCGCCAACTCGGACATGAGGTGGCATGTTGCACAATCCCTGTGGATTGCGGAGAGGATAATGCAGTTATTCGGCCACGGTTGGAAAGCTACCTTCGAGAACAGAAAATAGATTTAGCATTTACATCCAATTATTACCCTGTGGTGTCGGAAGTATGTGAGGTGCTGCATGTTCCGTATATATCATGGTCCTATGACAGTCCGTTGGTCAGTCTCTATGATCGTACGATAACAAATAGCTGTAATTATGCATTTACGTTTGAAAAAGATGAATGTGAAGCTCTCTGGAACAGGGGAATTGACACAGTTTACTATATGCCGCTTGCGGTAAATGGCAAGCGGCTGGATAGTATAAACGTATCGGAAGAAGAACAGAAAAGATATGCGTGTGATGTAAGCTTTGTCGGCTCGTTATATGATGAGTCACATAATCTGTACGATCGTATGGAGCCGAAGCTGGATGATTATACAAGGGGATATCTGCAAGGTGTGATGCAGGTGCAGAAAAATTTGTTTGGAGGGTTTGTGCTGGAAGATGCCATTTCGAATCCAAAGATTCTTTCGGCTATGTATCAAGCGATGCCATATAATGTACATGAAGGAAGCTTTGCGACACGCAAATATGTATATGCGAATTATTTTCTGGCACGTAAGGTCGCAAATATGCAGCGTATGGAATATATTGATGCAATTTCGCGGCAATTTGATATGAAATTATATACTGCCGGTGATACATCTATGATTCCGGCTGTTCATAATATGGGACCGATTGATTATGAACTTGGTATGAACAAAGTCTTTAAGACAAGCAGGATTAACTTTAACCTCACACTTCCTTCGATTCACACGGGTGTACCGCTTCGTGTTATGGATATTCTTGGGAACGGAGGCTTTCTGCTTACCAATTACCAGCAGGATTTATTTGAATTGCTGGAACCGGGCGTCGATTTTGTGTACTATACGTCCAAAGAAGAGGCTTTGTCAAAAATAGCATATTATCTGGAACATGAAGATGAGAGAAGACAGATAGCCGGGCATGCGCGACAGACGATGCAGCGATTTGATTACAAAAACCGGCTTTCGGATATGTTATATATTGTAGAACAAAAGATGGCGATAGAATAGAGGTGTCTTTCATGGAGAAATTAGCAATCAATGGTGGAATACCGGTTCGCGAGACAAAGATATACTATGGAAAACAGTGGATTGATGAGAATGATATTTACGCTGTAGATGAGGTTTTGCGCAGCGATTATGTGACGTGTGGACCGAAGACACAGGAACTGGAACGTTCTCTGGAGCAATATACCGGGGCTGGGCATGCGGTTGCAGTCAGTAACGGAACGGCTGCACTTCATTGTGCATGTATGGCTGCAGGAATTGGTGCAGGAGATGAAGTGATTACAACACCACTCACGTTTGCAGCAAGTGCGAACTGCGCTTTGTATTGTGGTGCGAAACCTGTGTTTGCCGATGTTGAAGAGGATACATATAATATCGATCCCAAAAGCATAGAGGACAAGATCACGGATAAAACAAAGGCTGTCGTTGCTGTGGACTTTACCGGACAGGCGGTAAAACATAGAGAAATTCGGGAAATCTGTGACCGGCATCATCTGATATTTATCGAGGATGCGGCACATGCCATCGCAACAACATACAATGGTGTTCAGGTTGGGAATCTGGCGGACATCACAACGTTTAGCTTCCATCCGGTTAAGACGATTACCGGTGGTGAAGGGGGCGCTGTGTTGACGAACAGTGATGAATTATATCAGAAAATCCAGCTTGTTCATACGCATGGAATCACGCATGATCCGGTGCTTATGGAGGAACCGGTTCATGAAGGTCCGTGGTACTATGAACAGATTATGCTTGGCTATAATTATCGAATCACAGATATTCAGGCGGCTTTGATCGTCAGCCAGATGAAGAAACTGGATCAGTTCAAAGCGAGAAGAAAACAGATTGTAAAGATGTATGACGAAGCATTTGCGCAGATACCGGAAATTATCGTACAAAAGGAAATCGCAGAGTCAGATACATGCAGACATCTTTATATTATCCGGTTAGATACGGAGAAGTTATCCTGCACCAGACGAGAGTTTTTTGATGCGATGAGTGCAGAAAATGTACAGTGTCAGATTCATTATGTGCCGGTATACTGGTTCCCGTATTACCAAAAGCTTGGATATAAAAAGGGACTTTGCCCGGTAGCAGAAGAAGTGTATAAAGGAATTATGAGTATACCGCTTTACCCGAGAATGACGGATCAGGATGTAAGTGATGTAATTCATGCGGTAAAAAAAGTTGTGGAGAATTATAAAATTAATTAAATATGTATGGGAGGGGTAGATACATAATGAATGAATTAAGCGGAAAAGATGTTGATTTACAGGAGCGTGTTCGGTTAAAGACATCGCAGAGAACGGAATTATATAGCCTGACACCACCATTTCCGAAAACAAATTTTTTGATGGAAGTGTCAAATGCTTGTAATCATGCATGTATTTTTTGTGCACATCAAAAAATGAAACGGAAGGTGCGGAATATTGACAAAAAGCTTGCTTTTAATATTCTGCAGCAAGCGTATGATTTAGGAACAAGAGAGGTTGGTTTTTATGCCACGGGTGAACCATTTATTGTAAATGATTTGGATGATTACATTCGGGAGGCTAAAAGAATTGGATATACATATGTATATTTGACGTCGAATGGTGCACTTGCGACACCGGACAAGATACGAAGAGTGGTAGATGCAGGGTTGGATAGTATTAAGTTTTCAATCAATGCACCTGAACGTAAATTGTATGAGTTTATCCATGGAAGAGATGACTTTGATGTTGTTGTGGAACATTTGAAGTATTTGGGAGAATATAGAAGGGAATCCGGGAAAGACTATAAAATTTATGTCACGGGGATTCTTACAAAATACACGGAACATATGCAGGATGAATATCATAAGTTATTTGATCATTTATGTGATCAGGTGGTATTTAAATATGTATATAATCAGGGCGGATATATGCCAGAGATAGAAACGTATCTCAGATGTGAGCAGGATACAGCTCCAAGGAGGAAATGTAATCTTCCGTTTGATGCAATTTCGGTTACTTGTGAAGGATATTTATCGGTTGAAAATGCGGATTATGAGGACATGCTTATCGTTGCTGATTTGAATAAAACCTCGTTGAAAGATGGTTGGTATGGCGAAAAAATGCAGGATATGCGTCGGAGATTTATGGAGGATAAATTGGAGGGAACTCTTTGCGATGGGTGTGTACATAGATGCCTGAAACCAGGAAAACCGATTATACCGGAACTGTCAGATATTGATGAGTATGTTTTTGATGATTCTTTGGTAAAGAGCCGGGTTGAGAAGTTCGAAAAAGAAAATCCGTTAGTATATGTACCTATGGCAGTGGATATCGTACATCCGGGACATATTAATATTATTAATATTGCCAGCAGATATGGCAGGGTTATGGTTGGACTGTTCACGGATGAAGCGATACAATCTTATAAAAACAAACCGTTTATGACATATGAACAAAGAAAAACGGTTATTCAAAATGTCAAAGGTGTAACCGAGGTTGTTCCGCAATTGACAAAAGATTACGAGGATAATTTGCGGAAATACAAACCGAAATACATGGTGCATGGTACAGATTGGAGAGAGGGACCGCTTGCGGAGGTCAGGCAGAAAGCGATTGATATTCTGGCAGAGTGGGGCGGGTCAATTATTGAACCGGATTACACAGAGGGTGTTTCTTCGTCGAAGATAAAGAAAGAGATAAAAGAGAGAGGCTAATGGATGAATATAGCATATACGTGTTTTTGTACAGATGTTATTCATGAGGGACATCTCAATATAATTAAAGAAGCAAGAAAATACGGAAGAGTGATCGTCGGTGTTTTAAGTGATGAAGCAGTTATAAAATATAATCGTTTTTTCACGCTGAATCAAGATGATAGAGTTGCGCTTATCCGTAAAATCGATGGCGTGGATGAGGTCGTGATACAGGAAGATTATCATTATTCTGATGTTATTGAGAAATATCATCCAGATTACATTATACATGGTGACAATTGGGAAACGGGGTATTTAAAAAATATTCGTTCAAGTGTCGAACAGCAAATATGTAAATATGGTGGAAAAATAATTGATGTCCCATATACGTATTCGGAGGCTATCACCAGAATTGATAGACAGATGAAAGAAAAGCTGGCTATGCCGGAATATAGAAGACGACGGTTAAGGCAATTAATAAAATTGCGTCCGATAGTTAAGGCGTTGGAGGTACATAGTGGCATTACAGGATTGATTGTGGAAAAGACGGTTGTGGATCACGATGGAGAACTCGATCAATTCGATGCAATGTGGATCAGCTCTTTGTGTGATTCGACAGCAAAAGGAAAACCGGATATAGAGCTTGTAGATATGACATCCCGATATAGAACGATTGACGATGTTACGGAAGTAACTACAAAACCTATTATTTTTGATGGAGATACAGGTGGACTGGCAGAACATTTTGTCTATACGGTGCGTACGCTTGAAAGAATGGGCGTATCGGCAATAATTATCGAAGATAAAACCGGACTTAAGAAGAATTCATTATTTGGAAATGAAGTCGTGCAGACGCAGGATAGTATTGAAAACTTCTGTGCAAAAATAGCGGCCGGAAAAAAATCGCAGTTGACAGAAGATTTCATGATTATTGCACGAATAGAGAGTTTGATTTTAGAAAAAGGGATGGATGATGCATTAAAAAGAGCTGAAGCATTTTGCAAAGCAGGTGCGGATGGAATTATGATCCATAGTCGTAAAAAGGAACCGACGGAAGTACTGGAATTTTGTGACAAATTCAGAATGTTAGATAAAGAAACCCCGTTGGTAGTTGTTCCATCAAGCTATAATACAATTACGGAAGAGGAACTTGCGGAACATGGAGTGAACATTGTGATATATGCAAATCAGCTGACAAGAAGTGCTTTTCCGGCGATGAAGAAAACCGCAGAGGACATTTTGCGATATCACAGGGCAAAAGAAGTTGATGATAGACTGATGCCGATTAATCAAATAATCACTTTAATTGATGAGTTGTAGGAGGAAGTATAAGCTTGAAGGTCGAGAAATTCGTTGAAATAGTAGGTTCTGATTTTTATACGGGTGTGCCGGATTCGCAATTAAAGTCATTATGTAATTATTTGATGATGAAGTATGGAATTAATAAAGAACATCATATAATTGCCGCAAATGAAGGGAATTGCGTGGCTATTGCGGCAGGGTATCATCTTGCAACAGGGAAAATACCGGTTGTGTATATGCAGAACAGCGGTGAAGGAAATATAATTAATCCGGTTGCCTCCTTGTTGAGTGGAAAAGTATATGCCATTCCGATGATTTTTATTATTGGGTGGCGTGGGGAACCGGGTGTTCCGGATGAACCACAGCATAGCTTCCAAGGAGAAGTAACAATTAAACTTTTGGAAGATATGGGAATTCAGGCGTTTGTTCTAACGAAGGAAACAACCGAGGATGAATTGACGGATATCATGGCACAGTATCAAGGCTTGCTTGAGCTTGGGAAAAATGTGGCATTTGTGGTAAGAAAAGGTGCGTTGTCTTATGATACGAAAGTGAAGTATGAAAATGCTTACTGTATGAAACGAGAAGAAATAATTGAGCATATTGTACAGGTATCCGGGGATGATCCGATTATATCGACAACCGGAAAAGCGAGTAGAGAACTATTTGAAATTCGTGAAAAACTTGGACAAGGACATCAGTATGATTTTTTAACGGTTGGTTCTATGGGACATAGTTCTTCTATTGCGTTAGGCGTTGCAATCAATAAGCCAAATACGAAAGTCTGGTGTATTGATGGAGATGGTGCGGTATTGATGCACATGGGGGCATTGGCGGTAATTGGTGCAACAGCACCGGAGAATTTGGTGCATGTGGTTATTAATAATGGAGCGCATGAGACAGTAGGCGGAATGCCGACAGTTGCCGAAAGTCTTGATATTGTTTCAATGGCAATTGCATGTGGATATTCCTATGCGGTAAGTGTAGATAATATTCAAGATCTGGAATGCGCGCTTGTGGCAGCCAAGAAAAATGTAGGGTTATGCTTAATTGAGGCAAAATGTGCAATAGGATCCAGAGATGATTTGGGAAGACCTACGACATCGGCAATAGAAAATAAAAATATGTTTGTAGAGTATTTGAAGGGGTTATAAAACAAATTATGTAAAACAATATTGATAGAACTTATTGAAAAATATTGGTAAATGCAAAAACCGGGCGGTTCCCCATTCCGCCCGGTTTTTTATGTAGGTAAACACACATCCCGAAGTTATTGCATCCGCACATCAATAACTCCCCTTGTGAAGATAAAAAGAATGAAAATTAGATAAAAATGCAGAGATTCATTGCTTGACGCAAAAGAATACAGTTGGTACAATTAGAATAATAATATGACGGAAAACATTGGAAGGATTAATTGATATCATGAAATTTTTCGTAACTGGAGTGAATGGTCAGCTCGGGCATGATGTGATGAACGAGTTACATAAGAGAGGCCACGAAGGTGTGGGCTCTGATTTAAGTGAGGCATATGCTGGTGTACAGGATGGTTCGGCTGTGACGGGCATGCCATATATGAGTCTGGATATAACGGATGAGACGGCGGTCAGAAAAGTTATATCAGAGGTGAAACCAGATGTTGTGATTCATTGTGCGGCATGGACAGCTGTGGATCTGGCGGAGGAAGAAGATAAAAGGGCGGTTGTAAAACATGTTAATGTGGACGGTACGAGGAATATCGCACAGGCATGTAAAGAACAGGACTGTAAGATGCTGTATCTGTCGACGGATTATGTGTTTAACGGACAGGGAACGACACCGTGGGATCCGGATTGTAAAGACTATCATCCGTTGAATGTATATGGTCAGTCAAAGTTAGATGGAGAACTGGCTGTAAGCTCTGTGCTGGAGAAATATTTTATTGTCCGTATTGCCTGGGTATTTGGACTGAATGGCAAGAACTTTATCAAGACGATGATCAATGTCGGCAAGACACATGAGGAAGTGCGAGTAGTCAATGACCAGATAGGCACGCCGACGTATACATATGATCTGGCACGTCTGCTGATTGATATGTGTGAGACAGAAAAATATGGATACTATCATGCGACGAATTCGGAACTGCCGGAGGAGCCTGATTCGGAAGACAACTTGAAAACCGGTGGATTGGATACAGATGCACAAAAGCCGAAGACCGGTTATATATCCTGGTATGATTTCTGTGTGGAGATCTACCGACAGTATGGCCTGACAACAAAGATTACGCCGGTCACAACAGCAGAGTATGGCCTGAGCAAGGCGGCGCGTCCATTTAACAGCCGTCTGGATAAGCGCAAGCTGGTAGAAAATGGATTCACACCGTTGCCGGTATGGACCGATGCAGTCAGCCGCTATCTGAAAGAGGCAAAATTGTAAATTATATTGTTGAATCATTGGCGATTATCTTTCCGTGTATGGAATTTCTCAGACAGAGCTTCCAGCGCGGGAAGATATTTTTTTTCGAGCAGATAGATACGCAGAAGTTCGATAATCGTACATCCAAGGAAGACAACTGCGATCACAAGCAGAGAATAAGGAATCAATACGTGACTGTCACTGTAGGCAGTTGTATGGAAGATTTCAGACCATAGATAGCCGCGGATATACCGATTGTCGTGAATCAGATATACGCCGAATGTGGCAGAGGATATAACATTAATGATACGGTTATATTGGATGTGGATCTTTGAGAACCCAATCAACAGCAAAACAGAGATCAGCACGATTGGCAGACTCTGCATATCATAGAAAAAGGTCGCGTGGGAAAGCCAGAAGGAGTTCTGCAATCCCAGATAATCGAAGACCACAGCGGTGCCAAAAGTAAGCAGGGTCACGAGAAAAGAAAGACCGATGCATGCAGCACTGCCGAGTTTGCCCGGCATGCCGTAGATACGAAGATATCCGGCAAGTGCATAGAGAAAGATAAACCACAGCAGATTATTACTTTCTAACGTACAGCCGGTTACAGTAGGCAGGATACACCAACAGATTCCAAATAAAGTCAGCATTTTTGTGTAGCTGGATCTGGTCAGTGCATTCAAAAGGATATTCAGATAAGGGGCTGCAAGATACAGAATAAAATAAGAACTCGCAAACCACCATTGTCCATATAGGATCGGGAAGATATGCTGGATTAATGCTTTGATTCCGAAAGGCTGGATTCCTGCCAATGTAAATACCGCAAATAAGACGATCGAATAAGTAAAGACCTGGAGCCAGAGCTTTAATGTTTTACTGATTTTTGGGAGCTTTGCGGACACAAGAAAATACCCGGAGATCAAAACAAACACATTGACACCGATTTTGCCGCCAATCTGTATAAACTGGATCCAGAGGCGGTTGACGGAGATTGTATCTGTGGAAAAATCGAAGCCTCCATGAACAGAGAAATGATGCGCTACAATCATGACCATTGCCAGAATTCGTAATAATTCAAAATTAGACAGCCGATTGCCGGCAGATTCATTTTCTTTCATTTCATTGGATACTTTTGCGCACATAAATACAAACTCCTCTCCATTAATACAAATAAAGCAATTCTTCTAAAAATATATCATAGCGCGTATTTTACAGCAAGCATTTTCCTTGATGTTTCAGCGTAAGTATGATAGTATAAATGTATCCATGCAAATGTTCGTGCTTGGATCAGAAAAGAAAGGGAATGATAGAAAGATGGCAGAAAAATTTGGGAAGATTACAGTTGAAACATGTGAAGTAGAAGGTGTAGAGATTGAAGGACTCCGTGTGATTACTCCGTCCGTGTTTGGTGACGAGAGAGGATATTTCATGGAGACCTATAACTATAATGATTTTGCGGCAGCAGGTATTGATTGTCAGTTCGTACAGGATAATCAGTCAAGCTCCAGAAAGGGCGTACTCCGTGGGCTGCATTTTCAGATCAACTATCCACAGGATAAGCTGGTGCGTGTCGTAAATGGCGAAGTATTTGATGTAGCCGTTGATTTGCGTGAAGGCTCAAAGACTTATGGCAAATGGTATGGTGTCCGCCTGTCTGCGGAGAATAAGAAGCAGTTCTTTATTCCAAAGAATTTTGCACATGGATTTATCGTATTGTCAGAGAGTGCGGAGTTTTGTTATAAGTGTACTGACTTTTATCATCCAAACGATGAGGGTGGCCTGCTTTGGTCTGATCCGGAGATTGGTGTTGACTGGCCGATGCCGGAAGGTATGACACGGGAAGATCTGATTATTTCCGATAAGGATCATAAGTGGAATGGAATCAAGGATTACAGAAAGTAATAGAAAGAAAAATGGGAGGGAGAGACGCGAACGTCTCTCTTTTTCTTTGAATTGTTGCATAATTGTTAAGAAACTGTTACAATACGAACATTAAAGTACAAATCAGATACGTAGAGATAGAAAGGAAATTATCAAATATGCGAAAGAAATTAGTATCAACCATTCTTATAGGTGCAATGTTGGTTGGAAATATGACAGCCTATGCCAAAGAATCGACAGGACCAGAGCTTGCTACGGACACAGATGCACCGATTGCGGTGGAGACACCGGTGGATGAAGATACGACAGAAGAAAATACAGACGCAATACCTGCTGTAGATATCGATGTGCAGGAGGATGGCATTGATGTGCAGGCGAAATTCGATGAGATTAATGAAGATAATGTGTTTTTAAAGCAGACACAGAGTGGAACATGTACCCTTGTGGCGAATGTCAACATGCTTCGTAGAAATGCGCTGATTCACGGTGACACTTCCTGGCAGGATATTACAGTCGAGTCAGCCAGACCATATCTATGGATCGAAGGAACCGGGATGAAGTGGGATTATCAGTATGGAGATACGGCTGTAAAGCGTGCGAGTCTGGCGGACATGACCGGAGAAGAAAAAGTGGCTCTGTTTCAGAACCTGTTGAAGTCCCATCCGGAGGGAATCGTCATTCATCAGTGGAGTACTAGTGCGGGATATCCGCATGCGGTTTTGTTGACAGATTATGCGGATGGTGAATTTTATTGTGTTGACCCATCAAATGCAAATGGACACTCAGGCATACGAATTCCGATTTCGGACACACTGGTATCGGTAGAAGAATCCGATCAGTACTGGTATGTTACGGAACCGGGATTGCTGGAGGATGGTGTGCTCTATGCAAATCCGGGAGGAATTCTTCCGACCAAAGCAGACCATACTGGTTATACAGCCGGTATTGTAATAAACACAAAGGTTCCAAAGAGCCGGATTGAATATAGCTGGTATGCATCGAAAGATGATGGTGAAACATATACATGTATTTCAGATTGGAAGTCCGGGTATGAGTGGCTGGACTGGACACCGGACACATTTGGTCAGTATCGGATCATGGGAAAGACACGTGTGGATGGAAATAATGAGTCCGTACAGGAGGTTTATACAGATTTTGCATATAGCCCGATGATCAAGGGAAAATGTCAAATGCCGTACACGGGTGAAGGCGGTGGTTATCTGATCGGCGTAGAATCATACGAGAATCCGAATCAGAAATACCAGTATGAAATGATGATATTGGATTGCACACTTCTGGCACAGAATAAACCGGCGTGGATTTATACAACCGGTAAGTGCACTGTAGATCAGGGAAATGCATTCTGGACCATCTGGCAGCCAATTTATGGATATTACTGGACACTGTTCCGTGTCTATGATGAGAACGGAACCCTGATCGACGAGCAGTGTTATGGCTTTGAAAACATCTGCAAATAAGGGATAGTGCAGGGATTTGTATTTCTTGCAGTTATGGTGTTGATGTGATAAAATAAATTGATTATATATCGAATTGTAGGAGATTATAGGTCCATGACAAAGAAGAAAAAATGGGTAATTGCTTGCTTTTTAATCCTGCTTGCGGTACTGGCAAATTTGTTTGTGCTTCATTTTGTAAAAGCAGAAGATGCAGGCGACAGCCAGATAGATTTTATAGTGGATGTCCGGACAGATACGCTGGATGAATATCAGCTTTTTTCCAGTGATACACAGACGTTTGATGAGGCGCAGAGCAGTAAAGCTGTGGTCAAGGAGACGAATGTTTCACAGGAGTTAACATTCAAACAGCAGGCAGGTGCGGGTCTGATCCGACTGGATTTTGGAAACTGGCCGGCGCATATTTATATAGACAGTGTACGCGTAAAGACCGGAAAAGAGGAAAAACAGATTCCACTGTCGCAGGTGGCTGCGTGTGTAGATCAGCATTCGATCAATACGATGGAACTTCAGGGTGATGCGCTATATCTGGATACCTATCAGGATGATCCGTATATTGTTTTTTCGGTAGACAATGCGGATCTGGTTGATACTTTGCAGAGAGCAGCGGACAAAAAAGCTCTGTATCTCCGAATTTTTTTGTGTGTATTAGTCGATGTTGTGGTTCTGGTACTCGCACTTAATATTGATATAGTCGTAGATTCCGGGATCAATGCAATCCGTGATAAGAAGCTGATTTTTAATCTTGCAAAAAACGATTTTAAGACGAAATATGCCGGTTCGTATTTTGGTATGATCTGGGCGTTTGTACAGCCGGTTATTATGATACTGGTGTATTGGTTTGCGTTGGATATAGGCTTACGTTCCGGACAGACGATGTCGTATCCGTTTGTTCTGTGGCTCATGTGTGGACTGGTTCCGTGGTTCTTCTTTTCGGAGGCTCTTGGCTCCGGAACCAATGCGTTGACAGAATATAGCTATCTTGTAAAAAAGGTTGTATTTAAAATTGATATATTACCGATTGTAAAGCTGATATCCGCAATGTTTGTGCATCTGTTTTTTGTAGCATTAGTTGTGGTATTGCATGCATGTTACGGGTACTTTCCAGATTGGCATACGCTGCAGATTCTGTATTACATTATCTGTATGTTTGCGTTTGTTATGGCGTTGACGTATCTGACCAGTTCGGTTGTTGTATTTTTCAAGGATCTGAATCAGATTATTGGAATAATCCTGCAGGTTGGAATCTGGGCGACGCCGATCATGTGGGATGCGAGCGGTATATCCCCGAAGTTAGATGCGGTTATGAAGTTAAATCCTGTTTATTATGTAGTAAATGGATTCCGTGATTCCCTGCTTGGGAAAGTATGGTTCTGGGAAAGACCGGTCTGGACGGTTGGTTTTTGGGCAATCGTTATTTTGCTCTATATAATAGGCAGAAAAGTGTTCAAAAAATTACAGATTCATTTTGCGGATGTATTATAAGCAGACAAATGTGGAAAGGATATAAACTATGAGAATATTGGTAACGGGTGCAAATGGTTATATAGGAAGATATGTGGTAAAGGAGTTATTGGATAAGGGACAGGAAGTGTATGTGTCCGATGTTCGATATGATGATGTAGACGAGAGAGCTGTGCGTACCGATGCGCAGATATTCGAAGATGATCCGGATATATTTACAAAGCTCGGAAGCCCTGATGCCTGTGTGCATATGGCGTGGAGAAATGGGTTTGTACACAACGACCGGAGTCACATTGATGATTTCCCAAAACATTACCAGTTCATCAAGAACATGGTTGATGGCGGTTTGAAGCAGATTGTTGTGATGGGAAGCATGCATGAAGTAGGTTATCACGAAGGTGCTGTTGATGAAAATACACCATGCAACCCAAGATCCCTGTATGCAGTTGCCAAAAATGCACTTCGTCAGCTGACGATGATGCTTGCAGAGGACAAGGGCATTATCTGTCAGTGGATACGTGGATATTATATTTTAGGCGATGATCTAAAGAACAATTCGATCTTCTCCAAGATCGTGGCAGCAGCCAATGAAGGAAAGAAAGAGTTCCCATTTACATCCGGGAAGAATAAATATGATTTCATCAGTGTGCAGGAGCTTGCAAAGCAGATTGCGGCGGTTGCATCCCAGCAGGAGGTTACGGGTATTATCAACTGCTGTTCCGGACAGCCGGTATCTCTGGCAGACAAGGTAGAGAGCTTTATCAAAGAAAATGGATATGATATTACACTCAAATATGGAGCATTTCCGGACAGACCGTATGATTCACCGGCAATCTGGGGAGATTCCACCAAGATTGAACAGATTATGAAGCATGCACAGGCATAGCCGGATTGCTTAGGAGATAGAAAATGAGCGATATAGCGATCAAGGTAGATCACGTAAGCAAATTATATAAACTATATGATAAGCCGTCCGACCGCTTCAAGGAAGCCCTTGGACTGACAAAAGAAAAAAAATACAAGGAACATTTTGCTTTGTCCGATGTGTACTTTGAAGTAAAAAAGGGCGAAACAGTTGGAATCATTGGCACGAATGGCGCCGGTAAATCCACGATTTTGAAGATTATAACAGGTGTCCTCAATCCGACCAGCGGCAAGGTGGATGTGTCAGGACGAATTTCTGCATTGCTGGAGCTTGGAGCCGGATTTAATATGGAATATACCGGTATCGAGAACATCTATCTGAATGGTACAATGATGGGCTACACGAGAGAAGAAGTGGATGCAAAGGTGCAGACGATTCTGGACTTCGCAGATATCGGAGATTTCGTGTACCAGCCGGTAAAGACATATTCCAGTGGTATGTTTGTACGATTGGCGTTTGCGGTTGCAATTAATATAGATCCGGAGATTCTGATTGTAGACGAGGCACTTTCGGTTGGAGATGTCTTTTTCCAGGCAAAGTGCTACCATAAGTTTGACGAATTCAAAGAGGCTGGAAAGACGATTCTTTTTGTCAGCCACGATCTGGGAAGTATCGCCAAATACTGTGACCGGGTTGTTCTGTTAAACAAGGGAAAGAAGATGGCAGAGGGTGAGCCGAAGGAGATTATCGATCTGTACAAGCAGGTGCTCGTCAGCCAGGCAGAAAACCGGGAGCTGGATGAGGAACAGCCGATGGTTTCCGATTCCACGGACACACAGGATACGGCATGTGAGGGACGCTGGAAAGATACGCTCATGCTGAATCCGAATGTGCTCGAATATGGAGACAAGGAAGCGGAAATTATAGATTTCGCGATTATAGATGATAAGAACCGGATTACGAATAACATTCAGAAGAATACCGATTTTCGGATCCGTATGAAAGTAAAGTTTCACAAAGATATTGAGGATCCGATTTTTGCGTTTACGATCAAGGATCTGCAGGGAACGGAAGTGACTGGGACCAACACGATGTACGAGAAAACGGATATCGGGCTTGTGAAAGCCGGCGAAGAAAAGGTAATTGAATTCTCACAGAATATGAATCTTCAGGGGCGCAATTACCTGCTTTCTTTTGGATGTGTCGGTTATCATGAGAATGATTTTGTGGTTTATAACCGGTTGTATGATGTATGCAATATTAATGTGATATCAGATAAAAATACAGTCGGATTTTATGATATGAATTCAACAGTGCGTGTTCTGAAATAGTACGGGGAGAAGAAAACGTGGAGAATAAAACAGAGTACATTGGTAAGGTAAAACTGGATTATCAATATTATGGCGGCAGGGATTTGTATGTGGATGGTTCGGAAGAAGAACTGCTTGATATTGTGAAGACGCATACGAAATCAGAGTATAACCGTGTGATTGAGGCACGGCAGAACTGGCCGATTCTGTATCATTTGTCCGATATTCGTGGAAATATCGTAGACTGGATGCCGATATCGAAGGATGATACGGTTTTGGAGATTGGCGCTGGCTGTGGGGCAATCACGGGAACACTGGCGAAAAAGGCAGGGCGTGTGGATTGCATTGAGCTTTCAAGAGCGCGTAGTCTGGTAAATGCGGAACGCAATAAGGAATATGATAACATCAATATTGTTGTCGGGAATTTTCAGGATGTTGAGAAGAACCTGACGGAACAATACGACTATATTACTCTGATTGGAGTTTTGGAATATGCAGCAAGTTATATTAAGTCCGAAAATCCATATGAGGAATTCTTGAATATCATTAAGAAGCATCTGAAACCGACAGGAAAGATCGTCACAGCAATTGAGAACAAATATGGTTTAAAATACTGGGCGGGCTGCAAAGAAGACCATCTAGGAACTTACTATTCCGGCCTCGAGGGTTATGTCGGGGTAGACAGTGTCCGCACGTTTTCAAAAAATGGTCTTGCAAAGCTGTTTTTAAACTGTGGGATTTGCAATATAGAATTTTACTACCCATATCCGGATTACAAGCTTCCGCTTACAATTTATTCGGATGCATATCTGCCGGTAACAGGGGCGTTGTGCAATAATTTCAGAAATTTTGATAATGAGCGGATGATTGTATTTGATGAGACAAAGGTCTTTGATAATCTGATTTCGGATGGCATGTTTGATATTTTTTCTAATTCTTTTTTAGTGGTAGCCGGATGTGAGGGATAACGATATGAAAAAGATAATATTTTCCAAATATTCAAATGACAGAAATGTCAGATTTAAAATTCATACAGATATCCTGGAGGATGAATCCGGGAAACGATATGTGCGTAAGGTGGGGATGACCGAGGAAGGAAAGTCCCACCTGAAAGTCATGTCTGAAAAAGCACAGAAATTAAGTGAGCTGTATCAGGGTTCGATTTTCGAGATAAACGCATGTATGTATGATTCAGAGGGCGTATTGGAACTGGAATACGTGCAGGGAAAAACGCTGGAGGATATGCTGGATCATTGGCTGACCAGAGGAAAAAAGGAACAGTTTGAGAAGCTGGTCACGATGTATGGAAATGCGGTACGGAGTCTTGCAACCGAATCGTTTGAACCATGTGCGGAATATTATGAAGTGTTTGGCGCAGATGCATATGCACCACAGGATGCGCTTGCAATGTCGTACAGCAATGTGGATATGATCTTTCCGAATCTGATCGAAAACGGAGAGAAATGGATTGTGCTTGATTATGAATGGACATTTGCAATGAAAGTGCCGGTCGATTTTATCCTGTACCGGGCAATTAACTATTACCAGACGCCAGATCGTGACCGTCAGATGGGAGATATTGATTTGTATGCGTTGCTGGGGGTAGACCATGAATTGTCGCAGAACTTCCAGAAGATGGAAGAGAATTTCCAGAAATATGTCTATGCCGGAAACACCCCTCTGTGGGAATTGTATGGTACAATGGGAAAACGATATTATTTCCCGGCAGGCATGGTTGCTGCGAAGCGAATTCAGGAGGAGCGGGAAAAGGTACAGATCGTCCGGTTTTATGATAATCGTTATGAAAGCGAATCTGTGCAGGTGGCACCAGACGAACACGGTGACGTGAGCGTGGAGACTGCGTGCAGAGGCTGTAACACCTTGCGGCTGGATCTGGCATATGCATCCTGTATCATATATGCGAAGCGTGTGACAGCAAACACGGATGAAGGAATCAGGGAGCTTCCGTATGGAACCAATGGTGTTTCTTCTGATGGAAAGCTGTTTTATTTCAGTACAGCCGAACCACAGATTCTGATCGGAGATATTCAGCCGGACTATCAGACGGTTTGCGTGGAATATAATATTGCGTTTGTGAATGAGGCAATGGTGCATTATCTGGAAGAGAAGAATCAGGCGTTCAATGATTTGCGCTGTGAGAATTTAAAGAAGGATCAGGAATTGAATCATCAGGGCGAGGAATTGTACCAGTATCGTGCACAGGTCGACGAAATAAGAAATAAAAATGAATTGTTAGAGAGTAAAATCACTTCTATGGAGAATTCCGCAAGCTGGAAGCTTACAAAACCAATGCGGAGTGTAAAATCACGAATAAGGAGAGACTCATGATACTGGAACATAATGCTAAAAGATTATTGATATTCTTTTTCTATGATAAAAAGGGCATTGTGGATGATTATATCCCATATATGTTGTCCGATATGACAAAAAGTGTGGCAGACATGTTTGTTGTATGTAACGGATTGCTCTCGGACGAGGGAAAGAAAAAGTTCGAGGCTTTTACAGATCAGATCTTTGTGCGCGATAACGTTGGATTTGATGTCTGGGCGTATAAAGAAGCGATGGAACAGATCGGCTGGGAGAAGCTGGATGCCTATGATGAGATCGTGCTGATGAATTATACGATGGTGGGACCGGTGTATCCATTTGCAGATATGTTTGCCAAGATGGATAAGGAAGATGTGGATTTCTGGGGAATTACACAGTTTTTTAAGACGGATGATGATCCGTTTGGTACGATGCCGGATGGGTATATTCCGGATCATATCCAGTCTCATTTTATTGCAGTGCGGAAATCGCTTTGTAACTCCGATGTGTTCCATGATTACTGGGACAACATGCCGATGATTACCGGGTATCTGGACTCTGTCAGTCGGCATGAGGCACGGTTTACCAAGTATTTTGAAGAGGCAGGCTACAAATGGAGTGTTTATGTAGATGCTGAGGATTACAGAGGACTTTCCAACCAGCCGGCAGTCGGTATGGCGGCAGAGATGGTGATCGAGAAGAAGTGTCCGATGTTCAAGCGACGTTCTTTCATGCAGGATTATAATGTTGTGTTGAATGAGTCCTGCGGACAGGAAGCGATGCTGCTGTATGATTATCTGGAGAAACATACGGATTATGATACAGATCTGTTGTGGGATAATCTGTTGCGGGTGGAGAATCTGGCAGATCTCAAGCGGAATTTCCAGTGGAACTATGTGTTGTCCGGGGACACAAGCAAGAAGCCGGGAATTGCGGCAGAGAAGAAGTTAGCGCTTGTGATGCATATCCATTTCCCGGAGCTTATAGAGGCTTGTAAGAATTATGCGTCTGCAATGCCGGATACTGCGGATATCTATATTACCACGAATACGGAAGAAAAGAAGAAGCTGATTGAAGAAAGCTTCGCTACACTGCCATGTAATAAGCTCGATGTGCGTGTCGTGCCAAACAAGGGCAGAGACGTCGGACCATTTCTGGTGGAGTTTGCAGATAGCTTTGAACAGTATGATTATATCTGTCATGTGCATGATAAGAAGGCAGGCCAGGTAAAGCCGGGGTCAATCGGAACTTCGTTTGCCTATAAATGTTTTGAGAATACACTGAAATCGAAAACGTATGTGGAGAACGTAATCGCAACTTTTGAGGAGCATCCACGTGCCGGTATGCTTGTACCGCCACCGCCAAACCATGCGGATTATTATATTACCCTTGGACTGGAATGGGGAAGCAATTACGGCAATACAGTAAAGTTGGCAGAGGAACTTGGAATCGATGTATCAATCCGCGAGGATAAGGAACCGATTGCCGGACTTGGCTCTTATTTCTGGATCCGGAAAGAGGCATTGCGCCCGGTTTTCGCCAAGAAATGGACGTATGATGATTTCCCGGATGAACCGGTAGCGGACGATGGAACCCTGCTACATGCAATCGAGCGTATCTATCCTTTTGCAGCACAGAGTGCAGGCTATTATTCCGGTTGGGTATTATCTGAGCAGGGTGCAGCGATGGAGATTACAAATCTGAACCACATGTTGCGGGAGATCAACAAGATCATATTCTTCGAAGGACAGGATGCGGGAACCTATCATCAGACAAGGATGAATCTGTCACGGTCTTATGGTCTGGTCAATGCAGTGCGGGCAGGGGCATACGAACCACGGAAACCAAGGCTTGCATTTCTGCCACGGTTTATACGGGAACCATTAGCCCGTGTATGGCACAAGATAAGACATCGTTAGAACCGAAGGGCCGGGAGGACACAATATGAGAAAATATGGGAAAAAGTTACTGATATTTCTGATATGTGCGGTGATGTTCATACAAAGCAGTGCTGTGACAAGTCTTGCTGCAACACCGACGGATGCTGCGTCGGAGAATGAGGAAATTCTGACGGGACTTGATGAATTAGAGGAAATCGAGATTTCGGATGAAGAGGCGCAGCAGCTACTGAATGCTCCGGAAACGCAGGCAGACTCAATAACAGTTTTCTCGAAAGACTGGTCCAAGTATGGGAGTTCGTATATTTATGATCATTTGACGCAGGGTGAAAAGACCTTTTATGATGCGTTGCGCGAGGCGTGTGATAACTATATTAACAGTACGGAAAATGCGGAATATACAGAATTTTTGCAGAATGGTGAGACAAAATCATGTTATGCAATCCCAGAATCAATATCGTATGATGGATTGGAATATGAGAATGCAAGTGGAATTGTGTTTTTGTTCATCTATCAGAATCCACAGTATTACTTTCTGGAATCCAAACTGTTAAGAAATTCGGCTGCCAGTAAAATATGGCTGGTGCCTTATAATATATTTGCAGACGGCGAAGTAAGACAACAGGCAACGCAGGATGTATTTGACCGTGTAGATCAATGGGTAGCAGATATTAACCGGCAATCAACATTGTATGAAAAGGAAAAACGCGCACATGATATTGTGTGTCAGAATACATATTACGAAGCCGGAACTTATGACCAATCAGCATATAGCATGATCATGGAAGGAAAAACAGTTTGTGCAGGGTACACAAAATCGTTTTCTATACTGGCAAATGCAGCGGGCATTGATACGATTGGTGTGACAGGCTCGAACCATGGATGGAATATGAGTTATCTGGATGGTGCATGGTATAATGTGGATGTTACAAATGATGATGGAACAACCATCCAATATTCCTATTTTAACCGGGCAGATGGATCGCGGCAGTATTCCAGCGGACATAAACCATACAAGCAATATACTGGGAGAAGGCCGGAAGCGACGTCTGATTATGTGAATTCTGTCAGACTGGAGGATACGTTGACATTAGAGTCCGGAGCGCAGGATACGATAAATGTGTATACAGATCCATATGATGCAGTGAATCCGAGGTTTGTCTGGACATCTTCTGACGAGCGTGTTGCGACAGTGTCGCAGGCAGGTATTGTGACGGCAAAAAATAGTGGTACGGCGACAATTAAAGTCACAGTTAATAATAAGACGGCGGAATGTACAGTTACGGTGAAGGTTGCAACAAGTGGCATTTATGTGGCAAATCATACACATGACAGGATCGTGGCGGGTCTTGTTACAACGCCAACGGAGAGTGCAGAGCTGGAATATCGCTGGCTTGCCTGTGATACATCTACAGATACGCAATCGTGGTTCGTCATACAGGATTGGACAAAAAATGATGAGTGGCTGAGCTGGAATCCTAAGGTTTCCGGCGATTATGTCATTGTTGGTCAGGTGCGCGTGACAGGAAATGAGGACAGTCAGGCACAGGAATCAATTGGAATATCGCATCACCAGCAGATCAAAGGAAAATGTCAGATGCCATATACCGGTACGGGTGGTGGATACCTGATTGGGATAGAATCATATGATAATCCAAACCGGGAGTATTCCTATGAGTTGCTGGTGCTTGACTGCACATTGCTTGCACAAGGGAAGGATGCGTGGATCTGGACAACAGGAAAATGCAGAGTTCCACAAACTTCGTTCTGGGCAGTCTGGCAGCCACAGTATGGATATTATTGGACATTGTTCCGCGTGTATGATAAAGATGGAACGCTGATAGACCAGGAATGTTATCCGTTTGTCAATGCTTATTGACAGGTGGAAATACATAGATTAAGCAATAAGAGGTGCGAAGGAATGAAAAAGTTAAGAAGGATTATGGCATGGCTTATATGTATTTGTATGGTTTTTGCCGGCGGTGGCTACACACCAAGGGCAGCAGAACCGGAAGGTAGTACATATGAAGTGCAGACAGACACAGCAACAGACAGTGATGCAGCATCTGCGGTGATGCAGAGTGCGGATGAGGAACAGCCGGTTAGTGAACAGGGAGTATTGAATTATATATATGTGGATAACCCTGCAATTCAGACACCGGATATGCAGAAGGTGCTTGCCGGATTGGGAAATGGTGAAAGCGCGATTGAATCAGCTATGCTGGAGTATACGAATACAACAACGGGTGTAAACTATCAGACAGAGGCGGAATATCTCGATAATGAGTCGGCATTGTTCTCGATGGAGTTTGCAGGTGCTGATCAGGCGGGCGCATATGTTCTTACCGGGATCACATATGTAGTTGCTGGAAGTAGTTATCGTGTGAATCTGTCGGATGCTGGTGTAGATGCCGGTTTCGGTGTCGATTGTGATGTAACAACGAATCCGGATGGCGTTGTCAGCGATGCAGATGACATCTCAGACATGGAAGGCGTTGTAATCACGGATGCAGATGGAAACGCGATTTCCAATCAGGATTTTGAAGATGCAGTGTTTTCAGCGTCTGAGGGCAGAGTCAAGAAAGATTCCAATGGAAATCTGGTTGTTGTTCTGGATCCGGGACACGGAAATGGCGGAGATACAGGGGCTGTCTCAACCTGGGATGGTAAGACTTATATAGAAAGAGATATTAACCTGAAGATCGCACAGTACTGCAAAGCAGTTCTGGATCAATATACCGGAGTCAAAGTCTATATGACAAGAACGGATAACTCCGGAGGTCTGAAGGTTGGTGCGGAAGATGGCGAAGAATTTGGAACAATTGTAAAATATGCGCAGAGTGTAAATGCAGATATTCTGGTAAGTATCCATAATAACTCGGCAGCGGCTTCTGCACATGGCGCGGAGGTTTATTATCCAAACAGCAGCTATAATTCAACTATTGGACAGGTGGGACAGGAACTCAGCAAGAAGGTTATGGAAAAGCTGAAGGCACTCGGACTTGCAGAGCGTGGGGCAAAGATAAGAAATTCCGAGGATGGAAATACATATCCGGATGGTTCCCTTGCAGATTATTATGGTGTGATCCGGCAGTCGAAGTTAGCTGGATTCCCGGGAATCATTATTGAACATGCATTTCTGACCAATCAGTCTGATGCAACAAATTTTCTTGGCTCTGATGAAGCACTCAAGAAGCTTGGTGAGGCAGATGCACAGGCGATCGTAGAGTATTTTGGATTGACAGATACAGCAGATCGATATAAAGATGGGGATGCAAAGGTTCGGGTTGTGCAGAATGGTTCTACAAGCACATATACTATGGTGGCTTCCGGGGTTCCGAATGCACCAGGTGCTTTGTTCCAGGTAAAGAATGAAAAATCTGGTGAGGTAAAGGAATATGGAGCAATTCCGGGAAATGGGGATGGATGCTGGTATTCCAGTTTTGACGTAAATGATTTCTCGGTAGGAGGATCCTTTACGATTACTGCATTTGTGAAGCGGAATACTGTGTCCAGCTACAAGGTTGGAGCAACGACAATAACGATAAAGCTTCCGGAAAAACAAAAGCCGCAGGTAAGTGCGTTTGATGCAGATGGACAGAAAACATTCATTCTGATTGCAGATAAACTTGAAAATGCTTCCCAGATAACAAGTGTGAAGTTTGGTGTATGGAATCAGGGACTTTCTGATTTGCACTGGTATACCGCACAGAAGCAGGCAGACGGAAGATGGCTTGCTCTAATGGGTGTGGCGGATTATAAAAAAGCAGGAACATATTATACAGACGCGTATGCAACATACACGGATGGTAAACAGATAAAGGTTGGTTCTACATCGTTCAAGGTGTCCAATGTAAGCACAGATGGAATGGTAGTAAGTAATGTAAATGCGAACAAGGGTACTTTTGATATTGTGATTAAGGGTGTAAAATCTGTATCCGGTGTAGCGGGCATCCGGGTTCCGGTATGGACAGCCGGCGATCTTTCTGATCTGCATTGGTACAATGCAGAGAAGCAGCAGGATGGATCTTATGTAGTACATGCGGATATCAAAAATCACAAGTATAATTATGGCGTTTACGCAATGCAAAGCTATGTAACAGGAAATAATGGTGTGGAGAATGTTACATACAGTTATTGCTATAATCTGAAGCAGCCCGAGGCAAAGGTAAGCAGCTTTAATGCCGATTCGGATAAGAGCTTTATTCTGATTGCAGAGGATATTCCGGGAGGCAGCAGAATAACGGGTGTAAGATTTGGCGTATGGAAAGATGGTCTTTCGGACTTACGCTGGTATCAGGCATCCAAGGATAGTTCAGGAAGATGGCTGTCGGTCGTTGGAGTTGCGGATTATATGAAGTTTGGTACATATTATTCGGATGCCTATGCGACAACCAGTGATGGAAAAACGTTCAAGATTGGAAGTACGAATTTTAAAGTTACAACACCAACAGCAAATATGAGTGTACAGAATGTAAACGATGACGCCGGTACGTTTGATATTCTGATTAAAAATGTAGTCAGTCCATCTGGTGTGAGTGCGATACGTGTACCTGTGTGGACGGCGAGTGATTTAAGTGATATTCACTGGTATACAGCGCAGAAGCAGACGAATAATACATACAAGGTAACAGTGAATGCGAAAAATCATGGTGGACATTATGGCGTGTATGCAATGCAGGCATATGTCGATGCAGGAAATGGTATGTCAGCCATTGCGGCAAGCTTATGTTACCGATTTGTTCCAGAATCTGCTTTGTATGAAATTGCAGGAACAACTGGTACTTCGGTTGCACAGATGGTAGCGTATTATAACGCTAATGCAACCTATCCGGCGTTCTACCAGAACTCCGATGCGCCTACTCTTGCAGATTTCTGTCAGATGTATATCGACGAGTGTGCGGCAGAGGGAATCCGGGCAGAGGTTGCTTTCTGTCAGGCGATGAAGGAAACTGGATTCCTGCGATACGGTGGGGCTGTGAAGATCGAACAGTATAATTTCGCGGGAATCGGAGCCACAGATAATGGTGGAACACCGGCAACGTTCGGTTCTGTCCGCGAAGGAATCCGGGCGCAGGTGCAGCATCTGAAGGCATATGCAGCGACCAGCGCTCTCGCGAACCCTTGTGTAGATCCAAGATTTTCTCTGGTAACCAGAGGTACTGCTAAATATGTAGAGTGGTTAGGTATCAAAGAGAATCCAAACGGAAAAGGCTGGGCAAGCGACACTGGCTATGGATATTCCCTGAGACAGGGGTATATAGACAAGCTTTTTGAGAGGTAATTGGTAGGTATAGACAAAAGGGTGTAAAAAACAGAGGAGGGGTTACATGAAGAGATTTTTGGCAAAGCTACTGGCTGCAGTTGTGATTGTAGCGTCAGTTTCGACGTATTCGTATGACAGTAAGGCAGCAACGGTGGAAAGCAATTATGCAAAGCTTTTACAGTATGCGTTGTATTTTTACGATGCAAATATGTGTGGAAGTGAAGTAGCGGACAATAGTTTGTTGTCCTGGCGTGGAAACTGTCATACATTTGACACAACTACCTATACGAGGAGTGATGGAAGTGTGGCAAATGTCAATCTGGCAGGAGGATTCCATGATGCAGGAGATCATGTGAAGTTTGGATTGCCGGAAGCTTATGCGGCATTCGTTCTGGGGATGAGTTATGATACAAACAAGAACGCATATGCACAGGCAGCTCAGGCAGGACATTTGCAGACGATCACGACGTATTTTGCGGATTATTTTGTGAATTGTGCGGTGCTTTCCTCAGATGGAAGCAGGGTAGAAGCGTTCTGTTGTCAGGTCGGTGACGGCGGAGGCGGCAACGATCATGGATACTGGGGTGCTCCGGAAAATCAGACAAATGCAAACCGCAAGATCTATTTTACAAATGCAGGTGCTCCGGCAACAGATATTGTATCTTTAAGCGCAGCGGCACTTGCGATGCAGTATAAGAACTTTGGTGGCAGCCAGTATTTAGAGACAGCCAAAAAACTTTTTGCCTATGCACAGAGCAATAACAAGGCGGTTGGAACGACAGCAAACGGATTTTATAATTCTTCCGCATGGCAGGACGATTATTGTCTTGCAGCAATTTTGTTGTATCAGATTACGGGAGATACACAGTACCAGACAGAATTTTACAGATATGCCTCAGATGGAAATGCACAGAAACCATATTGGCCGCTTGGATGGGATAATGTAGGACCGGCAGTTGCTTATTACAATGGAAACTCTGGTGCATTATCAACATTGATGAATATTTCCAGTGGAAATACAAGCAGTGACGGATATCGCTGTATTGATAGCTGGGGCTCTGCGCGGTATAATACATCCATGCAGTATACCGGACTGCTCTATGATAAGATGACGGGAACTTCAACCTATCGAGGCTGGTCAGAAGGACAGATGCAGTATCTGCTTGGAAACAATAATCGTAATCAGTGTTATGTGGTCGGGTATAATCAGTACAGTGCAAAATATCCACACCACCGGGCAGCATCTGGTTACACTGGAGGCACGAAGGGAACGACGACACAGGCACATGTACTTTTAGGTGCATTGGTTGGTGGACCTAAGCTGGATGGCGGATACAGTGATACTGCAGACGATTATCAGTGCAATGAGGTGGCGATTGATTATAATGCAACATTGGTTGCGGCAGCGGCTGCACTGTATGAGAATCATATTGGAGAAGGATCTCAGTATGTAGATACACATTATTATACGGATAACAGTTATGTTGCAAAGCTTACAACAAGTGGTATTTATGTATCAGAGGTATCCAGCAGCCGGATCCAGGCTGGCCTGGTGACAAATTATAAAGATAAAACAAATGTGGAATATCGTTGGCTGGCCTGCAACGAAACAGATCAGCAGTGGTTCGAGATCTCTGGTTGGCAAAGAGGTAATGAATGGGTCAGCTGGACACCGGACAAATCAGGAAATTATATTCTTGTATGCTATGCGCGGGTTGCGGGGGATGATTCGACAATGATCCAGGCAAGCGCAGGCGTGAATTATCATAAGGCAATTAAAGGAAAATGTCAGATGCCATATACCGGAGAAGGCGGAGGATATCTGATAGGTGTAGAATCGTATGATAATCCGAACCAGTCTTATCGGTATGAGCTTTTGGTGTTGGATTGTACATTGCTTGCACAGGGCAAAGATGCATGGATTTGGACGACCGGAAAGTGTACAGTGCCGGAGACATCTTTCTGGGCGGTATGGCAGCCACAGTATGGATATTATTGGACGTTGTTCCGCGTATATGATGCAGAGGGGAATCTGATTGACGAGGAATGTTTCCCGTTTGAAAATATATGTTAGGAGAGGACATGAAAAAAGAACGATTATTCTGGTTGGATTTTATTCGTGCGTTTGCTACATTTATGATCGTGCTTACGCATTATAATGCAATTTATGTGTATAATGTATATCCGCCGACCCCGGAGAATGCGGTTATTACTATGAGTATTGCGAATATTTATATTGGAGGGTTCGGCGTATCACTGTTTCTGATTGTATCGGGAGCATCTTTGATGTATGTATATGAAGAAAAGTGTGATGTTTTAAAATTTTATAAGAAACGTTTTTTAAATATTTATCCAATGTTTTGGATGGCGTATATTGCTGTTTTCCTGTATAATTTCTATAAGTATGGATCAATACCACAGGGCGTGCCGTATAGAAATATAATCTTTTCTATATTAGGTATTGATACATGGCTGGTGAATTTTTCAGTGCCGACATTTGGGTTGGTGGCAGAATGGTTTTTAGGACTAATTATTATCATATACCTTGTATTTCCGCTACTGCGTGTGCTGATTAATAAGCATCCACGAATTTTGGCAGTGATTGCAGTTGTGATGTATGTGATATCTTTGTTTACAGTCAATAAAAGCGTTACATTATTTGCAAGATTGCCGGAATTTTTGTTCGGTATGTATTTTATAAAGTATATCAAGAAGGTTAATTGGAAATGGGTGGTTCCGGCGGCGCTGGTGCTTATTTTAAATACTGTATTCAAACCGACATATAACAATATGTTTCAAGTAACGTACGTTGGGATTTGTTCATTTATTATATTGGTTTGGATTTCGTATTTTATCAAGGCAAACTGGATAAGGAGTGTGAGCCGAAAAATCAGTAAGTATTCATATGCATGTTTTATTATTCATCATACCATTATATATAAGGTGATAGAACATGTTGATTTAACTACCATCAATCTGCCGCTTAGCTGGCTTTTGTTTGGATATGTATGCATTATGGTTGCTTTGGCCACATACATCTTATACCACGTACATGATAAGATTATGACGATGCTGAAGGAACCATACAACTAAATAACGAAAAGGGAGGATACAATTATGAGAAGGATGAGAAAGAAGCTCGTAGCTCTTGTTTTGGGTGTGTGTGTTGGAATAGGATTATTGTCGCCGATTTGGAACATAGGCAGTGTGAAAGCGGAAGAACTACCGACAGAGGACTGGAATGTGACTGCAATTCCACAGGCGGAGGATGACAATTCAGAGGCAGAAGCAGTTATCGGGGAATCTCTGGAGCGGTCTGAGTCGGATACAGAAGGTATTGTTGAGGATTCCGTGGAGGTACAGGCTGCCCCTGGCTGTACGACGGTGAGTGGAACAATATATTATAGTAAAGCTTATGAAGTACTGAATATTGTAAATCAACGGAGAGCAGAAAATGGACAGTCTGCATTAGCGATGGACAAGTCGTTATTGGAATCAGCGATGCTTCGTGCGGCTGAAATTACAGTTGATTTTTCGCATACCAGACCAAATGGTGATGATTGTTTTTCTGTAGACGATCTTGCGTATGGAGAAAATATCGCATATGGATTTGATTCTGCAAGTTCTGTTATGAATGCGTGGATGGACTCTGAGGGACACAGGAATAATATTCTTCGTAGTAGCTATAAGTCAGTTGGAATTGGATGTTTTTATAAAAATGGTACATATTATTGGGTGCAGCTTTTTGGAAGAGAGACACCTGCTTCCTTTCCGCAGCCATCGGATCGGAACGCCTCTTATGATGTGGTAACGGATGCACAAAGCTTTGCCCAAGGGTATACTTTACAGGCAAAAGAAATCTATGTAAAAGAGTCAGATCCAAGATATGGATTTAAGGCATATATGGAAACCAATGCACCATCTGGCGCGAATATTGAATATAGCTGGTATGTAAGTACAGATAACGGAGCCTCATGGTCACTGATCTGTGACTGGGACGAGGAAGCGTATGGAATTATTGCGGTTCCGCGTAAATTTGGAGAATATCTGATTGTTGCCAAGGCAAGAAAAGCAGGTGATGATTCAACAACAGTATCGGCAGCATTTGCGTATAGTTATCATCCTGCAATTAAGGGGATTTGTCAGATGCCGTATACGGGTGCAGGCGGTGGATATCTGATTGGAATTGAAAGTTACGAAAATCCGGGCAATGCCTATACATATGAGATGTTGATTCTGGATTGCACATTATATGCACAGGGCCTTCCGGCGTGGACGTATACGACGGGCAGATGTGGCGCACCGGATACCTGTTTGTGGACGATTTGGCAACCACAGTATGGATATTATTGGACGTTGTTCCGAATCTATGATGGCAATGGGAATCTGATTGATGAACAGTGCTATGGATTCCAGAATATCTGTTAGGGGTGAAAGGGGAGATAAATATGAAAAGTAAATCAAGAATTGCAGCATATGCAATTGCACTTATGGCTGCTGTAACTATGACGGGAGTTACAACAAAAAATGTACATGCACAGGAAGAGGTGAATGTATTACAGATTGGAACAGATGCGGAAGACTCTGTGGAAACGGGAATCCTGGTTGAACACACGACAGAGGTGCCTAAAACTGGGGCCGCTTCCGCAACTGAAACAGAGATACAGATGGGCGAACAGGTGGTAAATGGACGAACAGTAGCCTATTATAATCTAAATGTAAATGGTGGTAAATGGGATGGAAACAATTATGTGTTGAATGGTGTGGTCGTCACAGATGCGTTTTTTTGCGATGGAACATATACCTATTATTTACAATTTAATGGAAAACCGATGAAAGACAGGTTGACTTATCATCCGGATGGCGAACATATTATTTATTTTGATGAAGACGGACATGAAGTGTTTGATGATTTTGCATATATATCAGAAACGATTGCAGGACAAGCGACAAACGATGTGTGTTATTTTAACACGTATGGGTATATGTATGTAGATGTTCTTACATGGGATCCATCGGGTGAACAAATTATCTATATTACGCCGTATGGGGTGGTACAGGTAAGTGGATGGTTCCAGTATTCGAATACCGTAAAGTGGGCAGATGGAACCGCAGCAACAGAGTATTGGAATAATTATGGCGTGAGTCGTAATGGGTATGTATATCGCGATGCATGGGGGTTTGATTGGGAGAATCGATTGACTTATATTCAGGGAAATGGTGTTTGTAAATATCCAGAGATGACAGTCGATGCAATTGCCGGTATGATTGCTGCTTCAATTCCTCCAGGAACAGATTTGGAACGGGTAGAGATGGCAGCAGGTATTATATCTTTTATTTGTCAAAATGATACATATACGACAGAGGGTAGTTATTATAATAAGCCGTATGGCGTGTTTATACAGCGGGAGTATTCTTGCGCAGGTGCAACCAGAGCGCTGGGTCTGGTGTTGAATTATATGGGATTCTCGTGGTCACATATAAACGAAAATCAGTGGACACATCAGTGGTGTGAGCTTATGATGGATGGTCAGAAGGGTTATGCTGACGGTATGGGCGGTTTTGCTGGATATGGTGAGTATCCATATTAAAAATAAATACATTTTTGATGACAAAACATAGGCGTTTTGCTAGTTAGTTTTATGATGGATATAATTCTCCGGCCTTGTTGTTTGACAAAAGCCGGACAATGTTGTTAATTTTGTCATATGATCCGTCAGACATTGAATTTCTGAAAAACGCTGGTATAATAACAAAAGAAAAGCTTCATAATTTTTTAAATATTTTAGGGAGGAAAAATATATGAGAAAAACAAAAATCGCTACGTATGCGGTTGCAATGGCTTTGGCAGCGGCAACTATGATGGGGATTTCTACGGAAACGACATATGCAGAAGAGGCGGCACAAATTGTTGCCACAGATACAGATGCAACGGTAGAAACACAGGCAACAGAGGAGACAACTGAAGCAGTGGAGGAAGTAACTGCTGAGGAGGTAACTGTTGCAGAGGGAGGCGATGCTTACTACAACATTAATATAAATGGTGGAAAATGGAATGGAAACCAATATGTAGTAAATGGGAAAAAAGTTATAAATGCGTTTTTCTGTGATGGTACATATACCTACTATTTACAGGCAGATGGAACACCAATGAAGAACAGACTTACGTATCATCCGGATGGTGTGCATATTATTTATTTTGATGCACAGGGACATGAGGTATTTAATGATTTCGCTAATGTAACCAAGACAATCGAAGGAAAAGATACGAATGATATTTGCTTTTTTGATACGTTTGGATATATGTATGTGAACCAGCTTACTTATGATAAATCTGGCACAAAAATTTATTTTATTAACGAGTATGGTGTTATTGAACAGAGTAAATGGGTAAAAGTTAATGGCGCGAAATACTTTGATCAGAATTATACGGAGTATGGATACGCATATGCACAGGTAGATGGCTCTCTGCTTACAAACACGTTTACATATTGGAATGGAAATCAGGTATACCTGTTAGGTGATGGATTGCTTGCGACTGGATTGTGCGAGATAGGTACAAACCATTTTTATCTGTTCGATTCAAATGATGGACATTTGATTCAGACTTATTCATCTAAGCCAGGAACATATACACTCACAAAATATTGGGAGGATGGATACACAGTAGAAAGATATAATGGATTTGAATATCTGGGAGATGACACCTATGATAAGTCTGGGGTGCAGACAGGACATAGCGATATCAGTATTGTGAACGATGTAGCAATACATACAGGCTGGTATAATAAGGGTGGTGAGAAGCGATCATATCGATATACATATGATGTTACGACAGGTTGTGATTTAACAGATGAATCAGAAAGTCAGACAACTGAGGATGGAAAACAGGTAACATACAAATATAGTACAAATTATCTGTATTATGATCAGGCATCCGGACAACGATTCTATACCAAGCAGGTAACATATAGAGATGGTGTATTGTATTCAATGTCTGAAACATATTACAATGATGATAATGATAATTGTATGTCTCGATCAGTCTATTATAGTTATGAGAATGGACGATTAAAATACACGTTTGAGGATAATTATTATGAAGGATATACAACGATTTTGTCGGATGATTCTTCTTATCAGGGTCAGATTGTAAGCTCTAGTATACACAAAGAATATGATGCAGCAGGAAACGTAAGTTGGACATATACTACATACTACGATAAAAATGGAAATTTAATTAATCAGTAATCTATTTGATTTTTTTGGACCGGATCTGCCAGTGATGGTGGATCCGGTTATTTTTATGTGCAGGAGTACAAATGCTTAAAAATTAAGTGCTATTTATAGCAAACTATGGTAATATGAACTTATATTTTGAAATTAAATAGAACAACAGGGGGACGTATGAAGAGAAAAATCATAACATTTGTATGTAGTATATTGATAGTGCTGTTTTGCGCTCAAAATGTAACAGTTGCATATGCACAGGAACCGGAAAATCCTGTTGCAGTGGAAACAGAAACGGCTACCGAAACGGATGCACTGGTATTGGAAGATTCTGTAGAGGTGTATGCACGGAATGTCACGATCCAGTCCATTGAAAAAATGGATATGGGACGGTATGCAATCGTCGGTGTGCCAAACACACTATCTGCGGACGCCACGTATCGCTGGCAGGCGTATGATTTCGCAAAAGGAACCTGGACTATGTTTCATGATTGGGATACTGCGACCTGCGTATTCTGGGAACCGGAGCACGCGGGAGATTATTATTTGTATGTGGAAGCTATGGTGGGGGGCACCATTGTAGCACAGCGCGCAGAATTGAAATATTTTTCTGGGTGTGTGACAACACTTGGAGCAATTGATTACAAATGTGGTGCGGATGGCTGTACCTACAATGTTGCCTATAATACAAATGATTCAGAATTGCAGTTCCGCTGGCAGGCGTATGATGTCGCAAATGGTGCATGGTACACCATCCGGAACTGGTCGAAGGACAGCGCAGGTCGGTGGATACCAGAACATGCGGGAGATTATTTCCTGTATGTAGAAGCAAAGGGCGGAGATGGAGCCGTTACATCTAAATTGCTGGTGTGCCATGTAGACGAGGCTCGTATCACTTCATTTATTCAGAGTTGTACAAGTGGATTTGTAAATGAAATTGTCGTTATGGCGGGTACATATACGGATCCGACGAATACGATTGGCAGACAGAGATATCTGGTATTTGATGGAACATATTGGACGGAATTGGGAGCATATCAGGGACAGGGATTATGGAATCCTTCACAGGAAGGGCAATATCTTCTCTGCTATGAGATATATGACAAAAAAGGTGTTCGGGTTGCGCAGCAATTCAAACAATTTCAGATTGAAAGACCATTTGTGAATCTGAGTGATATCAAGGAGACACACACAATGGGGTTGGATTTTCATTTTTCAATTGACGTGGACACCAATGATCCGGGGATTCATTATCGTTGGCAATATTATGATATTGAAAATAATGCATGGCATGTAATTGAGGATTATCCAGGCGGAACAAAGCTGGATTGGACTCCGGAGCGGGAGGGATATTATTGGGTAACCTTGGAAGCAATGCTTAGGGATGGCACTGTAAAATCTGTGACAAAGGGGGTCGTTGCAAACCGGATTCCGAGTGAAGAGGGAAAAATGCGCACGCTGGCCAATTCTTATGCCAGTAAGACAAATTACCTGATTCTGGTAAATGGAGCTACACATAAGGTTGGCATATTCAAGGGTTCGCAAGGAAATTGGACAATGATTGCTTATTGGGACTGTTCTGATGGAAAAACAAGTACGCCGACAGTGCGTGGGCAGTTTACAGTGGCAGCAAAAGGCTATTATTTTGATTCAGGGGATGCAAGGTGTTTTTATTACACACAGTTTTATGGGGATTACTTGTTCCATTCTGTGTTGTATGACAAGAAAACCGGAAAGCTTGCAGATGGCAGACTTGGTATGGGATTGTCACATGGGTGTGTGAGATTGCAGATTGATAATGCAAAATGGATCTATGATAATATACCGGCAGGAACGAAGGTCGTCGTGTACAATTAATGACGGGAGGGGTTGCATATGAGGATAGGAAAGGCAAGGGTTCGGAAATGCGGACTTGGGTGGCTGCTGGCAGCCGCTTTGATAGTTGGTGCGGTTTTTGTGCCAAACATGCCGGCATTGCCGGTGCATGCGGCGGGTCATTCACACGAGAAGGCAACACGGGCGGATGTGATGGAACCAAATGCAAACAACAAGAAGGGCGTGCAGGGAACAGAGGTTGCAGAGTCGGAGAATCTGGCGGATCTTAGCCTGAACCATATTATGCTGAATGTTGACCTGACACAGGTCATTAATACAGACGGTACAGGAACACCATATACATATAATGGGAAAACGTATTATTACAATGAGCAGGAGGGCAGCTACATGAAAGTGTGGCAGGCACGTGTAAAGGAATACCGTGATCAGGGTATTACCATGACGTTCTGTCTGGTTATGAGCTGGAGTGATAATACACGGGTTCAGAAGTTAATGTATAACCCAACACCAGGAAAAGTATATTATGCGCTGAATGTGACAAACAGTGAGGCCCGGGAAGAAATTGCTGCATTGCTGCATTATATGGTAAATCGATTTGGGTATTCCGATACTTTTGTGCAAAACTGGCGTGTTGGAAATGAAGTAAATGTATCACATGATTACAATTATACAGGGGCAGGCACAGGAAATATCCCATTGAAGTCTACAATCGTGACATTGGCGGCACAGTCCTATGATCTGCTGGAGAGAGCGCTGGAAGACGAAAATCCGTACGCGAAGGCGTTTGTATCTGTGACACACGACTGGAATTATTCAAATGAAGGCAAGGGTGTTCCGACCAGGGATTTTATTGACGCTTTTGCCACGACAACAGCAACAAAAAATTGGAATCTGGACTTTCATGCATATCCACCCAAGATGAGTGAACAAGTTTGGACAAAGGCAAGTGCAAGTTACCTCACACATGATGTAACAACAAATACAATTTGTGCGCCGAATCTCGAGGTACTGACGAACTATGTAAAGAATAATTATGGTACAAATCATCGAATTGCATTATCGGAGCAGAGTTTTGATTCGACATATGGACAGGAAGAACAGGCAGCGATGATTGCATATACGTATTATGCAGCAGCCAGAAATGATATGATTGATAATGTAATTTTTACAACATGGAGAGATACAAATTCAGCATACCATGATTATTACAATATGGGAATGGTTGATTATAATGGCAACCGCAAGGCCTCTTATCAGGTATTCAAATATATGAATACATCGCGGGCATCTGCTTATGTAGATACATATCTGGCAAAGCTTAGCGACTGGACTGGTCGGACGATATCTTCTTGGTCGGACGATATTCTGTATAAAGCACCTGTTACAACGGCAACACTTGTATCGGGCTCCCTGTATATGCCCCCGAATCAACAAACAGCCGATATGGTTTATATTGGCATGACAACATCGCCAACGAACGGTGAAGTGGATCTGGAGTATATGTGGTCCGTCTACAACTATACAAATGGTAAAACTACGGTATTAACAGGCTGGAATCTGAATAACGAGTGGTTAAAGTGGTATCCGGAGGAAAATGCAACATATAAGATTACGTGTACGGCAAGAGTGGCAGGGAATACAGCAAGTCAGATCACAGCGTCACAGGATCAGGTGGTTATCAATATTCCGGGCAAACCAAGTTCCACGACAGACGCAATTACAGTTGTTGGAAAATTTGCGTCTTATAATGGCTATGATTTTTACCGGGATGCTGTAGGAAATATAACCTGTCAGGATGGAGCAGGAAACCGCGTGAACGATCAGTTTATGTGTGATGGAAGGTATACATATTATTTTCAGTATGATGGAACAGCTATGCGCAACTGTCTGACATATCATCCGGATGGGGTGCATGTAATATATTTTAATGATAACGGTCATGAAGTATTCGATAATTTCGCATATGTAAAGCAAAGTATTGCCGGAAATCCTGTGGACGATATGTGTTATTTCAATACATTTGGTTATATGTATGTTGATTTTTTGACGTATGACATTACAGGAACCTATCTGTATTATGCAAACCCATATGGAGTTGTAGAGCGTAACGGCTGGTTCCGGTTTTCTGATGGTGGAATCGGATATGCAAATGCCAATGGAACGTTGATGGTAAGTCAGTTTACCTATGATCAGTGGGGAAGAATGGTATATGCACAGGGTGATGGACATCTGGCCCGGGGCTTGATAACAGATGGATTATATTGGTATCACATGGATGAGACGGATGGACATTTGTTAGGTAAATTTTAGCAGAACGGGGACGGGATGGAATGATTGACATATTATATTGCGATTGCTATAATTGGATTATATGCAAAAAATACAGAAATCTATAGGGGAATTTAGGAATGTACTCAATAGTAATACCTTGTTATAAGTCTTTTGAGACTATCGAAGAAGTTGTCACAAGTACAGCGGATGTGATGAAAAAACTTGATAAAAATGAGATAGAGTTTGTTCTTGTTAATGACTGTTCACCAGATGGAGGAGAGACGATTGCCAAACTGCGTGAACTGGCAGATAAATATAACTTTGTCAAGGTAATTAATTTGGCGAAAAATGTTGGTCAGCATAATGCGATGATGGCAGGACTTCGGCATGCAAGCGGAGATGTGATTATCAGTATGGATGATGATATGCAGACTAGACCAAGTGAATTACCGAAAATGTTTGAAGCGTTTGAAGAAGGATATGATGTCGTATACGGATGCTATCCGGAGAAAAAACACAGTGCATTTCGTAACTTTGGCAGTTGGTTTAACAGGATGACGGTTACATGGCTTTTGAAAAAGCCAAAGGATATAAGAAGCTCCAGTTTTTGGATCATGCGCAAATTTGTAAAGGACAGTATCATTACTTATACGGGACCACATACATATTTGCTTGGATTGATTCTGCGTACTACGCATAATATAAAGAGCGTAGAAGTACATCATTTTGAACGAGAAAGTGGCAGTTCCGGTTATACTTTAAAAAGTCTGCTTGGACTGTGGTCCAATATAATAGGGTTTACATCAAAACCATTAGAGATTGCTATGCATATGGGATATTTTATATCTTTTTGTTCCATTGTGGCAGCGATAATTGTGTTTATACGGAAATTGGTGCATCCTGCATTGACTGTAGGGTGGGCATCTATGATTATTGCCATTTTCTTTTCTTTGGGAATGATTTTGGCGTTTATGGGATTGATCGGAGAATATATAGGAAGAATGTATATTCAGATTAATAATGAACCGCAGTATGTAATAAAGGAAATAATAAGCAAAGAGGAAGAAAAATGTCAAAAGTAATGATAATCGCTGGAGGAAACTGGCAGATTCCGATAGTTAAAACTGCCAAAAAGTTAGGGAATTATGTTATTTGCTCAAACTTATATGAGGATTCTCCTGCGTTTGCGTATGCGGATGTTGGAGAGGTTGCTGACGTCAGGGATAAAGAGAAAAATCTGATGATTGCCAGAAAATATAAGCCGGATGCAATTCTTACGGATCAGAGTGATATTGCAGTTCCTACTGTAGCATATATAGCGGAAGAATTGGGCTTACGCGGAATTGGATATCGTAATGCCCATTTATTTACAAATAAGTTTGCTATGCGTGAATTCTGCAGAGATAATGGTTTTGCATATCCGAAATATAAAATGTGCAAGAATACAGAGGAGGCAAAGCAGTTCTTTAACGAAATTGGAAAAGCGATTATTAAGCCTCTAGACAGCCAGAGCAGCAGAGGAATTCATATAATTCAAAAAGTAAGTGATATTGACGATTATTTTGATGATGCAATGTATTATTCGAATGAAGAAAAGGCAGTATTACTAGAACAATATATTGAAGGAAGAGAATTTACTGTAGATGGAATAAAGACAGCAGAGGACTATTATGTAACTGCGATATCGAAGAAATCACATTATGATTATAATCCAAGCATAGCGAAAGAATTACTTTTTTCAAACTTTGATGAAGAATATGATTATGATGCATTAAGAGATTTAAACAAGAGAATGGTATGTGGCATGAAATTACCGTTTGGGTTGACACATGCGGAATATAAATATATGAATGGTGAATTTTATTTGATTGAGATTGCGGCGCGAGGTGGTGGAACACGTATATCTTCTGATATAGTTCCCATTATGTCAGGCGTAAACAGCAATGAGATCTATATAAATTCATTACTTGGACATGAACAGAAGATATCTATTGAATATACAAACGACAGGTTTGCGATTCTTGGGTTTTTTGATTTCGAAGAGGGAAAGATAAAGAATATATCTGGACTTTCAGAGGCTCTGGAGCTGCAGGGAGTTGTGGATATAGGATTGGATATAAAAGCAGGCGATGTTATCAAAAATGCAGAAGATGATAGATCAAGAGTTGGATATTATATCCTCAAAGCAGATACCTATCAGAATTTAAGAAATCTGGAGAATGAAATGAAAAGTTTGATCCGGATAGACTATGAAGGAGAATAAAGACTATGGACATTCGGGAGAAAATCATCGAATATATAAGAACAAATAAAGTATCAACGACGGAAGTAGCAGATTGCCTGGGTAAAACAGGGGTGATTCCTGATGTTATGCCAATAAACAGAGGGCAGTTTCGGGTTGGCAAGGTAAAATGGGTATATGCATATAACGAAAGTAACTGGGATGTCCATGAGCAGGTAAGAGACACGCAGAAAGGAGATATTGTCTATATAGAAACGTTTGCGTGTAAGGATCGGGCGATTATTGGAGAACTGGTTTCAAAGTTTATTTTATTATACAGACAAGCGGAAGCTATTGTAACAAATGCAAAGATGCGGGATGCAAATAATCTTATAAAAGAGAGATATGCTGTTTGGTGTAATGGATTCAGTCCGGTAGGTTGCTTTAACAGTAAGAATGAAGAACCTTTTGATACAGAGATAATAAATGACAGAAAGAAAAATATAGATGGAGCAATTATGGTATGTGATGATTCAGGGGTAGTAGTTATTCCAAAATCATGTCATACGGAGGAGTTCTATCGAAAGCTGGAAGCAATTGAAGAACAGGAAGATATTTGGTTTGATTGTATAGATAGAAGAAAGTGGGATACCTTTGATACAGTATGTATGAAAAAGTATCTGAATGAATAAATAGATAAGTAGCTGTGGGGATGAAAGGGATACTGAAATGATTAATTTTAATTTGCCACCATATATAGGAACAGAAGATAAGTACATTATCGAAGCAATTCATAATAGAAAAATATGCGGGGATGGTGTATTTACAAAAAAATGCAATAAGTGGATTGAAGACGATACAGCAACAGCAAAGGCGTTATTGACAACGTCATGTACGCATGCAACTGAAATGGCGGCAATTCTCATTGACACTCAGCCGGGTGATGAGGTAATTATGCCTTCTTATACCTTTGTTTCTACTGCAAATGCCTTTGTCCTGCGTGGTGCGAAAGTAAAGTTTGTGGATATAAGACCAGACACCATGAACATTGATGAAAAGTGCATTGAACAAGCAGTTACAGAAAAAACGAAAGCCATTGTTCCTGTTCATTATGCTGGCGTGTCCTGTGAGATGGATACAATTATGGATATAGCAAAAAAATACAATTTATATGTAATTGAAGATGCTGCACAGGGAATAAAAAGCACATATAAAGGTAAGAAGCTTGGTACGTTTGGTGATTTTGGCTGTTACAGCTTCCATGAGACGAAAAATTATAGCATGGGAGAGGGTGGCGCTATCCTGATCAGAGATAAGGATAAAGTTGAAGATGCCGAAATTATACGTGAAAAAGGAACGAATAGAAGTAAATTCTTCAGGGGTCAGATTGACAAATATACATGGGTAGAATCAGGCTCCTCTTATTTGCCGAGTGAGTTAAATGCAGCACATTTGTGGGCACAGCTGGAATCTGCAGATTTGATATTTGAAAATCGAATGAGGAGCTGGAATTTATATAACGAAAAGCTGTCTTCTCTGAGAGATAAGGGAAAAATAGAACTGCCTACGATTCCTGCAGAATGTGAACATAATGCACATATGTTTTATATTAAGGTGGAGGATCTGGCTGAACGAACAGAATTGGTGCAGTATTTAAAAGAAAAAAATGTCAATGCGGTATTCCATTATATTCCATTGCATAGTTCACCAGCGGGAAAGAAGTATGGTGAATTTGTTGGTGAGGATAAGTATACAACCAAGGAGAGCGAACGCTTGCTCAGATTACCAATGTATTATGGATTGAAAGAGGAAGAGGTTCTTTATATCGTCGATTGTCTAGAGGGATTTTGGTCATAAATATGAGTCAGCAAAAAAATAAGTATTTCATTGCGAGTATTTATTATGTCATTGGAAATATAATCGGACAGGGTGTTGTGTTGCTTTCATCCGCGATATTTACCAGAATTATGGACAAGGCTTCCTATGGCATGGTAAATACATATTCAGCATGGGTTCTTGTATTAAATACATTTATTGGGTTAAACTTATTTATTACTGTGAGAAATGCATATTTGGATTATAAGGATGATTATGAAAATTATCAGTCATCTATATTGTTATTTTCCTTAATTGTGTATGTCGTTTTTACAAGTATAATTATAGGAGTTATAAAGCTGGCAGGAATAAATGTAGATACGTTTGTTGTGTTTATTGCAGCATTGCAGGCGATATCTGTTCATACGGTTAATTATTCTATGGCAGTACTTTCCATGGAGGGAAAATATAAACCGCGAACTTTGTTGCTTGTGTTACCAAATGTTTTGCACACCCTGCTTTCGATTATTTTAATCATTATTTATACAGAGCATAAATATTACGCAAAAATAATTGGAAATGCGTTAGGTATTTTTGTATTTGCGTTAATTATTATTATACACACATTTCATGTGAAACGCCCGAAATATAATAAAGAATATTGGGGGTATGCTGCAAAAATAGCAGTTCCTGCCATTATGTGTACGCTTTCGGATTTGATTCTGTTGGAAAGTGACAGAATTATGTTGACTGAATTATCGGGTCCTGCTTCAACGGCAGTGTATTCTTTGATATATAATATTGGCTCGATTCTTATTGCCTTATATACAGCGATTAGTGGGGCATGGACACCTTGGTTTTATAAGAGCGTAGAAAAAGAAAAGGTGTCAGATATCCGCAAAGTAGAAAGCGTATATATAGGTATTTTTTGTTTTGGAGCGATCGGCTTACTCACAATTTCTCCGGAAATTATAAAAATTTTGTCACCGAAAACATATTGGAGTGGCATTGATTATGTCAGTCTCATTATTATAGCGTCTTATTTGATATTTTTATATTCTTTTTTGACTACATATCTGATGTATTTAAAAAAACCGGGAGTCATTGCGGTCAACACAGCGATTGCAGCGGGGTTGAATCTGATATTAAATTATTTTCTGATCAAGCAATATAATGGGATCGGAGCAGCTGTTGCAACAATAATCTCTTATACGGTTTTGTTTGTACTGCATTATTTTGCTGCAATACGGTATAGACGGGATGTATTTTGTTTGAAAACGATGCTGATTTCGATGCTTGCATTAATTGCTTATAGTGTTGTATTTGCATTTATTAAAGATTTGATTGTTGTAAGATATTGTGTAGTTGCAATTATTTTAATAGTGCTTGGGTATTTATATTTTACAAAGAAAAAAGACTTTAAATTTTAGAGGAGAGAGCGATGCGTGCATTTGTAGGAACGGTTCCGTTTACAATCATTGAGGCTGTCCACTTTGTGATTGCCAACAATTATGATGATGCGGATTTATATATGGTCAAGGTTTTTGATGGTGCGGAGGACGTTTGTGAACGTGTAAGGCAGACAGGTGTTTTTAAGAATGTTTATTTGGTAGAGGACGTGTTGCTCACATACCCAATTACAATAGAAAAGTGTATTCGCACAGTAAAAAACGGAAAGGCTTTTTTGAAGAGTACAAGGAATCGGATTTATGATGAAGTGTATTACAATAATAGTGGATGGTTGATTAATTCGATTTTTTATACGGCATTTTCCAGAGCAAATAAAAATATTAAGAACAAATTTCTGGAACATGGGTTCAATTCATATACGACGGTTTATTCAGACAAACCGTTTTACCTCCGGGTACTGATCCGGCTTGTGGGATTGAAATGCATGGATGGTACGATGCTGGATGAGATTCATATGTTTCATCCAGAGCTTATGCATATGAAGCATTATGGCAGGATTGTGAAAATGACACCAATGGATAGGAAAAATACAAGATTGGTGGGGGCATTAAATCATATATTTAATTATCATCCGGAAACGGATGAATTTGCAGATCGGGATATTATAATTATGGAACAGGGCCCGCAGAAGTTCACTTTTGATAAAGAGGGATTCTGGAAAAAGGTATTAAAGAATATTGATAAGCAGAAAACGATCATAAAGCCACATCCAAGACAGAAAAACAGTACATTAGGTGAAAATGGTATTAAGATAAGCACGAATTATACATTGCCTTGGGAAGTGGAGATTTTAAATATTGATATTGAGAAAAAAACACAGATTACTATTTTCTCAGGAGCGTGTGTATCTCCAAAATTGATATTTGATGAAGAACCAACGGTAATATTCCTTTACAAAATACTTCCATTGGATAGCAGTGTATGGGGAAAGGATTTTATCGAATTTGCAAATCAGTTGGGAGCAACTTATAGAAATAAGGAAAAATTCTTTGTTCCGGAGAGTTATGAGGAATATGAAGAGTATTGCAGAAAACATGGATTAGAGCCGGCTTTTTAAGGGGAAGAGGATATAGGTAATTATGCAGAAAAGGATGGAAAACCGCCCAATGGTATATAATAAAAAATTATTACAATGTATAATTATCAATTTGTGCATTCTGATTTTGCTCATGCAAGTGTTAACGCCACATCTGCAAAATGCGGATGATCATCTTATGAGTGTACTACTTATGGGAGGAAAGGGATCTGCAACGGCAGATGTAGTGTTTATTAATATTATTTTATCGAAAATAATATATTTCTTTTGCTGGTTATTCCCTGTTGTAAAT
>ERZ1026852.60-NODE-60-length-74739-cov-25.987079_pt1 | contig 74739 bp, 60 predicted proteins | sample MGYA00380156_ERZ1026852 | MGnify/ENA primary metagenome ERZ1026852 (study PRJEB33269, sample SAMEA4719792) | human gut metagenome | biome: human-associated habitat; feature: organic feature; material: feces | place: Cameroon | collected 2013-10 ...
AAATTGACAAAGGTCTTGCCATCATAAAAGAAGTTCTTGAAAATAAATAAAAAAGCAGTATTAAAAACAAAATACTGCTTTAGAAGATGAGATGTTAACTAAGTAAAATGTTAGTAGAAAAATCTAACTATTTAGATTCTCTTTTCTTTTGAAGTGATAAAACTGAAATTTTTTCTTGTTTTTCGAGTGCGTAGCAGGAAAGTCTGTCTCCCCAAACACAGCCAGTATCTAAAGCTACAACATGTTCTCTGTCACATTGAGCATTTAAAGCTGCCCAGTGACCAAAGAACAGCGTAAAGTTCTCCCCTTTGTATTCAAAAGGGGAACCAAAGTTAAACCAAGGATAGATATTGTCCTTTTGAGCATCAATTACAGTGCAGTCTGAATGACCGTAATCGAGAACAAGTTCTTTTGAGCATAATCTCATTCTTGTAAAGGCGCTTACGATAAATCTCCAGTAGTTAAGATCTGATGACAGCATTTGCTCTTCAAAATGATCAGGATGATCTGCATACATATTTGCTAATAAGACTTTTGTATGCAGAGGATCTTTTAATACTTTTGAAATGACATTGGTGTGTTTTTGCGCTTCATCAATTGTCCATTTAGGATAGATACCAGCATGAGCTACAGCTATTTTTTTCTCAGGATCAACATATAAAAGGGGGGTGCTTTTAAAAAACTCAATATAGTCATTAAGCTTTGGAGCGTTTAGGAGCACATCTAAATTATCTTTAGCTTTGGCTTTGTGATAGCCATAGAAAACAGCTAAAAAGTTTAAGTCATGATTGCCTAAAACAGAGTGAATTTGTCCTGGGTGTTTTGCCTTTAACGCAGTGATTAAATTTAAAGTATCAACAGGCTTTGGGCCTCTTCCAATTAAATCACCAGTAAAGATTAGTTCATCTTCGTTTTCGTTGTAGTTGATATTTTTCAAAAGAGCTGTAAATTCATCATAACAGCCGTGAAGATCACCAAAGATGTATGTAGACATTTGTTTTCCGTAAAAGTGCAATTATCGTAGCTTTAAAACAGCTTAAATTTGGGAAATATTAAAAAAAGTTCTTAAAATTCGTATTTTTTGACACTATTCTACCATTTTTGTATTAATTGTCGGTTATATTAGTCGCTATCAAGATAGCCTGAATGTTCATATAATACACAGTAATCGTTAACTTTATGTTAAGTAAAATGCTGTTAAAAATCAGAGATGTAAGACAGTATTAAGAGATACCTTAAAGAGTTTGCCATGCCGTTTATCAAGAAAAGTTTTATTACCGAAAAGTTACTGCCAAATGTTCCTATTGAAAAGGTCATAGGTCAGTATGTAACTTTAAAAAAGTCAGGCGCAAACTATACCTGCTGCTGTCCATTTCATCATGAGAAGACTCCCTCATTTAGTGTCACACCAGCAAAGCAGATGTTTTATTGTTTTGGCTGTAAAGAGCATGGCAACGTCATTGATTTCATCATGAAATTAAAGAACCTGAGTTTTCCTGAGGCAGTTGAAGAAATTGCTCAAAATGCAGGTTTAACCGTTGAATATGACACAACTAATACCCGTTCCAAAGAAGAAGTCGATCTGCAAAAAGAGTATTACGACCTCATGGACAGATGTGCGACCTTATATACTCAGGTATTAAACTCACCTGAAGGCGCTCCTGGTCTTGAGTATTTTTCAAAAAATCGTGGTTTGACACGAGATACTATCTTAAAGTGTCGCTTAGGTTTTGCTCCTAAAAATCCTCACTTTTTGCAAGAAAGGTTATGTCAGGATCCTAAAACAGAGCAGAAGTTAATTGATTTAGGTATGTTAGTGCGCAACGACTACGGTGTGCACTCTATGTACCGTAACCGTGTCATGATCCCTATCTTTGACAGACGAGGCAGGATCATCAGTTTTGGTGGCAGAACCATGGGCGATGACAAGCCTAAGTACATGAACACCAAAGAAACTCCTATTTACCGTAAGCGTAATGAGTTATTTGGTCTATATGAGGTCTTAAAAGCAAATAACAACCGTCCACCACGTATTGTGGTTGTTGAAGGATATATGGATGTGATCTCAGTGCGACAGGCAGGTTGTACCTATGCTGTAGCTTCATTAGGTACAGCAACTACACCTGAGCAGATTAAAGAGATGTTCCGTTACACTGACAAAGTTGTGTGCTGTTATGACGGAGATAGCGCAGGTCGTCATGCTGCTTGGCATGCCTTAGAAACAGTAACTCCAATTTTGCAGGATGGTAAAGAAATTCGTTTTGCATTCTTGCCTCCAGAGCATGATCCTGATTCTTTAGTAAGAGAGCAAGGCTTAGGTGCTTTTGTAAAGTTCTTAGATGAAGCTATGAGCTATCCAGAGTTTTTGATAGTACATAAGTCTCAAAGCTATGATTTAAAAGATCCTAATTCTTTATCAAACTTTATCTCAGACACCATAAAGCTGATTAAAGCTATTCCTTTAGTTTCATTACAGTCGGTTGCTTTAAAGTTGCTCTCAAAGCCATCAGGCATTTCTGAAAATCAGCTTTATGACATGCTAAAGCAAACTCATGTTGAACAGCCTCGAGCTTATGTAGCTCAAGAGAAAAAAGAACAGGAACAGATTGCTAAAAATGAGGTCTCAAGGGACTTCTTTAAAACTCCTATGAGAAAACTCATGGCCTTTATTATTCAGCAGCCTACTGTGGTCTCTAATGTACAAAGAGAGTTTGCACTAGATGAGTTTGTAGCTTTGTGCAAACGATTAGGCATAAAGGGTGCAGATGAGTTAGAAGGTTTATTAAAGATCATTGCAAAAACTCCTGATATAACTCCAGCTAAATTCATTGAACAGACTCGTCAGACATCTTATGAAAAGATTGTAAGGCTGTTAATCAGTGCTCCACTGAATCTTACCTTTGAATCAGGTGGTGAGATTAGGGAGATCCCTTATGTGGACAGAATAGAGTATTTTGCAGATATCTTAAGTGAAGTTATAACAAAGCCTCTAAAAGACAGAGCCAAAATCCTTAGTGTGGAGATGAGCCAAGGTAAGATGGATGCTTTATCTGAGTACACTCAGATCCAGAAGGAGATTTTGAGTAAAGATTTAAAATCTTGACGGGAGAGAGGGTAACCTGTAAAATAACCCCTCGAACAATGGCCCATTAGCTCAGTTGGTTAGAGCAGACGACTCATAATCGTTTGGTCTCCTGTTCAAGTCAGGAATGGGCCACCACTTAATCCTTCCAAAAAAGACTAATTGTTTTTAATTGCATTGTAAACAGCAGGGCACTTAGTATAGCTGTCTTCAGTTGCTGTTACATAACGTCCGTTCTGTTTAACCATTACAGATCCTTGTGAGCTACCTGAGATTAAACGTACCTTTTTGCCTACAGCATATTTGCATGAGAAAGGCATATCGACAATCAATGGACCATTATCTGAATCAATAGTTAATCTTACACCGTCATGGCGGTCAAGATATTTAGAAGCTGATCCTGCTGCTAAGGCTCCTAATCCCGCGCCTACGGCAGTGCCGGTGCTGTTTTTGCTTATAAGATTTCCTAAAAGAGCTCCGCCTACGGCACCTAAAATAGTATTGGAGGTGTTGTCATTCTTTTTATTGTTGATATCAATAGCTTCAATACCGGTAATGGTACCTTCATAATAAGTGTTAACCGTACCAGCTTCTGAAACTGGATTGGTGCAGGCATTTAAAGTAGCTGCACACAACATTCCAAGACAAGTATATCCAATTAGAATTAAATTCTTACTCATAGGATGATCCTTTTTGTTTAAAACTTTGTATATGTTAATCTTATGAATTCAATCTTAGTGTAAACTTAGAAAAAATTCAGTGACAACGCAAAAAATAATCACGAAACGCTTTTAATCATGTCTAAAAATATAAAACAGATCGCTTTTAAAGAGTACAGAGATCCAGTTGAACTTTATGTTGAAAAGTTAAACGACAAAGGTCAGGGTATAGCTTATTTTGAAAACAGTGAAATCTACCTTGAAGGTGTGATCGACGGAGAAACTGTTCTTGCAAAAATAGGTGATCCTTTTGCAAACGGCTCTAAAAGACGACCTGGTACAGTAATCAGTATCACTGAGAAATCTCCTGACAGAGTCGACTATAAGGACAAATCGCTGCAGTCTGTGATGTCTTTTGGACCTATAAGCTATGAAGGCACTTTAAAACGCAAACAGGTAATGATTGCTCAGGCCCTAAAGAGAGCCGGCATTGACAGCTGTAATTTAAAAACAGTTCAGAGAGCAGATCTTTCGGTTCCATCACGCTATAAGAGCATACGTTATTTTGCATTTTTGAATGAAAAGGTCGTAAACGGCTTTTATAAGGTTCATTCCCACGAGGTTGTAGCAGTGGAATGCTGTTCATTAGAACCTTTGTGGTTCTCTTCATTTGCAAATGATCTCTGTTCCTTTTTTACTGGTGAGAACATATCTGTATATGATGAAAAGTCACAGAAAGGCCTTTTGCGCTCTTTACTTCTGCGTGACACCATAAAAGAAAAAATGGCTGTTTTAGTGGTGTCAGAAGCGCCTTCAGAGATTTTTATAGACAGACTGAGATCTCAGTTTAAAGACAGGGTTGATTCACTGTATCTTAATGTGAATGAGAGTAATTCAAACAAGATCCTATCAGAAAAAATGATACTGATATTGGGTAAGGAAGAGATCACTCTTGAGCTTTGCGGTTTTAACTATAAGGCAGGTCCGTTTACTTTTCTGCAGGTGAATTACCCTGTGGCTGAAATAATGTACAAGAAGGCTGTGTCTTTCTGTGGTAGAGACAGTAATAAAACAGCTCTTGATCTCTGCTGCGGTGTAGGAACCATGACTTTACCTCTGTCTGAGAACTTTAAGAAAGTGACTGGTGTTGAGATTGTACCTGAATCAATAAAAGCTGCCGAAGATAATGCAAAGTTGAATAATATCAGCAATGCGGAATTTATTGTCGGGGACATCAGAGATGTTATCGGTTCTCTTATAAAGAAAAAGGACATCGCCTCGATCATCTGTGATCCTTCAAGAGTAGGTATCGGCGAGGATGCCTGCAGAGCTCTGGCAAAATTAAAGTCTCCGCTAAAACTTGCCTATATATTCTGCTCATTAAAGGCTTTAGAGCGCGATTTGAAGACACTTCATGACAACGGTTTTGAAATAGAGGAAGTTCAGGGGTTTGACATGTTCCCATATTCATCTCATGTGGAGACGGTAGTCTTGATGTCAAAGGTCGAAGAAAAATAGGAGCGAAAGCCCTGTAATACTGCGGTTTTGGGGCAACCGGGCAAATTTGGCATTGGGTAGAATAAACGCTTTTCGGTAACTTATCCAAGGGCAAGTCCAAGGGCAAGTCATCTCAAAAAGTGTGAGAGTTGAGTTGCCTTGATAGATGTCACTATGTTGAGTTGCCGAGTTAGATGTTGGGGTAGTTGTGGCTACGAAATAGATGTCAGGGCTGGAACGACTTGATATGTTCGCAAAATTTACTGTTTCAATTATAGAACAGTAAAAGAAGGAACTTCGAAAATGGAGTATGTTGTCGTTGGAGTATGCATTGTGGCAGTGGTGGCTGTCGAGTTCGGATTGTTCTTTCTGATCGCGAAGCCGGAAAATCTCATCGGCAATGGCATCGTAGTCCTGTTTGTTGTTTGCCTTCTTGATGAGCTCTTTTTGTAGATCTTCCAATCTTGCCTGAATGCCATCCGGTGAGAGGGTGTCAGCGCCCACCACGGCCTTGGCGATGTTCTGCTGTAAGGTTTTCAGGAAGACGTCCCGCTCGGTGAGAATCTAGTTAATGGCATTGATCGTGATCTCTTGCAACAGGAGAGCGTTTACCGTCCTGTTGGTGCAGTTCTTTTCAGCGGAGGTGGGCTCCAAGCGACTGATGCAGCGCCAGACGATGGACTTGTAGCTGTGGTTGTTCCAGTGAACGCGCCGGTAAAGCTCGCCACAGTCTCCACAGAAAACCATCTGTGCAAAACAGTGATTGTAGGAGAAATTGCGTTTCTTGCATGTCGGGCTGACATGGACTACCAGGCGACGGACAAGCTCCGCCTGCACCTGCATGAAGAGCTCCTTTGGAATGATCGCTTCGTGATCGCCATCGACGTAGTATTGAGGAACGGTGCCGTTGTTCTTGATCCGCTTTTTTGTCAGGAAGTCCGTGGTATAGGTCTTTTGAAGCAGGGCGTCTCCCATATATTTCTCATTGCGGAGAATCTTGTTGATGGTGCTGGTGTGCCATTTTGTCTTGTCAGCTCCGGTGAGAATGCCGTCAGCCATAAGCCAGTCGGAGATCTTATCCATGCTGGAGCCTTCGAGGTATTCCCAGTAGATGCGCTTTACGATTTCTGCTTGCTCCGGATCGATGATCAGGTGCCCGTTGTCATCCTTGGTGTATCCGAGGAATCGATTGTGGTTGACCTGCACTTTGCCTTGCAGGTAACGATACTGCTGTCCCAGTTTTTTGTTCTGGCTCATTGACTGGCTTTCCTGCTGGGCAAGGCTCGCCATGATCGTGATCAGCATCTTGCCCTTAGCATCCAGTGTGTTGATGGCTTCCTTCTCAAAATAAACAGGTGTGTTCTTATCCTTCAGCTGCCGGATGTATTGGAGACAGTCGAGAGTGTTTCGGGCAAATCGGCTGACGGACTTGGTGATGACCATGTCGATTTTACCGACCATGCACTCGTCGATCTTTCGGTTGAAGTCGTCACGCTTTTTTGTGTTGGTGCCGAAATACCGTCGTCTGCAAATATGCCCGCCAGCTCCCATTCCGGATTCTTTTGAAGGTACTCGGTGTAGTGTGTCAGTGATTCTTTTTCACCGCCATAGTTAACTTTTTTTTCTATCTGTTTTTCTATCATTGCAAACCTCCGTCAGGCGTTAATTTCAGGGAATGTGCAAGGTGTATCAATGGTATTTACCAAACTTTTTCTTAGAGCTATTTTTTAGGCCTCTAAGAGAGTTTTTATATAAGACCTTGATACACCTTGTCATAGTCCCGGATTACTGCAGAAAATCTTCCTCTGCGCCGTTGTCCTCATGAATCTTTAAGCCCTTAAAATAGCGCTTCCGATTCAGTGTCAGCCGCTCGAATCCGGCTTTCTCCAGCGCAAAGTAAAAGTCTGCCGTGCTGCGCACATACTCATTGCAGTCCAGTGAGTAGTTGCGGTATGCCTGATAAAGTGCCGAGCAGCTTTTTCTCATACGGTCAAAGCCTGCTTTCTCGACTGCATCAATGACGGTGGCCTCATTGCTGTATCTGCGGTTGCTGCGTCCTTCGACGATCTTGAAACCAGTCCATTCCTTACCGGAGAGAGCCTGCTGCAGAGCGTATTCCTTAATATCGGAAGCCCAGCTAACCAGTTCATCTACCTCGCTGAGAATGACCTCGATCTCGGTATCCGTAAGCAGTGGGGGAAGCTTGAAATCATGTTGCGCAAGTTTCAGATTTGCCTCGGCTCTGGCGCGGCACTCGTTCTTAGCCTTGCAGAAACCGCACCATTCACCGCACAGGAAGTTCCCGTCACCGGCAAAAGCCAGATCTGCGGTAGGCTTCAATACTTCATCCGCCTAGCGATACAGGTCGCCCTTGCTGATTTCGTAGGTGCTGACGTTCTGTCGTCTCGGTTGGTAAATGGTCATGGAAACCTGTTCGATGTCGTAACTGCAATCGAAGATCTCCAAAGCGCCGAGGGCATAACACTGCATCTGCGGATTCTCCTCTGCGGAGACCAAGACGCCTAAGCCGTGCTTGTAGTCGATCACCCGGAGCGTACCGTCTGCGATGATGACGCAATCGGAGGTTCCGAAGCCTTGTTCCACCCAGTTGGAGAAGTCTACACGCTGTTCGATAAGAACTACTGTGTCAGTACAGGTCTCCTTGGAGGCTTCGATCTGCTCCAACACATATTCGGCATAGCCTCTGGTGCAGTCCTCCATCTCCTCGGAATACCTCTTGTGGTTGTCGGTCGGGTCTTCTGAAGGAAGTCCCAGCGCCGTTTTCAATTTGTGCTCGCCAAGCGCATGATCGTCAGTGCCTTCAGCAGCGTAGTCTGATCCTTTGTCCTCATAGGTTTCTCAGAGCCATGCCGACGGTGGGCAATGCAGCCTCTTGTCGGAGCTGGACGCGGACAGGATCGCGTGTGCTTTAGCTGCCATTGCCGATCACCTTCGCGTCCTTCATCAGGGCTTCGTAGTTTGCCGGATCGATCTCCGAGAGCTTTGCGGCACCGTACTTTTTTAGCAGGGAGCGTACTTCTGTGGTATGACCGGCGCGGGACTTTTCGGCAAGGACGGCTCTTACGTCCTCCAGCTTGAGTTTAGGGTTCGGTTCCTTCTTGGTGGAGCCTCCGTGGACTGCGCTTCGATGTCATCGCCAGAAAACTGCTGGTAGAGCCAGTCGGCAGCGGCATTAATAGAAGCAGCAGCGGTGCGGAGCTCTTCGATGGTTTGTGCCATTTCTGCCATCTTTGACATTTTCTTTTCCTCTTTCCTCGGATTGGCTTGCGGCAAGAAGTGAGAGGTTCCTTGCCAGTCTGGCGGATACGTGACTGATGGAATTCAGGAGCTTGAGCTCCTCGTTCACGTTGCCGCCTGTGTCTGCGTAACTGCGAATCATCTGTTGTTCAACTCGCTTTCTGAAGGCTGTGTTCTCTTGCCTTCACCTTCCACTGGAGATGAACTGCCGATTTGAGCGGAGGATTTTATAAAAAAATTCCGACCACCATCCGAAAGAGGGACAGTTGCCGGAAATGGTGTGATTCGTGTTCTTGGTATTACTTATCGCCGGTAATCCTGCGCAGGTCGGTGCGATACTTCTTCATCTGATCCGCGATGGTCTTCTGCGGGCGACCGAGTTCTCTTGCAATAGCACGGTCGGAGATGCCCTCCTGGTGATCCTTCCAAAGTTTGATGATGGTATCGGCTTCCTGGTCGAGCTCACGCAGTCTGGCAAAAAGCTGCTCCAGCAGCATGCGGTCGGCGATGTCTTCCTCCATCGGCTTGCTGCGGTCGTTAATATAATCACCGAGAGTGCCATTGCCATCAGGGAGAGGTTGATCCAGAGAAGTAATGTCACCTGATGCATGATATTCACAGTCAAGGCTGTCGCCGTCACACTTCCATATGAAGCGATAAGGGCACATGCATCTGCCCCGATCCTGTTCCTTGGTGAACGGCACCTTCTCGTCGGTACTTCGAATGTAGATGAAATAAGCCTTCTGATTGTCGTTGTTTTGCATAATGAAAGCCTTCCTTCGACTTTTGCCGAAATGGAGAGCTCCTGACATGCAAAATAAGACCACAGATGTGAGGGTATACCGAAGGATTACTCCACTTCGGCTGCACTTCACTTCCGGTGATCAGTACAGTATTTGATTGTCATTGATAGTCACATGGAACCGGAAACACCCTGCACAGATGGCTCCCATGTGCTAAAGCAAGAATGCTTTTTTAGGGATCGAAACCTCAGACACAGGCATTTCCGTTTTTGCAGTGCTGATAGGCAGAAACGAGAAGGCCAAGATGAGCGTTACATTGAAAAACGGGCAAAAAAAGACCTAGCATAGTTGTGTTCGGCAGGGAATTTTAAGAACGCATAAATAAAAAATAATATCAACAAATAACAGCAAACTCTTGAAAATTCACATTTATGGTGTATACTAAAATAGTTGAGTTGTATTCAGATTCAAATCACGAGGTGAGAGCATGGAAGAAATCATGAATGACAAATGGATAAGCATAGATGAAGCTGCGGAATATTTAGGAATCAAAACAGTTACTCTTCGCAGCTGGATCAGAAATGGTAAAGAAGATTTGCCTGCTCAAAAAATCGGAAAACAGTGGAAGTTTAAAATTTCCGAACTCGATGAATGGGTTAAGAGCGGTAAAAGCGCTGACTGATTCAAAGGAAAATCGAAGAAAATCATTAGACAAGGATCAGACAAAGATGGCTGTCAAGAAAACGCAATTATATGCATCGCTGTGGGCGAGCTGTGACAAACTTCGCGGAGGCATGGATTCCTCAGAGTATAAGGACTATATCCTGACTCTTTTGTTCATGAAGTATGTCACCGATAAATTTAAGAATAAAGGAGCCTATGAAGACATTAAGGTCTTTGATAATGCACATGATAAAGATCCTGATCCGGAGAAACGGACGGGATGCTCCTTTGATGACTTTATTGCTCTGAAGGGAAAGAAAAACATCGGCGAAAGTATGGATAAAATCATAGCACGCCTTGCTGACGAGAATACTGACCTGAAGGGGGTTATTGATATTGCTCATTTTAATGATGAGAAGAAGCTTGGAAGCGGTAAGGAAATGGTTGATAAGTTGACCGATCTCATATCCATCTTCCAGCGCCCGGAACTTGACTTCTCCCGGAACAAGGCCGAAGGTGATGACATCATCGGAGATGCCTACGAGTATCTAATGCGAAAATTCGCTACGGAGAGCGGAAAGAGCAAGGGACAATTCTATACGCCTGCAGAGGTTTCCAGAATCCTTGCCAATGTGATAGGTATCAGTCGCTGCACAGATACCAGCGCCACGGTATGCGATCCGGCCTGCGGAAGTGGCAGCCTATTAATTCGAGCTATCGATGCTGCTCCTATTCCGATCATGGGATATGGCCAAGAAAAGGAAAGCACAACAGCTGGTCTGGCGAAGATGAATGCCGTCCTTCATCGTAAGGCCGAGATTACCATCAAGAGCGGTAACACATTCTCAAATCCGCATTATCTTGATAAATCCGATAATTCCATACTTGAACGTTTCGATTACATAGTGGCAAATCCGCCCTTCTCTATGAAAAATTGGCGCGATGGTATTGCCGGTAAAGAATATGGTCGCTTCGAGGGCTATGGGGACTCGCCACCGGAAAAAAACGGCGACTATGCTTGGCTCATGCACATCCTTAAGGCATTGAAGTCAAATGGCAAAGCTGCGGTTATTCTCCCTCATGGTGTTCTATTCCGCGGAAATGCCGAAGCGACTATTAGAGAAGCAATAATAAAGAAGCACTGGATCAAGGGCATTATCAGCCTTCCGGCAAACTTGTTTTACGGCACCGGCATAGCCGCCTGCGTGCTCGTGATTGATAAAGAAGGAGCTGCAAACCGACAAGGCATTTTTATGATTGATGCCAGCCGTGGGTACGTTAAGGACGGCAACAAGAATCGTTTGCGTGAACGTGATATCTATAGAATCATTACGACGTTTAATGAGCAGATAACTACAGATCCAAAGTATGCGCGTTTCGTACCAAACGATGAAATCGAAAAGAAAAACGGGTATAACCTGAACATTACTCGCTATATTGACTCCACAGATCCGGAGGATATTCAGGATATCTATGCGCACATTCATGGCGGTATTCCGGCGGTTGATATCGACAGTCTGTCTAAGTATTGGGATGTGTTCCCTTCGCTGAAGGCTGAGTTGCTGACGGCGATTAGCGAAAAGTATTATATCTTGAATGTGGAGCATGAGAATATCCGTCAGACGATATATAAAAACGCCGAGTTCTCAGAATACGGTGAGAAACTCGACGTGGCTTTTGCAGCGTGGAAGACCAAGGAATATCCCGCTTTATCTTCCCTTGATGAAGATGTATCCGCGAGAGAGTTTATCGTTAGTCTTGCGAAGGATATCCTTGCTGAATTTGAATACCTGACGCTGATTGATAAATACGACGTGTATCAAGTGCTGCTGGCTTATTGGAATGAGGTCATGAACGATGACGTGTCGCTTATCATAAGCGAACCGGATGGCTATGCCAATGCCAGAGCGACGGACAATATCGAAGAGGAAATCACGCAGGGCAAGAATAAAGGCGAGATGAAAGTCACTGGGTGGGAAGGAAGATTGATTCCAAAGGCAATCGTGATAGATGCCTTCTTCCGTGAGGAGAAGAATGCCATAGGGGAAGCCGAGAACGTTGTCGCAGAAACAGAATCCCTGCTTTCTGATCTGGTTGAGAGTGCCGATGAGGAATCTGCTCTTGCCGATGTGGCTGAGAACGGAAAAGTAAAGGCTAAGGACTTAGAAGCCAAGATTGAGGAACTCACTCAGCATGTAGAGACGGAGGAAACCATAGAGCTGGAGCTCCTGATGGATCAGCTTCCTATGCAGAAAAAGCGTCTTCAGGCATATCTGGTGGGACACCCGCTTTGCAAAAGTGCTGTAACAGAAAAAGGAACTCTTACAAAGTCTTCTATCATGTTGCGCCTATTTATTATTCGTACAGTAGAGAGCGTACCGGAAAGCTTGCAGGATGATGTAAATCAACTAAAACAAGCTTTAGATCTTTGCGGCAAAGTGTCTGAGTACAACAAAGTCGTAAAGGATCTGAGTAAGGCTTTGGACGAAAAGTGCCGGGCAAGATATGAGACGTTAACTGACGAAGAGATCATTGACCTGCTTGTGAACAGGAAATGGTTTGATAGCATTTTTATTGGTATCACAGATCTGTATGCAGCTATCTCCCATCGTCTGACAAGCAGGATCGTTGAACTCTCTGATCGATATGAAGATACACTTCCAGACCTTGAGAATGACACGGCTGATTATGAGGCTAAAGTAAAGTCTCATCTGGAAAGGATGGGATTTAAATGGGAATGAAAAAAACAGAAATAGGAATGATTCCTGAAGATTGGGATGTTCAGCGTTTCTCGGATACTTTCCGGATACTGAACAACAACACGTATTCTCGCGCTGAGCTCAATTATGCCAGCGGTCAATTCAGGAATATACATTACGGTGATGTCCTAATCCTTTTCCCGGAGGTGCTTGATTGCACCAGAGAGGATGTTCCGTACATAAATGATGATGTTCGGATATCATGTTCAGCGCAGCCTCTCCAAGATGGAGATGTTGTAATGGCAGATACAGCCGAAGATGAGACTGTCGGTAAGGTTACTGAGGTAACGAATACTTCCGATAAACCTGTGATGGCTGGGTTGCATACAATCCCATGCAGAGTAAAGTTTGGTGAGTTTGTACCTAAGTGGCTGGGCTATTATATGAACTCGCATATGTACCATGATCAGCTCTTGCCATATATTCATGGGACGAAGGTTTCATCGGTTTCAAAAGGATCGTTAGGAAACACAGTAATAATTGTGCCCAAAGCACCTGAGCAAAAAAAGATTGTAGATGCTCTGTCTGATGTGGATGCTCTTGTTGTAGATTTGGAAAAGCTCATCCGAAAGAAAAAGGACATACGTCAGGGTACGATGCAAATGCTTGTCACCGGGAAGAAGCGACTGGATGGTTTTGATGGAAATTGGCAAACTACCACATTAGATAAACTATGCCGTTTGGTTACTAAGCAAACAGGGTTCGATTATAGTGCTGAGATTAAGCCTTCTCTCGTGACAACGCCGCAGATTGGCACAATTCCGTTTATTCAAAACAAAGATTTCGAGGCGTTTGATATTAACTATAATACAGACTTCTATATTCCGTATGAAGTAGCGGAAAAGTATCCAAAGATTCTTTTAGATGAAGCTTGCTTGCTGATATCAATTTCAGGCCGAATAGGAAATGTCGCTGTTTTTGATAATAAACAAACGGCATTTGCTGGTGGTGCAGTGGGTATTGCTAAGTTATTTGATCCTCATTTGGCAAGTTGGTGCATGCTCTATTTATCTGGGCGAGAGGGGCAGGAACAGATTTTCTCAAACGAGAAAGTTGGAGCGCAACATAATCTTACAGTAGCTGATGTTAGAAAACTTGAGATTAAGTTGCCAGAAAAGCCAGAAAGAGAATCGATTATCGGTGTTTTAACCGACATGGATGATGAAATTAAATTGTTAACTGAAAAACTGCAAAAGTATCAGAAAGTTAAAAGTGGCATGATGGAAGAACTGCTGACCGGAAAGGTCAGATTGATGTAAGGAGGTGCCTGTCGGATGAGTATTGTGGATGCTGAAATCAAAACACAGGAAAGAGTGATCCGCTACTTTAAAGATCCGGAGATCTTGGGCTACCAGTATATCGGTAACCTGTCAGATTATCAGAATAAGAACATCAAGGAAGATCGCCTGCGCCAGTATCTTCGACTTAAGGGCTATGCAGACAAACTGATTGATGCTGCCGTTATGCAGCTTCAGCAGGAAGCTGGAAATCTTTCTCGTGGGGTCTATGATGCCAATAAGACTGTGTATTCGCGGTTAAAGTACGGCATTCCGGTCAGTGAGAGCCCGGAGAAGCCTCCGGTGACAGTTGAACTTGTTGACGAGACCAATCCTCTGAATAATGACTTTTCAATCGCTGAGGAAGTAACAGTCGTTGAACAGTCCGAGAAGAGACCGGATCTTGTTGTTTACTTGAATGGTATTGCAGTGGCTGTTATCGAGCTGAAACGAAGCAGTATCTCTGTCTCTGAAGGCATCCGCCAGAATCTGACGAACCAGAAGAATTCATTCATACAGGGTTTCTTTACCACGATGCAATTTTGCATGGCCGGAAACGAATCGGAAGGCCTGCGCTACGGCACGCTTCTGACCGGAGAGAAGTTCTATATGGAGTGGAAGGATGATGGATTCAAAGAACATGAGGAGGAGCGTGATCCGGTAGATGTTCGTATCAGTAAAACCTGCGAAGGCATCGAGAATAAACTCCTGAAGCAGATATACGCCATGTTTGATAAGGAACGGTTTATCGACCTTATCATGAATTTCGTTGTTTTTGATAAAGGTATCAAAAAAGTGTGCCGGTACAATCAGTATTTTGGTATCAAGCGCACTCAGCAGAGGCTTAATAATCTGAGGACGGAGATTCACAATCCGAACAGAGATCCGAATAAACCGATGGGCGGTATTCTTTGGCATACGCAGGGTTCCGGCAAAACGCTGACAATGGTATGGCTTGCAAAGTGGATTCTGACACATTGGGCAGAGCTTAATGCCCGTGTTCTTATTGTTACAGACCGAGATGAGCTTGATGAGCAGATAGAAAAAACATTCACTGGCGTGGATGAGAATATCGCTCGTACCAAGAGCGGTAAGGATTTGTTGAATCGCCTGAATGTATATGATGATTCGCTGATCTGCTCCCTCGTTCATAAGTTTGGCCGTCGTGGCGGAGAAGCAACGGAGAACGATTACGAAAAGTATATTGAAGAACTGAAAGCCTCCCTCCCTGCTGATTTTGAGGCAAAGGGGAATCTTGTAGTATTTGTTGATGAATGTCACAGAACACAGTCCGGTAAGCTCCATACGGCGATGAAGACTATCATGCCGAATGCAGTATTTATTGGCTTTACGGGTACTCCGTTGCTGAAAAAGGATAAAAAGATTAGTATCGAAGTTTTTGGTACATACATCCATGCTTACAAATATAACGAAGGCGTTGCCGATGGCGTCGTGCTGGATTTGCGATATGAATACCGTGATGTTCCTCAAGATTTGTCATCACAGGATCGTGTTGACCAGTGGTTTGATGTAAAGACCAAAGGCCTCTCTTCTCGCGCTAAGGCAAAGCTCAAAGAGAAGTGGGGTACGATGCAGAAGGTATATAGCTCCCGCTCTCGTCTTGAAAAGGTGGCGTGGGATATCATTCAGGACTTTAATATGAAGCCGCGTCTAATGGATGGAAACGGTAATGCAATTCTTGTAGCTGATGGTATTCCTACGGCTTGTAAGTATTACGAAATCTTCCAACAGATGGGCTTTAAAAAGTGCGCCATCATATCTTCCTATACACCGAACAAGGGCGAACTGCGCACTGATACCGTCAGCGATGAGGATGATACTGAAACCTTCCTCAAATACGAGACGTATTTGAAGATGCTGGGACTCGATCCTTCCGACCTTCCGAATGCGGGATCGGTTCAGGCCAAGGTGGAGGAATTTGAAAAGGAAGCTAAAAGGAAGTTTGTAGAGGAGCCTGCAAATATGAAGCTCCTTATTGTCGTGGACAAGCTGCTCACCGGATTTGATGCACCTCCTTGTACCTACCTTTACATCGACAAGAGGATGCAGGATCACGGCCTGTTTCAGGCGATTTGCCGCGTCAACCGTCTTGATGATGATAGTAAGGATTTCGGCTATATCGTGGATTACAAGCAGCTGTTTGGACAGCTCCAGACTGCAATGAAGGACTATACTTCCGGCGCTTTTGAAGGATATGATCCGGAGGATGTAAAAGGACTTGTTAAGGATCGCCATGATGCTACGGTATCCTATTTTGAGGAAGTGTATGATGCCGTCGAGGAACTCTGTGAAGGCGTCGAGGAACCTCGTGGGGAGATCCAGTACATCCATTATTTCTGTGGTTTTTCCGGTCAGTCGGAGGAGAGCGACGAGATTTATGCACGCCTGAGAGAAAAACTCTATCGTCTGGTGAGCAGTCTTGTCAGAGCTTTCGCGGAAGCAAAGCCATATCTGGTTGATGATATTTCATCTGGCAAACTGAATGAATATGACAAGAAGGTCACTTTCTACATTGAGCTGAAGAAAACCATCGGTACGGCCAGTGGTGATTTTCTCGATTTGAAGGCCTATGAGCCTGATATGAGAAAGATGATTGATAACTATATCACGGCAGCTGATGCTGAGAAGATTGGCGATTTTGATGATCTTACCCTATTGGATTTCGTAGCAAAACAGGGCGAAACGCTTACCGGTGAAGGTGATAGCGGCCACAAGGAGGGTGCAGCAGAGGCCATCGAGAATAACATCCGTAAGAAGGTTATCGAAAAGGTTACTGTCAATCCGCGCTATTACGCAAGGATGTCAGAAATCCTTGATAAGCTCATCGAAGAGCGTAAGCAGGGAGTTCTTGACTACGCTGAGATGCTTGAGAAATATATAAAGCTGGCCAAGGATGTTGATTGCCCAGAGGATAACGATAAATATCCGAAAAGCATCCGTAAGAGCAAAGCGCTCATGGCCATTTATGACAACACCGGCGAGGACGAGAAACTTGCTCTTCGCATTCACAAGGCCGTGAAAAAGCAGGCACTGTCTGGTTTCAGGGATAATCAGGTGGTTGTCAGGAGAATAAAAAAGGCTCTCTTTGAGATTCTGGGTGATGACTCCGAGGTGGAACGCATCTATAAGATCATTGAGAAGCAGGAGGAGTATTAATGCGCATTGTCATTTTCGGAATTCCGATTGATGTGCAAAAAAAGAATATAAAGAATATGCACCTTCAGGTGAAGCCGCCGGATGGACATGTGGTAATTTCTGCGCCTTTATCTGTGGACGATAAAGCTATAGAGGCTTATGCCAGAACTCAGTTGGTTTTCATCAAGAGGGCTATTGCGCAGTTTCAGGAACAGCCAAGGGCATCGAAGCGGCAGTATGTTTCCGGTGAGACGATGTATATTTGGGGAAAGCAGTACTTCCTTGTCTTTAAGCCGGATAATCAGAAGAACAGCTTCGAGATTCAGAACCAAAATATTGTCCTTTCCATGAGTGCCAAAAGCACAGTAAAGCAGCGGGATGCCTATGTCAAAGAGGAATATCGAAAGGTTCTGAAAGAAGAAATAGAAAAGCGCCTGCCCAAGTGGGAAGCACAGACAGGCCTTAAATGCGATTCTTGGCAAACAAAATATATGGTCACAAAATGGGGAGCCTGCAGTACGGATAAAAAGAAACTATGGTTTAATCTGCAGCTCGCTCAGAAGCCATATGCTTGCCTCGACTATATTATTTTGCATGAATTGACGCATTTGCTTACAAGAAAACATGACGCCACATTCATCGCGCACATGGACAGGTATATGCCAAACTGGCGGGAGGTTCGTAAAGAACTCAACGACAGCAGACTGGACTACTATGAGGCGCAGGATGAAAGCCCACTGCAGAAACTGATTGACCAATCCCGTTATGATGACATCCGGGATGCGGCCATAGCTTATATTCAAGAGGAGCATTCTGATGACGCGAAAAGACTGTCGGTCATTGATATGGAAATCGAGAATGTTATCCATATTGAGCAGCTTGAGGATGGTGTGATTGCTTTCGATGTAATTGCATCATGCGATGTCGAAATGCCGTCCGCATCTGGCAAGGGATATTTTAATGAGCGCTGGCTGAAGATTCATTGTCAGGTTACTCTTGGCATCGATATGAGTGGGTTCCGAATCATGTCTGTTGGTAATTGTGAGCCGCAAGAGAAATCAGATAATGACCGCCTGTCCGGAGAGCTTGTACCTATTATTTCCCGCGAACAGTTTGAAGACGAGGCGGAGAAGTTCCTAACAAGGTATTGTCCTAAAGCGTTGGAAAAACCTATGAGGGTTCCAATCGAGACAATAGCCAGCGATATGAAACTACAGGTTATCGAAGATATCCCTTTGTCAGATGATCTTACTTACTTTGGAACTATCATATTTGATAACGGGAATGTTCTCGATAAGCACCGGAAGATTACAATTCGCAATGCCAAACGAGGAACCGTATATCTTGATCCGCGTGTTTCCAATGAGAGATCTGTAGGAACAAAGCGCATTACGCTGGCACATGAGTGTTTTCATTGGCATCGGCATCAGCCATACCGTGTACTGATGAAAATGATAGGTGCCGATGATAATCTGGGAAAAGCAATTCAATGTCAGATAGCCGCTAATTCCATAGATTCAGATAAATGGAAGGCTGTAGACTGGATGGAGTGGCAAGCCAAAGGCGTCGCTCCGAGAATCTTGATGCCTGCGAAACCGACGCGCTTGAAGGCAGATCAGCTCCTTGCAGTTTATGGCGGGGCTGATGATGCGAGCATTGCAGTCTACGAGAATGTCATTGATGAACTTGCGGAGCTGTTTGATGTGTCGATACAGGCCACCAGGGGGCGCCTGATGGATCTGGGATATTCCAAAGCTGAGGGCGCATATCCATTTGTGGATGGTCAGTATGTTCGCGGATATTCATTTGAAGAAGGTGCCTTGGATAAGAATCAGACGTTCACTATTTCCTATGCCGATTTGTTTAAGGCGTACTGCTTTGATCGTGAGTTTAAGAAACTGATAGACAGCGGACAGTTTATTTTTGCAGATCGTCATCTCGTCCTCAATAACGAGAAATACATAGCGAGAGATCTGTCTGGGAATGCTACGCTGTCAGAATATGCTCTCTCGCACATGGATGAGTGCTGCGTCGTCTTCTCGAAGGGATATAGCTATCAATCGAAATATCAAGGGGCAAGGTATTACACGCAGTTTATGCGGAATGCCGCACCGGTTGAAAATCAGGTTGAATATTCCTTTGAACTTAATGCGCACAACAAGATACTTCTTGAGCAAATCAAGAACGCAAAGCACCGGTCAGAGGCCATGCGTAGATACCCCGGTTCCTTTGCTGAGACGCTGGTAGCGCTGCAGAAGGAAAGGAAACTCTCAAATAAGCAGCTGGCTGACTGCTCTCTTGTGGGAGAAAAAAACATTCAGCGTTTGAGAAACGATGAAGAGTACCCGACTTCAGTTCAGACAGTTCTCGCCTTATGCGTAGGTCTGAAGCTGCCTTTGCCAGAGGCTGAGATGTTTCTCGGTAAAACAGACTTTAAATTAAATTCAATGAAGGGCGAGGAATACGTTTATCAATGCGTATTAGGAGCCTGTGCTGAGAATTCGATTTATGAAATAAATGAAATGCTCAAAGAAAACGGAATTACTCCTCTGGGGAGCGATCCCGATCTTCAGTGAGTCAAGGAGGAGGACTAACCATGGCAGTGCCAAAATACGATGAATTAATGAAGCCTTTACTGGCAGCAGTAAAAGACGGTGAGGTCTATAAAATTAAGGACGTTACTGCCGTGTTAGCTCAACAGCTAAATGTATCAGCAGAAGACCTCGCAGAAATGCTTCCGAGCGGTAGGCAAACCGTGTTTAAAAACAGGGTCGGATGGGCGAAGACTTATCTGAAAAAAGCTGGACTCCTTGATAGTCCTGCCCGCGCCACTATTGTCATTACGGAAGCTGGAAAGAAAGTAGTTGCAGAAAATCCAGAGAAAATAGACTCCAAATATCTGGAACAGTTTCCTTCGTTTGTAGATTTTGCATCCGCCTCTGATCCTGTAAATGGAGATGATACGGTGTCAACGATTTCAAAGCTGACGGATCTTACACCCGATGACCAACTTGAAGACGCATATAAGCAGATTAATGCAAGCCTTGCATCAGATTTGTTGAGTGAGGTTCTGAAAATCTCGCCATACACCTTTGAAAAGCTCGTTGTTGATCTTCTTTCAAAGATGGGGTATGGAACTGTGGCTTACGGAAGTCATGCAACAGTCGCTTCCGGTGATGATGGAATTGATGGAGTCATCATGGAGGACAAGCTCGGATTCTCTTTGATTTATATGCAGGCTAAGGAATGGGCCCCAGATAGTGTTGTTGGCCAGCCGGACATTCAGAGCTTTGTTGGTGCGATTGCCGGGAAGCACGGCGATGGACTTTTCGTTACGACAGCTAAGTTTTCACGGAAGGCTAAGGATTACGCAAATACTCATCACATTATTTTGATTGATGGTGAGAGACTTGCTAATCTGATGATTGAGTATAACTTCTGTGTGTCAACACGGAAAACGTTTGAAATTAAGGCAATCGATACGGATGCTTTGGCTGAATATCAGGATGAGTGATGTTCTCACATAGACAATAAATCGGAGGAATATTATGTACGAGAAAATAAAGAATGACATATCACAAGAATATTATGTGAATAACTATCCCAACGATGGGCAGCGGTTTGTTGCTTGGTACCTTCGTAATATCCATAACCTTGATACCATTGAGGCTAAAGCCTGCATTACCGATGGCCCCAGAGACAAGCAGATTGATGCGGTTTATATCGATGATCAGTCATCGACAATATACATTATTCAGGGAAAGTTTTACAAAGGCGACACTGTGGATGCAGAACCTCTTCGTGAGGTAACATCGTCGTGGATTCAAATTAAGAATCTTGCAAAGTTGCAGGAGGCGGCCAATAAAAAGCTGCAGGCAAAAATCAGTGAGATTGCTACAGCCTTAGAGGACGATTATGAGGTTTGTTTTGAACTGATTACTACATCCGGTTTGACAGATTCTGCTAAGTCTGATCTGGATGCTTTTCAGGCTGAACTTGCGGAGAGCGAAACTTTGAGCGCGAATCTTGAACTCATTGACAATGAAACTCTTCAGGCTCGATATTACGAGGCATTGAATCGAAATCGACCCTATATCAATTATGAATTTTCAATTGAACAAGGGAAATATATGGAGATACAGATTGGCGCGACAAGAGCTGTTATCGCAGCTATTCCGCTGAAAGAGTGTATAAAGATTCCCGGCATCAAGGACGGGACACTTTTCAGGAAAAATGTACGCCAGTCTCTTGGTACCGGGAATAAGGTTAATAAGGGAATCGCTCGTACACTACGATATAATCCGGAGGAGTTCTTTTTCCTTCACAATGGAATAACGGCAATTTGCTCGTCTATCAAAATTGTCAATGGAACCATGAGCGTAAAGGAATTGAACGTGGTTAATGGCTGCCAATCCCTGAGTACGATCTTTTATTGCAGTGAATCCGTCCGCAATGTCAGCGATGCTTATATAATGTTCCGCTTTTATGAGATTAGTAATGCAGAGCGTGCAGATGAAATCAGCACATGCACTAACTCCCAGAGTGCTGTAAAAGCTCGTGATTTGAGAAGCAATGACAAATATGTTCTGACGATGAAGAAGGCATACGAACAGCATTTTTCTGACGGATACTTCATTACAAAACGCGGAGAGAATGCTGATCCGGTTAAATACAACACAGCACATATTGTGGATCTGACATCACTCGGCAAACAGCTGATTGCGTGGCACTCTCAGAGGCCTACCATCTCCTACAGTGAGAGCAGAATATTCGACAAGTATTTCGAGCAGCTGTTCCATAGAGAGTATAGTCCAGAAAAGGTTCAGGCACTTTCTGATCTCTACAAAGAGGTTTATAAGAACTGGGGTAATGATAATCCACTTGGACTGAACGAGGCCTTGATAGCACTTAAGGCTTACGCTCCGTATCACCATCTTTTCGCTGTTTCTGTTCTATTCTGCGAAATCAATAAGAAGCAACAGGATCTTGTTCCGAATCCTGCAGTTGCAATGCAAAAGCTCAAGGACAACGACCTTCTTGATACGGTTATTGAACTCGCCGGTCAGTGTTTGAATATGGGGTTTGAAATTGCATTTGATGATGCAAGTCAGAACAACAAGGTGTTTAGCTCTCCGAACTGGACTAAGGCAAAAGCCTCCTTGCGTGATATCCGCACTGCCGTAAAGCAGTACCTGATGACCGTGAGAATGACACCGGGTGGGAAGGATATACTCGACAAGTTGAAAACTGGTCTCAATATGTCAGATGATGATTTTGAATCCCGCTGGAGTGCAGACTAAACCTATTAGGGTTTCCTTGCAAAATTATTCGAGTAAGATTAATTCGCAAAAATTACAAGGCCTCTTATGAAACACCAAATAAAAAGGAAAGGTCGTGAATAAATGAGCAGAATACTATGCCCGGAATGCGGGACAAAAATATCGGATAAAGCTATGAAGTGCCCGCATTGTGGATTTCAAAGTGCCGATCCAAAGAGGCCAATCAGTGAGCAGGACAAATACGAGATGGTTCCGATCTTCGAATATGATATTGAAGAGTGGTAGCCGAATCGCGGAGAACTAAGCATTATCTCATATGAAGATAATAGGAGTCTTATTCAGTATTTTGGTAAGTGGGAAAATATCAAGGTAAAGCTCCCTGCAATAGCAGAAGTAATAGGAGCTATGGCAGGCAAGGATCACATCATGGTTGCTAAGATGGATTCCTATGTGAAGGATCTAATAGATAAGGGAATCTATCGATTCACCATTGATAAGCAGGGAGAAATACTACCAACGATTCGTGACGCAGATGGATTTGTTAAACAGGTGAGACTTGAGGACATGGCTTTGACACCTAATCTCACACAGTCCTTAAACAACTCATCGACGCACGCGGTAATGGCTCAGATTCTTGATGAAATAGAATATGTCGGTGATGCAATAAGAGAAATCCACGTAGAGCTGCAGAATGATCGTCTTGCTATGGCAGAAGGAGCAAGGGATAAACTAATGCAGGCAAGGCTGATTCAGGATGCAAAGCTGAGAGAAGCGGCTATGCTGGATGTTATACATAGTGCGACAGATGCAAAGTGAGTATTGATGCGGAACTTTTCTCAGAATATGTATCATATCACCGAACATTCCCAGAAGTCTGATTTTCAAATGATGCTTGATATCAAAGGAGAAAAAGACGTCAGAAGGAAGGCAATTGACGCATTTCAGACACTTGTTTACATTAGCAACTCTGTGCAGACCGAGTGTGAAGGATACGCTATGTTGGGAGAATATGAACCGTGCAATGAATTCTTATAGGAGTTCAAATCCTTCATAGTGGAAAATAAACTTAATGAGCGAGACACATTATTGTTGCTCAATGAGAATTCTTCTTAGAAGCGGATCGAAGTAGTTGGTCAGTTTACCGATATTGCAGCGAGGATTACAGCCTTTGATCCGAAGGCACAAATTGAGTATTCAGTACATAATCTGTTGACCGCAGAAACAGAACATACCGGAGGTGATTCTGATGAGCAATAATAAAGCCCCAGAAATTCGTTACTGCAAGAAGTGTGGATGCGAACTTGTAAGCACGAATAAGCATAAGTTATGTGATAATTGCAGACGCGAAAGGAATGCAAATATTAGAAATGGCGTATTAGGTGCAGTGGGCACGGTTGGCAGTATCGCGCTATTTATTGTTACCAAGGATGGTGGTGGAGGAAATGAAGCCTGAGTGAGTTGAGGCGATGGGATTTCAGACTTGTTCCCTCGGAGTGAAGTCTTGAAGCGGTCGGCAAATCTGTGGATTTGCATATTATAGGTAGGAGCAAGGTCTTTGACCTGTTTCCGAGAACGTACAAGGGTAAAAAAAGGTGTGTTTTACGGCAAAAAACACGCTTTGATAAATTCCCGCGAACGAACGCAAATTTGGCTATACACTTGACATCAATCAGGAGCAATCAAGCCTTGTGGAGACTGTGGTGCTGATGTCGAAAAAAGGATAAATCTGAGTTTTCAAACTATAGAGTAGGTGAAAACTGTTATGCACGGAAAATCAATAGAACTTTTTCTTGTCAACGGATCAGCTGACAGCATTGTTACAGCCGAATTATCCAACTGGAATGGTAAGGCAATAAAAATTCCAAGAATAGAAGTTTCGACTGCAAAAGAGACGATATCCAGGAACCTGGAGTGTATTTTTTATTCTGTAAAGATGAGGAAAACGATGAAGACTCAGTTTATATAGGTGAAGCTGAGAACGTCAAAGAACGTCTTTTGTAGCATCTTAGAGATGCGACTACAGAAAAAGAAAAATATTACTGGAATACAGCAGTCATTTTTACAGGTCGTGACCTTAACAAGGCCCTGATTAGATATCTTGAGAACAGGCTTGTTGAGATAGCAAAAAACAGTAGGCACTACGAAGTTCTTACAAAAAACACATATAAGAATACTGTTTTAAAGGAATCTCAGATTGCTGCAATGGAAGAGTTTCTGGGCAATATAAAGGTTCTTATTAACGCTATGGGTTACAAAGTATTAGATCCTTTACGCCATGACAGTTCGCAACAGCATGACAGAAACGAAAATCTTCTTTATCTTAAGACCGGTACTGCTGATGCCGTTGGAGAAATAACTTCAGAAGGATTTGTCGTTCTAAAAGGATCGAAAATTAACGAGAAGACGTTTGGGAAATCCCTGTCAAAAGGCATGAAGGCTATTCGTGAAAAACATATAGCATCAGGACTTGTCAACGAAGAGCACATTACGACTGAGGATATATTATTTTCAAGTTCTTCTGCAGCTGCTGATTTCGTAACCGGGTACAGTGTCAGCGGACCTGCAGTATGGAAAAATATAAAAGGAAAATCATTAAGAGAGATAGAATCTGAATAGCAATGTGCTAAGTTTACTGATGATTTAATAATTTGAGCTGATATGTACGATCCTCAACTGAAAAACTTTATAAAAGAAGCCGATTCTGGATGTTTTAATGGAACATATGGGATTACAGGTACTACACATTCAGCCATTATTAAACAGAATAATCATAATTAGTTATTTCTTACTAATTACATCTTTTTGTTTCTGAGTTCACACTTATCATGTCAGTCAGTGCTTAATATTCTGATTTTTCCTAAAGATCATGCATAATAATGGGCTGTTTTTGATAAGTGTTTACCACTCCTTTTTGTATTAGTAAAATAGTACACAGAAACAGCCTCTTATTTAAGATCTGGTTAAGTCGTATTCAAAGTTGAATTCAACTTTCAAAAGAATAAATAAACGGAGATTATTGTGAAAAAGATTATTTTGACAGGTGACAGACCAACTGGCCGCCTACATGTAGGTCATTATGTAGGTTCATTAAAAGAGCGCGTTAGTCTGCAAAATTCAGGCGAGTACGATGAAGTTTATATCATGGTCGCAGATGCTCAGGCTTTAACTGACAATGCTGATAATCCTGAAAAAGTTCGCCAGAATGTAATGCAGGTAGCTTTAGATTATTTAAGCTGCGGTATTGACCCTACCAAGTCAAATATCTTTATTCAGTCAATGATCCCTGAGTTAGCTGAGCTTACTGTTTACTACATGAACTTAGTAACTGTATCTCGTGTTCAGCGTAACCCAACTGTAAAAGCAGAGATTAAGCAAAAGAATTTTGAAACAAGTCTGCCATTAGGCTTTTTCTGCTATCCAGTAAGCCAGGCATCAGATATCACCGCCTTTAAGGCAACTACAGTTCCTGCAGGTGAAGATCAGATGCCAATGATTGAGCAGTGCTGTGAAATTGTAAGAAAGTTCAACGAAGTTTACGGTGAGACCCTAGTTGAGCCAAAGATTGTATTACCTACTAATAAATCATGCTTAAGATTACCTGGTATCGATGGTAAAGCTAAGATGAGTAAGTCATTAGGTAACTGCATCTACTTATCAGACACTGAAGAAGACACCAAAAAGAAAGTTATGTCTATGTTCACAGATCCTACTCACCTGCGTAGAGAAGATCCTGGTCATGTTGAAGGTAACCCTGTATTTACTTATCTTGATGCATTCTGCAAGGATGAGTATTTTGCTGAGTACTTACCTGACTACAAGAACCTAGATGAGTTAAAAGCTCATTATCAGCGTGGCGGTTTAGGTGACATGGTAGTTAAGAAGTTCTTAAACAATGTTATCCAGACAGAACTTCGCCCAATTCGTGAAAGACGCAATGATTGGGAAAAGAGATTTCCTGATGTTTATGAGATCTTAAAGCAGGGTACAGCTAAAGCACGTGAAACTGCAGCTCAGACTCTAAGTGAAGTAAAACACGCAATGCGTATTGATTACTTTACAGATGACAATCTATTAAAGTAAAAGATTGCTCAATTAAAGTAATTTAATCTCAAGGCCAGGCTATATTGCTTGGCCTTGTAGTAAATATCAGTTCCTATTAGAACTTCCTGTAAGTTTCTCTTCTTATTCTCCTTTACTCTTATCACTTTTAACGTGGGGCTTTTTACTTAAGTAAAAGCTGATGCAAGCTGTGAGAACTTGCGATAACACCATACACCACCACACGCCTGTAAGTGAGTAGAACCTTGGAATAATCAAAAGTAAAACAATTAGCAGGATGGGTTCAGCATAGATGCAGACGTAGGATAAGGTTTCACGCTCTGTTGAATAAAAGGTACTTGAGCAGATCCTGCTGTAAGCATAAAAGAACATACCTACTAAGAACACTGGAGTTGCAATTGCAATCTCAATGGCTGCCTCATTAGAAGTACCAAATAAATTGCCTAAATTATCTCTTGCAGCAAAAATGACGACGATACTTACAGCAGCTAAAAACAGCGCTGTGAACAAGGACAGGCGTCTTGTAATTGCGTAGTCTGTAAATCTCCTTTCTCCATAGAATCTACTCATCAAAGGCTGTGCACCTGCGCCTACGCCTTGAAGAACGCAGTATACAAAGGAGAGGATGAATTCAATACAGGATATGGTTGATACCGCTAAAGCCCCGCCATAATAAAGTGAATAGCGGTTCATAAAAAAGATAGAGACCATAGGTGACATATTGATACCAAAAGGCGCAATACCAATTTTCATGATCTTAAGAGAGGTCTTTAGTACATTTACTGGCTTTGTAAGCTTTAGCATCTGATGCTTTTTTAACGTAATAGATGCATCCAACTATAGTAACTGCCTGGCTTAATAAAGTTGCAATGGCTGCACCATGAATTCCAAAAGGAAAGACCATGATGAGCACATAGTCTAAAACAATGTTCATGACAAAGCCTATGACCATGAAGTGAGTTGCATAGGTCACACCGCCATTGTTTCTCACATATGGTACAAAGACAGAGCCTGATAACTGAATAATAGCAGCACCAAACATGTACCATAAGTAGATCCTGCCATAAGTTGCAACATCTCCTCTAGCTCCTAAGACATCAAGAATTTCGTCCATCCATACAAAAGGCACGATGGTGATAATTATAGAGACTAGAACCAGTAAGATTAAGGCAACCTTTAAACTGTTATAGGCTTTTTCTAAATTGCCTCGTCCTGACTCAATAGACCAAATTACAGCACCACCTAAACCAATACCCGAGCCTAGAGCAAAGGTTAATGCTACAGCAGGGAAGACAATGTTAATAGCAGAAACACCAGCATCACCTAGAGCATTGCCTATGAAGAATCCATCAACAACGGAGTAAACACCTAAAATGGTAAAGGCAAGAATTGATGGAATGATGAATTTAAAGAAGTGTTTTAAATCGTAACCTTGAAACATAAGATTATTGATCCTTCTTGTTAAGTCTCTTCTCAAACAGCATGTTGTACATTTCAAGTCCATCTATGATGGCTTTGTTCTTATCTCCTAAAATAGCAGTGACTTCATCCTCAATTTTCATCATTTTGTCCAAAACAGAGTGTGCGTACTTTTCACCTGAAGACGTAAGTTTTAAATACTTTTGTCTTTTATCTTTTTCATCTTGAACAGTAAGGATGAAGCCTTCTGTTTTGTATTTTTTACAGCAGAGTTTATGCTTTGCTTAGAGATGACATAGTAAGCACCCAGTTCTATTTGAGTAAGAGGAGCATCTGTATTTAAGAGGGCATAAAGCACCATCATCTCTACATATGAGATTCTGTTCTCTTGCGCATATTGCGCATAAAGATAGGAGCTCTGATTTAAAAGAGAATTTATCTCATTGACGATTTCACGAGTGCGCATACGATTACCTGTAATAGTAAAATATTTTACTAAATCAATATGCGCTTAAGATTAGAGTTTCTTTGCTATAACCTTATAAGCAATGGTACAGATAATTGTAGAGAGCAAGGAGCCACTAGCTGTAGCAAGACCCATTGGCAGCAGGGTTGTAGGGTACATGATTGATGCTACATAAGCACTGGGAGCTCTTAAAGTTACAATCGAAATTAAGTTATGCAAGAAAGAAATTTCTGATTTACCTAAAGCACAGAAGAAACCACTGAAGCTAAAGGCAATACCTGCGAACATACAGTCCCAAATATAACCCTGTAAGTACTTACCACCTGAGACGATTACAGAATGATTTTCAGTGAACAGTTCAAGGGCGTTTTCAGCGATAAACTGGAAGAGAATTCCTACAATCACACCAAAGATAAAGGTAATGTAGATAGCATAGCGTAAGGTCTGTTTAGCTCTGTCAATTTTACCTGCACCAATATTCTGAGCACCCATAGCTGATACTGTAGAGAGCATAGAAGATGGTACCAGGAAGATAAAGCTTATGAGCTTTTCAACAATACCAACAGCTGCAGCATCAGTTAAACCACGCATATTGGCAATGACGGTTATCACCATGAAGGCTACCTGAATAAATCCGTCCTGAGCGCAGATAGGAATACCAATGCGTAATAATCTTTTGGCAATGTTGCCTTTTAATTTTAAATAGGCAAAAGAGAATGAGTCGCTTGAGTTATTTCTATTGATATAGGTGAGGGCACAGATAACACTAATGCCCTGAGATAAAGTAGTACCTAAGGCTGCACCTACTGCTCCTAACTTAAAATAGCCGATAAATACATAGTCTAAAATGATATTGGCAACACAAGCTATAGCAATAAAGTACATAGGGGATTTTGAATCACCCATGCCTCTTAGAATAGAACTTACGATGTTATAAGCAGTGATTAAAGGAATACCGATAAAGCAGATGATAAGGTACTCTTTGGTGCCTGCTACAGCTTCAGTTGGAGTTTTTACTACACCTACAATAAAGTCAGTAAAGAACAGCAACAATCCTGTAAGGATCAAAGATACAATAAAAAATACGGTGACAGTATTACCAATGCAGTATCTTAACTTCTCTTTATCTTTAGTTCCTACAGCCTGAGCAATACATACAGTAGCGCCCATAGATAAACCTACAATCATGACAGTTATCATATGCATGATCTGTGAACCAATGGAAACAGCTGTAATGCTATCTACTCCATCGAACTGACCTATGATGAAAAGATCAGCTAAACCATAAAGAGTTTGTAAGAAATAAGATAAAAAGAAAGGAAGTGAGAATAAGGCAATGTTCTTTAAAACACTTCCATTGGTTAAATCTGTCTGCATGGTAATTTCTTAGCTTTTAGGTTGTATTTTGTGCCGTAATTATTTCACGGAGAAGATAAATGTCAACTTTTCAAGAACTTATACAATTTGTGCCTTCTACATAGTTACAGTATATTCATAAAATGAAATCTTGATGAAATTGAAAAGTTAACAGCCTCATTAAGTGCTATGGTCGATGATGAGGAGAAATTTAAGCAATCTTCTAATGAAATATTAGAACATCTCTCTCAAGATAATACTGAAAACATTTCAAACTAACCTCACTCAATACACGTTGTCTCAAGTCTAATCCTTGATCATTAGTGCCCTACTAGTGACTATTTTGCAAATTGGCATACAATAAGCAAAAAAAGATTATTTAAGACTATGACTGACAAGCAAAAAAGCAAAATCACACTCATGACAGAAGGCAATATCTTTAAGATCTTGCTTTTCTTTTCTATTCCTCTGATCTTAGGCAATTTCCTGCAACAGATGTATTCAACTGTTGATTCAATTATCGTAGGTAACTACGTAGGATCACAGGCATTAGCAGCAGTATCTTCAACCTCCATGATAGTGACAGTAATTATTTCAGGTTGTCAGGGTATAGCAGTTGGCGCAGGTGTTGTTATTGCTCAATGTTTAGGTGCTAAAAACAGACGTAATGTCTTCAGATCAGTGCATACCTCTTTAGCTTTTTCACTAGTTTTGGGTGTGGTTTTAACCGTGCTGTGTGCGCTGTTAACAAGGCCTATGGTAGAGGCAATGAATACTCCAAAAGATATTTTAGATGACTCTGTTACCTACTTATTTATCTACTCTTTTGGTCTTATTTTCACCATCTTCTACAACATGATTGCAGGCATTTTAAATGCCTCTGGTAATTCCAAAAGATCTTTACTCTATTTAGCTTATGCTTCAGTTATCAATGTAGTTTTAGATTTACTGTTTATTGTTGTCTTTGATATGGGAGTAGCAGGAGCTGCTATAGCCACTAACATCAGTCAGCTTTTAGCCTGTATCTTATCATTACACTACGTCATGACTACAAAAAATGAATGCAGAGTCTATTTAAAAGCAATCCGTTTCCATAGGCAGATGTTAGTGAGAATTCTTCGTATGGGCATTCCTGCTGGAATGCAGAACACCGTGATCTGTTTTTCAAATGTGCTAATTCAGTCAAGCGTTAATGTCTTTGGCTACGAGACCATCGCAGGTTATGGTATCTATCTTAAGATAGACGGTTTTGATATTTTGCCTTTGTTGAGTATTTCTCTTGCAATGGCAACCTTTGTAGGACAAAACTATGGCGCTGGCTGTATTGAGCGCGTTAAAAATGGTGTCATTTGTGGTCTTATCATAGGAGTTACCTATACAGCAGGTATCGGCATTATCATGCTTGTCTTCCACAATCCGATTCTAAGCTTGTTTACCTCAGATAGAGAAGCTATCCACTATGCATATCTTGCAATGCTGTATTTCTGCCCATTCTATGGCATGTTAGGCTTTACTCAGGTCTTTGCAGGAGCAATAAGAGGTGCGGGTAAGAGTTTAGTTCCAATGGTGGTATTGCTGTTCTCATTCTGTATTTTCAGAATTTTATGGATCCTATTTGCGCTACCTGTACTCAATAATTTTGAAGGTGTGCTTTTAGTTTATCCTGTGTCGTGGACTGTAAGTGTAGTCTTAATGACCCTGAGCTATATAAATCTTAGGAAAAAGGTGTTACGTACAGCATAGCAAAGAGAGTAACTCCTATTTTCAACATAACCTCATTTAACCACTCACCAAAATCTGTTACCACATGCATTTTGTAAATTTAAGTGTACAAAATGCATGAACAAAAACGGCGCAGTTCATATCCCTCTTTGTAAAAAAGGCTTTTTGTGGGACAATAACCTGATTTTTACAATCTTTGACTAGAAATTTAATGAAAAATTAAGTTCCTGCGTCTTAAAAAGCGCAACAACATAAAATGTCACTGAAAATAGATAGTCACTGAATTTTTTACTTAACTGGATATAACTCAAATGCTAGACACTTTAGATTCAGCCATTAATGCTGTTAATGGCGTTCTGTGGTCTTATGTCTTAATCGTTGTTTTGATTGGTTTAGGCATATATTTCACTATCAAAACCAAGTTCGTTCAGATCTTCTACGTTGGTGAAATGGTTCGTGTTTTAAGACACGGTATCGTTGGTCATAAAACCAAGGGTAAGGAGATCAGCTCTTTCCAGGCATTCTGTATCAGTACAGCTTCACGTGTAGGTGTAGGTAACATTGCAGGTATCGCAATTGCAGTAACCTTAGGTGGTCCAGGTGCAATCTTCTGGATGTGGGTCATCGCTTTAATCGGTTCAGCTACAGGCTTCGTTGAGAGTACCTTAGCTCAGATCTACAAGGTTCCATTCCGTGAGGGTGGTTACCACGGTGGTCCTGCTTACTACATCCGCAATGCTTTAAAACAGCCTGCTGTTGCTGCTTTATTTGCTGTTTTAATTACCATTACTTTTGCTCTAAGCTATAACTCAGTACAGTCAAATACCATTGCTATGGCATTAAATGACAGTATGGGCTTTGACACCATCATCACCGGTTTAGTTCTATGTATCTTAACCTCAATGGTGATCTTTGGTGGTGCTCACCGTATTGCAAAAGTAACTGAGTTCTTAGTTCCAATCATGGCAACTTTATACCTGATTGTAGCTTTAGTTATCTTCTTCAAGAACTTATCAGCAGTACCTGAGATGTTCTACTTAATCTTCCATGACGCTTTTGCTCCTCAGTCAGCTGTAGCTGGCGGTTTTGCTGCAGTGATCATGACTGGTATTAAGCGTGGTCTGTTCTCTAACGAAGCTGGTGAAGGTTCTGTTCCAAATGCAGCTGCTTGTGCTACCACATCTCATCCTGTAAAGCAGGGTTTAATCCAGGCTTTCGGTGTATTCGTTGATACCTTATTTATCTGCTCAGCTTCAGCAGTGATTGTTTTACTATCAGGTAAATATGAAATCGGCGGAGATGTAACTGGTATTGCTCTAGTTCAGGAATCTCTATCATCTCAGTTAGGTGAGTGGTGCAGATACTTCATGTCATTTACCATTACCTTATTTGCCTTCAGCTCAATCATAGGTAACTACTACTATGGTGAAGTTAACATCATGTACTTAACTAAGAACACCTATGTAATGACTGTCTTCAGAATCTTAGTTGTTGCAATGGTATTCTTCGGTTCATATGCTTCACTGTCAGTTGTATGGGATTTAGCTGACTTATGTATGGCTCTATTAGCATTAACCAACCTTTATGCTATTGTTCGCCTAGGTAAGTACGCATTCTATGCATTTGATAACTACATTTCTCAGAAGAAACAGGGCATCAAAGAGCCTGTATTTACAGCTTCTTTAATGAAAGATCAAAGTGGTGTTGCTTCATGGGGTAATGAAGAAAAATACTTTGAAGATAAGAATGCTAGATAATCTTTAAAATTAACTGTAAGCTTTTTTGCTGTTAGGGTTATTAACAGCGCTTTCAAGCAGTTAGATATAAAGATCCTCAGTGGAGAAAATTCATGCAATAACATGTTCCACTGAGGATTTTTTATACAAAATTCGCTTAATTATCAAAATTTTTGTGATAGCCTCGATTTAAATTTGTACTGCTAGTGTTAAAAATTTTTCCATATTGTAGAATGAGTTAGAACAATAGATTATCGGAGAAAACTATGGATTATGGCACACAACTAGTTGCCTTATGCGTAGTACTAGTAGTTACAATAGAATTTTTTCAATATAGAAGAGTAAAGTTACTTTCAACCGAATTATTTGAAGGTTTCTTAGGCTTATCTATTTTCTGCATTGTATGCGACATTGGTTGTATATATGCCTCATTTCATCCTCAATATTTTTCAATTCTGATAAATAGAATTATTCATCAATTCTTTTTTGCTTCTTTGTCTTTGGTGGCCTTTTATGTATTTATCTATATTGATTTACGCGGAAGAAAGGTCAAAAACTATTCAACACTGGAACTTCTATTAAGAGCTATTCCTCTGATAATTGCAATTTTAGGTATTCTGTTTGGTGATATTAACTACAGTGTTTCTGTAAAGGGGGCATACTCATACGGCACCTTAGTAAACATTGTTTATGTCATGTCGGCTACCTACTGCGTAATGGCAATTGCTGCTTTAGCTTATGCTGTAAAAAACAGACACTTAGTAGTTAAATATGACTTTATTTTCTGCTTTGCTGCATGGCTGTTCATTGCTATTTATCAGTATTTGGTACCAACAGCATCATTAATAAGTTTAGCTATTGCTCTTATCGTGATGTTTGTATACATCTCCTTTGAGAACTCAAAAGAGAATGAGGATAAGGATATTCACTCTTTATTATCTCGCAATGCTTTTGAGATGGTAATCGATGAGCTCTTTGGTGAGAATAAGAACTTCTATGTGATCTGTTTTTCAATGCAGAACACCACTTCATTACGTTCAACCTACAGCTTATCAACCTGTTTAGATTGTATTGCTAAATCAGTAAAATCAATTCCTGATTTTAGTAACCGTAATATCTTTAGAATTTCAGAATTCAGCTTTGGTTTCATCCTCTTCTCAAAAGAAGAGTTAACCGACTGGAGTGCTCGATATAAAGTATCAGATAAGGCTCTCTTAATTGAGGATAGTTCAATTCAGCCTACTTATATTGTAAGTGCAGTAGAGTGCCCTACCAGTGCTGCTAATGCTGAGTCTTTATTCTCACTTATTTCATTCTGTCAGTCTCATTATGAAGCGCAGAATGACCACTCAGTTTTAATCGTTGATAAAGAAATTGCTGATAAGAGAAACTATATTCTTTCTGTTGAAAGACTGATTCAAAGAGCAGTAGATGAAGATGGTTTCTATGTTGTATATCAGCCTATTATTAATACCAAGACTAATCGCTGTGAGTCAGCTGAAGCTTTAGTAAGATTAAAAGATACCAAGTCATTTGGTTTTATCTCACCAGAGGTCTTCATTCCTGTAGCAGAAAGACGTGGCCTAATCAGTATGATTGGTGATCAGGTCTTCTCAAAGGTATGTCAGTTTATTAAAGATAATGAAGTTGAAAAACTTGGTATCAAGTATATCGAAGTCAACCTCTCTGGTATTCAGATAGCAGATCCTAGCATCCCTTTTAGATTACATCAGACCGTAAAGAGCTATGGCCTTGATCCTAAGATGATCAATCTTGAGGTGACAGAAACAGCTTTAGTACGTAGCGGTAAGGTTGCTTTAGACAATATGGAGAAGTTAAAGTCATTTGGCTATAAGTTTTCTATGGATGACTTCGGTACTGGTTATTCTAATCTGTCTCAGGTGGCTGCTGTTAAGTATGATCTTGTGAAGATGGATAAGTCTTTAATTTGGCCTGCTTTTGAGCCTAATAATGAGCAGGCAAGAACCATCATGATAGCTTGTATTAAGATGTTCCATACCTTAGGTATTTCTGTTGTAGCCGAAGGTGTAGAAACATCTGAACAGGCTGAAGTTCTGGCAGCAAATGGTGTTGAGTTCTTACAGGGCTATCATTACTCTAAACCTGTAAAAGAAGACAAGTTCCTAGAATTCGTTCAAGAGTTCAATAAAACAAGAATTGAAGCTGAAATAGCTCCGGAGTCTGATTCAAACAGCGCAGTTTACGCTGATCTTTAATTAACTTACTGCTTTGAATTTCATTTAGAGCAGTAATGTTTAACTTTTCAAATCCAATTTCCTGAAATCCTAAATGCCTTTAGGCCCTTCATAAACTCTCACACAGATAGTTCTTATTTCCTTTAAACTTTGACCGTATATTCTCATCATCTGACCGTGCCTTCCATGGCAAGTTCCTCTGTCAGCTTATTGCTACTTCTCTAAAGATGATATTTAACACCCGCATTAGAGATTATGAAAAGTCAGATGCTGCTTCTAAAGATGGTCTTAAGTTCTCAAACAAGTCTCTATCAAGAATACTCGAAGATCTAGATACCATTATGCTTTCTGTATACAAAGGTGGTTATTACTTTGATGAAATAGCTGGCATCTATAAAACAATGTATAAAGCTATTGATATTCCTTTACCTGAAGTTAAGCATAAATACGAGCCAGATTAGGATGACAGGATCACTGATGAAGAGTTAAATGCTGAGTATGAAAAGATGGGTGAAGATCTTGTGGAGATTGAAAAAAAGCTGTAACAAAAAGTCCGACTTTTTAAATCGGACTTTTGACGTTCGCAGATTGCTATGTCATAAAAAACTTACAAAATCTGCGCTCTCCTTGTAGATTCAGAAATTAACTGAAGCTAATTATTTAACCTCAAGTCCGTTGTACTCTAATACAACTTCACGCTCAAATACTCTTTCACAGTATCTGCATTTCATGAACACCTTGCCGTTTTCAGTTGAGATCTTAAAACGAGCATTAGCATCTCTTTCATCATTAGTAATGCAGTTGCTGTTAGGGCACTTGAAGACACCTACAGTCTCTAAAGGTAATCTTAGCTTGTATTTATCTACAACCTTAAAGTCTTTAATCTGGTTGATAGTTGCATTAGGCGCTAATACAGCAATCTGCTCGGTCTGAGCTGGTGAGAATACAACATCAGAAATCTTGATGATGTCTTTCTTGCCTAAGTTACCAGAACGTAAGTTAAAGCCTACGGTTAGCTGGTTGTTCTTGCTTAAGAACTTGAACATACGAATGATGTTGATTGCCTGACCTGGAGCAATATGATCGATCACAGTACCGTTAGCAATAGCCTCAACAAGGAGCTTTGATTTGTTGTTTTCTACATGAGCGTCTGACATCTTAAATCTCCTTGTTTAATACTAATGAAAGAATAGCTTCACGTGCATATACACCGTTTGCAGCCTGCTTGAAGTAGTAAGCATATGGGGTATTGTCAACCTCAGGTGTGATCTCATCGATTCTTGGGAGAGGGTGTAAGATCTTCATATTCTCTTTAGCATCAGCTAAAACTTCAGGGGTTAAGATGAACTTTGACTTTAAGTGCTGATACTCAGTTTCATCAAAACGCTCTTTCTGTACACGAGTCATGTACAGAATATCGATCTTAGGCATAACCTCTTCTAATGAATTGTGAATTGAGAAGGTAATACCACGCTTGGTTAAATCATCAAGAATGTACTGAGGCATTGCTAATGACTCAGGTGAAACTAAGTAAATTCTTGCGTTATACAGTGATAAAGCTTCAGCTAGTGAGTGAACGGTACGACCGTACTTTAAGTCACCTACAAAGGCAATTGAGATATCCTCTAAACGGCCTTGAGTCTCTTTAATGGTGAATAAATCTAACATGGTCTGTGAAGGGTGCTGATTTGAACCGTCGCCAGCGTTGATTACAGGTACAGGTGAAATATCAGCAGCTAATCTTGCAGCACCTTCTTTGTTGTGGCGGATTACCAGGGCATCAGTATATGAGGTGATGATCCTCATTGAGTCCATAAAGGTCTCGCCTTTCTTGCCTAAAGAGGTGTTAGTAGCATCAGAGAAACCGATAACTCTGCCACCTAAGCGCTGAATAGCAGTTTCAAAAGATAGTCTAGTACGGGTTGAACCTTCAAAGAAAGTTACACCGATTAACTTGTCTTTTAATAAATCATTACGAGGATGTGCTTTTAATTCAAATGCAGTTTTCAGAATTAGTTCAATGTGATCTTTTGAAAACTCTGAGATTGAGATGATATCTTTTTGGAAAAGTGGATTGGTCATTTTTTGTCCCTTACACTGAGTGAAATCCAGTAAGAACGGGGACGCATTCGCTTTCAGGAGCGGTTGCGTTTTTTCGCTGTTCCTGAAAGCTACATTATACACTAGTTAAAAGGGATTTTTAGGTATGGATAAAATTAAATTTTTTTACTCAAGCTTATGTCTAAATAGATATGAAGCCATTGATAGAGTAACAATACCAACCATGATTAAAGGTATGATTTTATCGGTCAAATCAAAAAGAGATCTGCCCTGTAAATAGATTTGCCACATGGAGTTAATACCATAGTAGACAGGGTTACAGTAAGCTACAGCTTTAAACCAATAAGGCATTCCGTCAACTGCGGTAATAAGACCTGATGCCATGATTAATACAAGACATAGTGAGAATCCTGCGACGAGTGACTGCATAGTGGTTTTACTCAAGGTAGAGATAGCAAGTCCAATTCCTACAATAGCAAAAGCAAATATGGTAATTAAAGTAAAGATTGCAAAGATATTTCCTCGCATTGGTATTTCAAAGTAAAAGCGACAGATTGCAATCAGGATAAATGATTGGATAAAAGCAATCACAATAGGAGGTATGGCTTTACCAATTAGCATTTCAAAAGGTCTTGCTGGAGTCATGATCATCATGTCATAAGAGCCTTCTTCTTTCTCTCTTGAAACACTCAATGAGGAGAGTAATAACACCTGAATTACAGATAAAGCTAAAGTCATACCAATTAAGATGGTATAGCGAGTGTAGTTATTCTCATTAAATAAAAAGCGTGAGTTGATGTTAAGTGCACTTTTACCATAGAGGCGATTGTTAATATTCTCTATAATAGAGGTGACATAGCCAGAAGCGGTATTTGCAGAGGCTGTATTTCGTGCATCAAGAATGATATTAGCCTGGAGGGTATTCTTAAAGTTTGAGTCTATAAAGATACCGATAAGACTCTTTTGAGAATCCACACTCTCTCTTAAACAGCCCATGGTGTGGCACTTTTCAATGAGCTTGAACTTTGGTGTTTTTAAAAGCTCCTGCTCAATCTCATAGCTTACACTGTCATTACTCTGATTATAGATAGCATAAGGCACACTCTCTAAATGGTAGGAAGCACCATAACCAAAGATAATACACTGCACGATGATTGGGGCAAAAAGTACGGCTCGTGACTTTTTGTCCATTAAAATGGTTAAGATTTCTTTTTTGATTAAAGCTAAAATTCTTAGCAAAGATCTTCTGATTAGAGTTCTCATCATTTGCTGTCCTTTTTAACCTGTCTTACTGTAAGGATGAAAAACAGCGCACACCAAAAAAGTTGAATAAAGAAGTTTGCTACTAAGAATAACTCACTGCCACCTGATAGCATGTTAATTCTCATAGCTTTAACTTCATAGGTAGGAGGAATAATCGTACCTATAACACGAATAAAAGGCTGTACGGCGCGTAAATCAAAAATTAGACCTGACAACATCACGGTAGGTAGGAAACCTATGATCACAGCAATTTGAGCTGCGGTGAACTGATTCTTCATGAAAGAGGAGATAAGTACACCTAAGCAGATCATCTCTAATACATATACAGATAAACTGAAAACTAAACCTATGATACTGCCTCGAATAGGAATGTCATATAAAAGCTCACCCAACCCTAGGATTATAAACATCGACCAGATAGCCATAATGTAATAGACAATGACTTTAGAGAGTACAATCTCAAAAGCTGAAGCATTAGTAGCAGCTAATGACTCAATCGTTTTCCTGTCCCATTCACGGGCAATGACAAAGCCACCTAAAAAGATACTGATTAAAGTAATGATACTTACGTATTGTCCTGACATTAAGAACCATACAGATTCATTTGACTCATTAAACCAGTTGCGGGTGTTAACCGTAATTCTTGAGCTTTTGGTATTACTTAATTTTGAAACAGCACTTTGGATGGTAGATTTTATGTAAAGTTCAGAGATGGATGAGAGCTGAGCTTCCACACCATTTAAATATAGCATAAGCTCACCGTTGCCTTTTTGCACTCTGTTTGGAAGATCATTTGGTAAGTACAAAAGGGCTTTTACTTTGTTGTCATCAAATAACTCCTGAGCCTTAGCAAAGCTTCTCTCAACAGTTACCTCATAGTAAGGGGAGCCAATAAACTCATCTGTGATCGCTCTTTCTAAAGCACTTTCATAATAAGTGCTGATGCACAGCTTTACAGGCTTTACTTCCATTCTTACAGCACTACCGTAGATGACTACTAAGAGCATTGGCAGTAAAAAGGCTAAGACAAAGACAGATTTGTCTTTTAAAATCTGTTTGAACTCTTTTTCTAGAAGAATTGGTAGATATCTGAACATACTCATTCTCCTTTATGTCTTTTGAGCTCTAAACTTATGAACAAGCTCCACAAAGGCCTGCTCAATACTGATTCTGTGACCGTCTTTAATGCAGATCTTGTCAGGAGCACCTAAAACTAAGATCTTTCCCTGATCCTGAATTAAAAAGTTGTCGCAATACTCAGACTCTTCCATAAAGTGGGTAGTTACAATCACACAGGTTCCACTTGAAGCTAAAGCACTCACCCTGTCCCAAAAGACACGTCTTGCTACAGGATCGGCTCCAGATGTTGCCTCATCTAAAAAGAGGATCTTAGGTTTATGAATTAAAGCACAGGCCATGGAGAGCTGACGCTGTAAACCAAAAGGCAGATCCTCGCTTTGAATATCTTTGTATTTACGTAATGAAAATTCATCTAAAAGCTCTTCAATACGAGCTTTTAAAGGTTTTATTTCAAGTCCGTAACTAAGACCAAAGTACTCTAAATTCTGATAGACATTTAACTTTCTATACAAGGAGAATTTTTGAGATACATAGCCAATGGTAGCTCTGGCATCATCTTTAGCATGTTTAAGATCAAAACCGTTTACAGTAACATTACCAGAGGTAGGCTTTAACAAAGCACAGATCATTCTAAAGGTTGTGGTTTTACCTGCGCCATTAGGACCTAATAAGCCAAAGATCTCGCCTTTATGGACTTTAAAGCTGGATTGATGAACAGCAGTAAAGTTACCAAACTTCTTTTTGATTTTATCGACCTTGACTACAGGCTCTTCTGTGTCATAAGGTGTTACTTTAAGCGGTGTACAGAAAGATTTATTTTTTTGAGTAGTACTCTTCTCTGATGACTTGTAAGTATCAGCAGTTGTACTGCTACAGCTTGTATCATTGCTTTCTTTTTGTAATCTGTTTAAATAGCTCTGATAGATATAGGCATCCTCAAGAATTGGTTTTCTTTTCTCTACAGTAACCTCAATGCTTAGATTGTCTTTTAAAAAGTCATAAACAGTTTTTTTACTGTCTTTATCTTTGGTAACTATATCGATTTTGCTCAAGCGAGGGCAGACATCGATAAGAGGGGATCCTTTGCAACAACGCTCTGAGATAGACATAACCTCGCGTACGGTTTTTTGGTAGTTGAGCTCTCCTAACTCAACACTATAGGTCCTGCCATCCATTTTTTTTGAGATATCGGAAGGTTTGCCTTGCAGCACCACTCTAGCATCATTCATCATCAAGGTGATATCAGCTTTTGCAGCCTCTTCAAGATAAGCTGTAGAAAAGATACAGTAAGCTTGTGACTTATTGATATAGTCATAGATAATGTCCCATAACTCTTGACGAGATACAGGATCAACACCTACGGTAGGTTCATCTAGAATTAAAATTCTAGGCTTTGATGCTATAGCACAGGTAAGACCTAGCTTTTGTTTCATACCACCAGAGAGGGCGTCAGCTTCACGATCTTTAAACTGCAAGAGATTTACTTTATCTAATAAATCTAAAAGATAATCTTGGTTTTCTTTTAAATTAAGACCTTTTAATCCTGAGAAGATCCTCAAATTATCAAAAACACTTAACTCTCCATATAAGCCTAGTGTTTGTGACATGTAGCCTACAACTTTTGTGAAATTCTCACTGTTATTGTCAGGCTTTAATCCATCTAATAACACTTCACCGCCATCAGGTCTTATAACGCCTGAGAGTAATTTTAAAAGCGTAGATTTACCAGCACCGTCTGGTCCTGTAAGGCAAATAAAATGATTAGATGCAGCAATGTTTAGTGAAAAATCACTATAGACATTTACATCTTTCTTGCCTTGTACCTTATAGGATTTATAAAGAGAGCTAATCTCAATAATGCCGTTCATCTTTTTGCTCTTTAATCTGCGCTTTTACTACAGTTACTTATTTTTCTGAAAATTCTACAGTTACACTCTGACCTAAACGCAGTCTGTTCTCAGGATCATTAGTATCAACTCTTACCTCATACACAAGATCAGGTCTTAAGTCTTCTGTTTGTACAGTCTTAGGTGTGAACATTGCAGTATCACTGATGTAAGCTACATTTCCTTCAACCTTATTGTCGTCAACACCACTGATATAAGCTTTAGCGCCTACCTTTACTAAAGGTAACTGCTTTTCTGTCAAATAGACACGTACTCTCTTTTTATCTATTACTGATAACTCATAAACAGTGCTTTGAGGAGAAGCCATATCACCTAGCTCACTCTTTCTTGTGCGAATGACACCATCAAATGGGGCTTTAATAACACTCTGCTCATTCTTTTGGTAATTTAAGTAATTAACCTCTGCTACAGCGCCATCATATTGAGCCTGAGCCTTTTCAATATCCTCAACTCGATAGCCTTTTAGCATCTGCTTGTATTTAGCTGAAGCTTCATCTAGTTGAGCTTTAATCTGTGTCATAGAGTAAAAAGCATTGTCTTTTTCCTGAGCAGAAACACTTCTTGCTCTATACAGTTTCTGGTAACGCTCGTTGGTAACGGTTGCAAGCTTTAAGTTATCCTCAAGCCTTTTTACATTGGCTCCAGCCTGTTTAATATCCTCTGTTCTATAGCCTCGAACCATTTCATCTAATGAGGCTTTAGCTTGGCGCATATTAGCTTCATTGATCTGTATCTGATAGTTAAGAGCCTCTGTATCAAGAACAGCTAAGATCTCATCTTTTTTAACCTTTTGTCCTTCATCAAAGTTTAATTTGACAATACGACCTGATCTTTCAAAAGCTAGTGAGCTCTGTCTGATATCAACATTGCCATAAGCTTTTGAAAGTGCTTCTGAACCATCATATTTTGAGTACATAATGCCTGCGCAGATAGCAGCAGTGATTACGAAAAGGACAGCAATTAACTTCTTATTCATGATTTAGCATCCAATCATACTTAGCCTGTTGAACATCAGTCTTAGTAATTTCTGCAAATGAAGCAAAATCCATAAAAGGGTTATCTTCACAAAAGCAGACAGATGAAATACAGGACATCAAAAAGACAGAATAGAGAACATTAAAGATATATTCTCTGTATTTTGGATCAAGGTTGAACTCTTCACACATTGAAGCCCAAATTACTTTTAATTTGTCAAAAATCTCTTCTTTCCAAATCATGGCAATTTCAGGATCTTTAGCTGAAAGATCAGCCATCATGATGCAAAAACGTTTAAAAGACTCATCCTCGGTGATTTTTTGCATTCTAGTTAAGATCTTGGCCATTCTTTCATGAAAAGTATCATTCTCATCTTTTTGAAGATCGATTAAATTGTTTTTATTCTCTTCAAATTTCTTTTTTAGAGCAGCCTTTAAGATTGATTTCTTATCTTTAAAGTACAGATAGATTGTTGAGCGCGCCAGATGTCCTTCATTGGCAATATCCTGAAAGTTAGTCTCAAAATAGCCATTTTCAACAAACAGTTTCATCGCGCACATGACGATTTCAGCAGGACGTGTATCTTTGCGTCGTATTCTGTTTTTAGTATCCATTTTTATTAGCTCTTAATGACACTTGTGTCATTAAGTATAGATCAATTTTAGAAATTCTCAATAAGATAATGACAAAAATGTCATTATCTTATTGCGCAGAATGGCGTAAATTTTGTGTGATATATGAATAACTTTTGAAAAATGTAGCTTTTGTATTGCACAACTTTTTTAAATTTGTAACGTACAAAAATTTTTCAATTTTTCCATACTCAAGTTACAGGTACCAGTAAGAACGTGTACCGCCACAGAATTTTGGTATGTAAAAGTGAAGTTAAATTCAAATATGAGTAGAGGCGCTCTAAGGACTCTGCTTACTATGTTTTCATTACTCATCATTAGTTCAACTCTTATTTATTTTGGTTCAAGAGGTGATGCCACCACTATTGCTAAAAGCATTAAGTCAGGAGTCTTAACTGCGGATACAGTGGATGTCTCTTTTGAAAATGTAGGTGGCGTGCTGTTAAAGCGTGACATTGAAGAATCTCAAATTGTAAGAAAAGGTGAAGTGCTGATGGTCTTAGATGACACTGATACTGCCATCAGCATTGAAAGGACCAAAGCTTCAATTGAAGCTCAAAAGGCTTTAATCAGTTCCAAGCAAAACGAAATTGAGATTAAAAAGGCTAATGTTGATTTAGAGGAGTTAACCAAATGGAAAGAGATTGAACAGTTAAAGCAGTCTCTTACGGCATCAGAGTCAGCTAATATTTTAGCTCAGAAGCAATATAAAAGAGCAAACTCACTGGTATCTACAAGAAGCATTTCTGCTTCAGATTATGACAGCGCCAATTCACAGAATATCCAGGCTGGTGCAGCAAAAATTCAGGCTTTGCGTAAGTTACAGGCAGCAATTTACGGCGCCACAGACGAGCAGATTGAAAGGTTAAAGAAGACTGGTTCAGCTAAAGGCATGACCTTGTTATCAATTAAGAATGAAAGACTTGAGATTGATAACATGCAAAACGCTTTAGACAACCTAAAATCTCAATTAAAGCAGACTGAGGTTCAATTAAAACAAGAAGAGGTCAACTACAGTCGTCTTACTTTAATTGCTCCATGTGATGGCAAGATCTTAAAAATCCTGTATCAGCAAGGGGAGCTGGTATCTCCTAACTCTTCAGGTCTTACACTCGAGACTGACAGAAAGTACTTTGATATCTATGTAAGTGAAGAGCAGGTTCTAAAGTATAAAAAAGGCAATAAAGTAAAAGTTCATTGTGTAGCTACAGATGAAGATCTTACAGGTACGGTAAGGTATGCAACAGTAGCTCCTACATTTGCAGATCTTAGAATGACCCGCGAGCGCGGTTTAGGTGATCTGACCTCATTTCAGGTAAGAATATATGTAGACTCACCTGAGGAATTAACCGGTATGACAATGGAGGTACGTGATGAATAAAATCATCTCCTCCATTGATGAGGAGTTTCAGGCCATGCTTTCAGGCAGGTTCATACCTTACCATATCGCAGCATTCATGATGGCGATTATGATCACGCTTATAGTTTCAGTCTGTATGCGTCATGGTGAGGTCTTTGAAGGTAAGATTGCGGTTATCGATCTTGATAGTTCACATCTGTCTACCACTTTGATTGAGAAACTTAATACCTCAGCCTATGTTGAGATCTCTGAGGTTTACCATTCACCAGTATCAGTGCGAGATCTTACAGCTCATGATAAAAATATCGGTGTACTCTATTTCCCAAAAGGCTTAGAAAAAGAGCTCAAAAGACGCGACAGAACTTTTAATATAGGCTATTTTGCTGATTACTCAAATCTGGGACAAAACGGTCAGGCTATTGCTAATTTAAGCGAGATTATTGCTACATTAGGAGCTGAGAACTCAGCTCCAGAAGTGGCAGCACTTGCTAAAGCTTCAAGTGAAAAGGTACAGGCTCTGTTGCAACCTATGGATATGGTAAAACGAGAACTGTACAATCCTACAACCTCAGCTTCAATTACCTTTTGCAGTGCTTTTATCTACTTTTTCTCATCCATTATCCTAGGCCTTACCTCGGTAATGTTAGTAGGTAGATTTAAAGTCTCAATGCGCTGGCAGGCAATTTTAGAGGATGGCTTTGCCTGTCTTGTCGCAAGACTTCTGCCTTATGCTTTAATCTACACTACAGCTATCTCACTTGTTACAGCTCCACTTATCATCTTTGGACAAATGAGATTTGAAGGCAACTATTTCTATCACTTACCTAGTATGTTGATGACAGGCTTTTCAATCAGTGTACTGGCTCTTATTGTTACATGGAAAACTACTCAACCAAGTGAAGGCGGCAGTAAGATGATCTTAATTGTGCCACCAGGCTTTATCCTTGGAGGATCTCTTTTAGCATCAGGTTATATGCCTGCTTGGGTAAATACAGTTAAGTTTTGTTTCCCACTTACATGGGAGTATGAATTCTGGCGTGACTTTGCTATGAGAGGTTTACCTTTGTCTGACATGATAAAGAGTTATGGCCAATATGCTCTTTATATGACCGTGATTACCTCAATTCTTGCGGTGGTTTACTATAAAACTCGTCAAAATTTCTTTGAAATGAAGAAATTAGAACAGAGTGAAGGCGAAAAAGCTCAAAGTGAAGCTTAACAAAAGCCTTATATAAGCCATTGTTAAAAAAATATTAAATTTATTTTGATATGCCCCTTTACAAAGAGGGTCAATTTGTTGATAATACTACGGCAATTCCACAGGGGCATAGTTCTAATGGTAGAACAGCGGTCTCCAAAACCGACGGTTGAGAGTTCGAGTCTTTCTGCCCCTGCCACTTCAAGCATTTTTTTCCACTTTTTTCAAATTTTCATAACCGAAAATTAAACCAAAAAATACCACTTCATCTATTTGATTTATCAAATAAATGTTATTGCTTCATCGATTTTTTTATAAATAGCATATTTTAGTATTATGAACTAACTAAAAATTTAGAACACGTAAAACGTGTGAAAGAGCACGTAAAACACTTTTTGAAGAAGGTGGTTAATTATGTGTAATACTCAATTAGCCCATACTAATAATATCAGATACTATATCTATATATTAATTGAGGCTTCGAGCATAGTTGTGGGTAAAAGTAGGTGTTCCTAATTTAGAGGTAAAAGAGGCTTATTCCTTGCTTTTGCAAAGACTGTCAAAATAAATGTTGGATAAATTAGAGAATGATCCTGTTATTTAACGTTAACCTTACAAATCTTCCGTTTGTTCTTGTATAGTGTATTGATAGAATTAAACAAAAGCTAACAATACAAGTAAGTTAAAACTTATATCCCAACAACAAAATCTCTTTTAATGAATAAATTACTTTCTGCCTTGTGTGAAAGTAATGCTGTTTATTCTTTTTAGGTGTGACTATGCTAAACAACGAAGAAAAATTAGAGCAAGAAAAAACTGATGAAGTTAAAGCATCATCAAGCTTAGTTTCTGATACTGAAAATTCAGATAAAGATCTTGTTGAAAAGGATATAAAAGAAGAGACTGCTGATGAGTCTCAAGCTGTTCAGACTGATAACAGTGAGTCTATTACAGATAAAGATAATTCAGAATCTGCTGACAATCAAAACACTCAAAGTGCTGATAGTAAAGTTGCAGAGCATCAAATAAAAGAAACAGTTACAGAAACATCAATTAGCTATAAAGACGCTGTAAGTGATGATTCAGAAAATAAAGAAGAACTAAAAGAATTTGCCAAGAATATTAAGCAAAGTTCAGAGCTCACTACTGTTTCAAAAAATAAATCAGATGAAGATGCAATCCTAGAATCTGAAGAAAAGACATTTGAAACAGAACTTGAAGAATACAATCATTTAGCACCTCTCGATCCTCAACGTCTAGTCAAATATGCCGCACTAAAGCTTAATGGTCTTAATTGCAAAGTCAGTGATTTTAAATCAGACAAGTCTATTAATAATGATTATGAGTTTAAACTTATTATTAAGGCAAATTTCAGCATCAATGAAAACATCAGAGAATTGCCTGGTATTCAGCCTACAGGTGAGTATTGCCATGCCTCTGTAAAAGATTATGTCGATTTTAGAAAACGCCTAAGACGACTTATCTCATCTGATGAAAAAGCTATGGAAAGCTTTGTAGATAGATATGTTTCTCAAGATCCTAATAGAGCAGTAGATAAAAGAGATGAAACATACCTCTACTATCCTGCTCAAGAAACAAGTTATTCACATCCTTGTGATACTTGTGGTGGTACCGGTGATGTACCTTGTGGTAATTGCTCAGGATCAGGAAAAGTTGAATGCAGACGTTGTAATGGCTCAGGCTTTTTAAATGAGGTTACTACTTACTCTGATGGCTCTAAAAAGACCAGAAAAGTAATGTGCTCTAGTTGTTGGGGAAGGGGCTACCATAAGTGTAAAGTATGTAAAGGTACAGGACTATTAACCTGCAGTAACTGTCAAGGTACTGCTATTACAACAGAAGTATCTGAGATCACGGGTATTGCTAAGTTCAAATCGTACTACAACTTAAAATTTTTAGTTGATCTTGATGGTTATCAGGAAATCAGCAATAAAACTGAAAAAGCTTTGTGCAGATATCCTCATGAATTTTTAAAGGACAATTTTGAGTTCTCTTTAGAAAGTGTCGTTAAAAATGACTTATCAGGAGATTCTCCTTTATCTGATGGTAATCCTTATATTGTCTATAAAAACACAGGCACCGGCATCATTGAAGACATTTCTGTAAGCGGTAAAACATACACAATGGTAGGTTTAGGTAATCCTACCGTACCTATCTTAAGACCTGCTATTGTCGATGATCTTTTAGCAAAAGATATTAAGGATATTGAGGTCTTCAAACAAAAGGGAGAACTCTCATACAAGACTGTTAAAAGAAAGTTCAAGCAGTATTCAAAAAACAAAGCTTTAAAACAGGTTATGGATTCTGTAGCAGATCAGAGTGCTACAGCTGAACTTTCAGGTAGCGAGTATCGCAAAAAGTTAGAATATGGTTGTTTTGGCGGATTTATCTCATATGAGCGCCTATGTGATTATGAGAATTACCTAAGATACATTGCCAAAAATTTAGGACCTAAGCAGACAAGACTAATTTGGTATGTAGCCACAATTTTAGTTTCAATTTACAGTGCTGTGTATTTTGAGGATAAATGGGAACGCTCTTTTGCAGATCATCCATTCTTAGTGCCTTTTGAAACTATCATGTGGTGCATAATTGGCATATTTTTAGTAGGCTTGTGCATTAAGGTAACAAGTGGCATTGTTACCTGGATAAGAAGGCGCTTTATTTCTAAACTGTATCGAAAGAATTCAAAGGTTGATGAACAAACTCCATTAGGCTTTTTTACACTTATTGTTTTCTTCGTAACTGTTCTAGGTAGTTTATACGGTTTTCTTACTAAATATGACTTCTTACCAAAAGGTGAGGGCAAAGTCATAGCAAGCTGTAACTATGTAATCGATGAAGGTAAAAGTTATGCAAACAGCGCTGCTGTTTTTGCAACTACAAAAGTCTATGGTTGGTTAGGAAAAGAACTACCAGATTTTGCAAAGCCAAAAGTAGAAACAAAGCAAGCTTCTACGACTGCAACAAAGTCAAACACAACAGCTAAGAAACGACAAAAGCAGTCATCTAAGAGCTCTAAAAATGTAGAGCAACAGAAAAAGTAAAGGTCAGCAAAACAGTCTTTTGTTTTTTTTAAGTCAAACAGAAAAGCAAAAGTAAATAAAAGATTGAGTATAAGCAGGTATGAAATGAGTCTTTTAGATAGTTACTTGAATATTAAGAATAAGGTGAAGTTAAATGATGCCATTATGGATGGTGTTGCAAAAGCTATCAGCCAAAAGGCAGCATCTGATTTTCAAGAGATCATTAACTCTAGCTCTTTAAATTCAGCTACGCCCATAGATCATGAAGAAAAAGACAACCTAGATTACATTCCTAACAGTACCGAGCCCCTAAGACTTGGCACTAAAAGAGATTTTGATACCGTCATGAGTACTATCAAATCTCTTAAAAAGTTGGAGAATGATGATAGTTTTATACAGACTAAATCTCTTGTAGAATCCTTTTTTACTAAGAATCTTGATGAAGATTCTGTTAAGGAGCTGATGGGTAAACTCAAAGTATCATCTGATCTGGATGCTTTTAAATCAATTTTATTCTGGGGACTGTACTTTACCGTATACAGTGTTTTTGAAAAGTCAGCTTCAAAAGATGATGTAGTGGTATATGGCTCTGAAGCGGTGGATTTGTTAGTAAAAGTAAACTATCCATCCTTTGGCGATTGGATACAGCAGGCCAAAGCAAAGTACAGAGACTCAGATATCTTTACTAATCCATATTCAGAAAACTGGCTAAAGTTTTTTTATAACAACGTAGAATTTGATAGAGAAATCTCTGAAGAAACTATCATTTCTAACTTATTGGAATTACAGCAAAGGTTAGTTAACGAATTTTCAGATAGTAAGCAAAACAAACTTACTGCAGGATGCTACAAACATCCTAAAGCCATAGAAAAAAATGAAGCAGAGTGGAGGAGGAAAAAAGAAGAAAAAGAAAGTGAAGATAGTTTTCAATTGTTTCTGTATTTAATTGGACTCTTTTTCTTTGTACTTTTTATTTGTATTCTCGCTAATTTGCGCTAATCTAGTAAGATCATATGTCTTAAGTTGATATTGTCTGAATTTGAGCAACCGTCCTGTAATTTATTTCTATAAGAGTTATTTCAAGCTAAAAGTTCTATACTGTCTATGTTGTTTAAGCTTTTTGCGGGGGAATAACAATGAATAAAGTTATGTTGGGATTGTTGCTTTCAGCTTTTACATTTTCTGTTGCCAATGCTACTGTGATTATAAATTCTGATGGAACTTCATCTAATATTGTAGGAAACACAATTTTAAATTCAGATGGCACTTCATCTACAATGGTAGGTAATTCAATATTAAACTCAGATGGATCCTCATCTACAGTGGTAGGAAATTCAATCTTAAATTCAGACGGTACTTCATCTACAGTGGTAGGAAATTCAATTTTAAACTCAGATGGTACTTCATCTACAATACTGCCTTAGTTCTACAGCAAGGCATTCAGATAAAGAAAAATTTAACAAGATAGCTCTTTTAATAGAGTTATGACTTTGTTAGTGACAAAAAGAGTTGTCTTGTTTTCATTTCAAATTTCCTTACTAGTATTGTTCATTTAGCACACGTTTATCAGTAAAATACCAATAAGCTTGCATCTGTAATTGATGCTCCTTTGCAATATTGGAATTTCATTATGATCTTTAATCCTAATCAGGTAACTTGGACACTACGTAAAGACGTTAAATTGCCTTTTGCTCCTCAGGAGAATGGTGATCCAGTTAATTACAAGCCTGTAGAGAGTGTTACTAGTTCTCAATTAACTCAAGCTGTTGCTAATACAGTTGATTCTCCTTTAAATCAAGTTGCAATAAGCTCAGTTGATACCTCATTAACTCATAATTATGAACCTTCCATTGCTAAAGTAGGAGCTCCTGTATCCATAAATGTTTGTTCTGATAATGCTGTGTCACCTGTAGCCCCTGTTACAGAAACTGTTGCTCCTGTTACTGATAGTAGTGCTAATGCTTCACAAGAAGTAGCAAGCTTAGCTACAACTTCAACAGCTACAGCTCAAACAGCAACATCAGCAACAGTTACATCCTCACTAGCTGCACCAACACCATTACCTTCTCAAGAATCTTCACCAGCAACTGCTGCTCTTCCTAAAAATGACACAGCTCCAGTAGTTGACGGCAGAGTTGTTGATAAGAGTGTTCTTGAGAATGTAAAAGAATCATTCCCTCGTTGGAAGACTTTGCCTTATAAGTTAAGATCAAAGAGAGCTGATCTATTCATCAATCTAAACTCAGATGTACCATTCTTACAGAGCTTAGTAGATTTTCTAAAGAGTAAAGGTCTAGATATCAAGCCATATGACGATTCAGTAAACTATCTCCCAAGTGACATTCTGTTATTAGATAAAACAGATCTTGTGCGTCAGGGTACTGTCTATGTATTGCAAGCTGGTAAAAGAGCGATATGGAATGAATTGCTCATAGAATTTGGAGATAGACTCAAATGACCTTGCCTCAAAGATATTCGGTTAGAGTCCTTACACGAGAAGATCTGTCTTTAGTACCTCAATTAGAACAGATTGAGCTTAGAACTCAAAAAAACGCTTGGAATGCTCAGTCTTTAATTGAGTGTTTTGATGACAGTTACATCATCTTAGGCCTGTTTGATGTAGAAAAGCTCATAGGCTTTTCAGTTATCTATAACACAAAGTTTTCTACCGATCTCTTAACCATCGGTGTTGATCCTGATTATCAGGGTAAAAAGTTAGGCTCTTTACTCTTACATAGAACCTTAGAAAAAGCTCTGGATATCGAGGATATGGAATGCTTTTTGGAAGTAAGAGTAAGTAATATCGTGGCTCAAAATTTATACAAAAAGTATGGCTTTGTAGAAGTTGGATTGCGCAAGGAATACTATAATCCAATTGGTGCTGAAAAGGGTGAGGATGCTTATACCATGCATCTATCCGACATCAAAGCTCACCTTGAGAAAATCTCTTTGTAAGGAGACAAAATGCCTGCTAAGTTAGATCAAGACGCAAGACCTGATGAGAAACTTTTAAAGCTTTACTCTTTGTTACTGTTTACAGGAAAAGAATACTCTTTAACTGAGCTTAAAGACAAGCTTATGTGCTCTAAACAGACTATTGGACGCTTAGTTGATAAGTTAGAGAAGAGCTACTATGGAAGCATCGTTGTCAAAAAGAAAGGCAAAGAGAACTTCTACAGCCTAAAAAAGCCATCTACATCTAAAGATATGCACGTAAGTATCAATCCTGATGGTTTGCGCAAGATGATCTTATGCAGTGATCTGATGTGGCATTTACTCTCTTACAAAACACGAGATCAAATTGAAGCTTCAGCTCTGCAAGCTCAGGCAAACCTCCCTTCTGAAGAGCTTCCTTTCTTTAACGATGTTCACTATGGCTATAGCTTTACCAAAGGTAAGATCAATTATGATGTCTGCGACATTGAATTGAATGAACTTGAAAAATGCCTTGCTTTAAGAAAATGCTGTGAAATTCTGTATCAGCAAACGGTCAATGGAGAGCTTAAAAAATACACCATAGCTCCAATGAAACTGATTGCATACAGAGAAACTCTCTACATTGGCGCTTGGTGTGTAACCAGAGTTGGTAAAGTAGAGAAAACTATCGACAATCCTATGTTCTTTTTAGTACATAGAATGCAAAAGGTAGAGATTCTAAGTAATAGAAGTTCAGAAAAGTTACCAGAGATTGAATTTAGTAATGAAACTTTTGGTTTTATAAAATCAGTTCCTGTAAAGGTAAAGATCCTCTTTAACAAAAAGGTTGCTACTTATGTTTATGACAGAAAGTGGAGCGATGATCAAAAGATTACCTTAAATGATGATGGTTCTTTATTACTTGAGTTTACCTCTGGTAATAAATATGAAGTAATTTCTTTTGTCTTAGGCTTTGGTAAGAATGCAGTTTTACTAGAGCCTGCCTCATTAAAAGAAGAGATAGCAAAAGAGATTGAGACTATGCAAAAGGCTTACGCAAAATCTTAAGCAATGGCGTAGGTTAAATTAGCTAAGAGGTTAAAACAAAAGGTGAAGTTACACAAGACACCGTCATAAATTCAGTATGGTGTCTGCAGTTTAGCTTTACCTAAGGAAAAAGCAATTTTGATTCTTATTGTGCTATCAGAAGGTCAGTGCACCTAACCTAGGTCTACTTTAGCGCCATCCTCGGTCTAGTGGCGCGGTTTATCTTCAGTACAGAGGGAACATTAAAACTTAATGTCCCTACCGTACTGAATTTTCAAAAACACTATCCTAAAAAGCCTATCTTTTTACCTTGATGTTCTTCAATGTTCTTAAGTTTGGCTTCATTTTCTAATTCAGACAAAAATACTGAATTACAAAGTGAGTCTTCATTTGCAAAAATGCCTGTATGCATTGCCTTTATTACATGAAAGTCGCCTGGAGTTAGGTACTTAATCTTTGACAGACGAAGCTTGTCCTCATCAGTGAATTTATCATGAGCTAAAGGTAAAAGCTCAGTTTCAAATAAAGCAAGCTTTTGCTTCTCATTAGCGTAGGTAAATTCAATCTTAGTTGAAAAGCGTCTTAGGACTGCTCTATCTAATTTGTCGATGTAGTTAGTAGTGCAGATCACAAAGCCTTTACACTCTTCTAAATGAGTCAAAAACTCATTTACCTGACTTATCTGCCATTGAGCTTTGGCATTGCTTCTGTCAAAAATAAGTCCATCAATCTCATCAATTACTAAGATCTCATTTTTGATATCAAGTTCATAGAAGAGCTCAGCAATATTCTTTTCAGATTGACCTACGTACATATCAAGAATATCACTTGCTCTTACGACCTTAACTTTCATGTTAACTTCATGTCCTATGAATCTTGAAAGTTCAGTTTTACCAGTGCCTGCAGGACCATAAAAGAGCATAGTACCCATGCCTTTTTTAGACTTTCCTTTTTTGATAATAGAGGAAAGTTTCTTACAGCCATTCAAGAAAACATCAATATCTTGTTTAAAGCACACAGCTTCTTTGTTGAACTCTGAAAATCTCTTTATGTCAGTCTTTTTCTTTATGTCTTTATGATTGTCAGCATCTTCTCCTCCAGGTAGGGGGCCAAATAAAAATCCGCAACCTTTATTCTGATTGTTCAAGGTAATATTGGCCTGTAACTGACATTCAAGCATGTTTTTGATTTCTTTTGGACTTTCAAATAAGGCACAAGCTGCCTTTAGTGATTGCTCTATCACAGCAGGTGAAGTTACATACTTTTTATTAAACTCAGAAATGACTCTAGAGGTTAGCTTTGCCTTAGGGTATTTTTGAGCAATGCTCTTCCAAATACTGATCCTCTTTTGAACTTCCTTAATTGAGAATTTGATGCTCAAATTGAATCTACGTTTTACGGCACTGTCAATTTCGCTTACATCATTGGTGATCCAAATTTTTGGAGCTGACTGTTTCTGCTCTAAAAAAGCATTAAGCCACGCCTTATCCTTGCTATTTCTAATCTCATAGCTTGTATTTAAAAGTCGTTCAGCTTCATCAATGACAATCAGGCAGTTATCTTTATTTTCAGTGATCTTTTGGCAGGCTAAAAGCTTAGAACGTCTGTCTTGTTCGTTATCATCAACATCACTGTTTACACTGTATACGTCGAGTTTTAGTTCTTTTGCTAAAGCTCCTACGATACTTGATTTACCAGTTCCAGGATCACCGTATAAAAGGATATTAACAGGGCAGATCTCTTTAGATCCTAGTAGCTTTCTTAAAAGAGTGAGCTTGTTTTTATCTTTTTCAATTTCATCTGCTTTGAGCTCTGTATCGGAACCGTTGAACTTGAAAGCTTCATCGATTACGTTTTGACTGTCAGAACTTAAGATTTTATTTGCAAAAGAACTTAAATGGTATGCTCTGCAAGAGCATACAAGACCATAGTTCTCAAGTTTATCTAAGCTCTCTTTGATATTGGAAATTGAAGTTTCGTAGATTGCAGCTAAAATTTCAGAATCTTTGTTTAAATCTAATTGTTCATCAAACAGCAGTTTGCAACAGCTGTAACTGTCGATAAGATATATGAGCTCAAGAATTTTAGTTTCAATCTCGTTTAAAGAAAACATGCTTTCAAGCTTGGCTATTTTCTTTTGGTAATCTCTATCGGTCTTTGACATCTTATAGTTTTTTACATAATTGTCAGCTTCTGTTTTAAATAGGCTGAACATCAGCTCATATCTTAACTTGCATTGATAGCCACGACGTCTGCTACTAAAGGTAGCGTCATCATTTTCAGGTCCAAGATCGTCATTATCTAGCAGATCTTCAAACTCGTTTGCAGAAAACATGTCTTTTTTAGCTGCAGTTACGTACTTTTTGATGAGTTTTATTTGTCCTTGAGAGAAATTTGACTTCTCTAACATGGTTGTAAGATAGTTTTGTGTGAATCTAGAGCAATAATGCTTGTCTGAATATATCCAACCTAAGACATCTAAAAATCCTTTGATGTCTGCAGAGCCAACTCTATAGTCATTACAAGTTGATATGTTGTCTAAAAAAGCTTTGATTAAAAATGCACTTCTAACTTTTAAAGGTTTATCTGAATCAAGATTTAGGATTGCTTGCTTAATATAGTATTCCATAGACATCCTCTCTTTTACATAAAAGCTCTTACATCAGTATTTTTCAAATTGTTATCTTTAATGACGTATAGCTTTTGACCGTAATGTCGTACTTAAAAAATGAATCAGTTCTTTTGAATGACTACAGAATAGAAAATAATCGTTCCATAATTTGATGACTGTTTGAAGAATTTAAATATTTTTGTAATGATCTGTTGAAAGAAACTTTGAATACTTAATTTTAAGAATGAAATGTGTGTCCGATTTTAGATACCGCCGATTTAATTAAGGGACCTTATCAATTATTAATACACAATCTTATTGTTAACATTGTCGGTAATTGAATATGGTTAAGATGCTATACTAAAGTCAAGAAAAAATCTTTTTAGGACTATGACATGAAATTTACAAAGCAACTTCCAGATACCACCGATTTTGGAGAGTTAATTGACAATAATTGTATTTATGTTGATAAAACAGCAATTATCAATCAATTTGCCTCTAAAAAAGGTCCATTTTTCATTTCTCGTCCAAGACGTTTTGGTAAATCGACCCTTATCAATACACTTCATGAACTCTTTGCCCATGGCACAGAGAAGTTTAAAGGTTTAGAGATTGAACCATTGTGGCATGATAAGACTTATAAAGTCCTGCATTTAGATTTCTCATCTTATAACTTCTTGTCTGAGATTAATTTTAATGATTATTTTTATGAAGATTTAAAACAAGAATTCTTAAGCATTGGATTAAAAGTTAATGACAGTACTCTAGATACAAAAATTCCAGCTTTGCTTTTTGATAATGTTCTTAAAAATAATCCATCAGATCAAAAGATAGTTTTACTTATTGATGAATATGACACACCTCTATCTGCCGTTTTAAACAATGAAAAAGAATTTATAGCAAGAAGAGATATACTTTATAGCTTTTACTCAAAACTTAAACAGTATCAAGGTAGATTCCGCTTCATCTTTATTACAGGTGTAACTTATTACTCACATACCTCAATATTCTCTGCGTTTAATCATCTTACAGATTTAACTTTAGATAGCGACTATGGTGCATTATTAGGCTATACGTCTGATGAATTAGAATCATACTTTAGTGAGTATATTGATAATGCTGTAGAGACTTTAAACAGGAAGTTCCCAACAGAACGTTATACACATGAAAAAGTTGTTGAAGAACTAAAGCGAAATTATGACGGATACAGTTTTGATGAAGATTGTATGCACCATGTTTACAATCCTTGGTCGATATTAAATTTCTTAAAATCACCTCATAGAGGTTTCATTCCTTACTGGGTATCATCAGGCGGTTCAACACCAACGTTTTTAGTTAATTATCTAAAACAGAAATTAAAAAAATATAATGCTGATGAATTACAATCTCTGCTAGGTATTGACTCAACAGTTAATAAAGATACTGATTCTTTATATCCAAGTATTGAAAACATATCTAACATTGATTTATTTGCTATCTTGTACCAGGCAGGCTATTTCTGTATTAAGTCAGCTTTTGATGGCTATTTTAAGGTTGGTATTCCCAATCTTGAGGTAAAGAAAGCTTATTCAAACCTTGTATTAAATCAACTTACAAAGTCCCAAGACTCTAAGTTAAGATTCATTGAACCTTTCAAAGAAGTTTTAGCATCAGGAAACTTAGATAAGATAAAAGAGCTCTTCAATACCCTTATCAATGAGTTCTCCTATGAAACCGTAAAGAAGTTTAATGAAGCATGTTTTAGAGATGTACTAAAGCTAGCCATGCTAACCTTTAATGTATCAGCCTCAACAGAGGTAATGGGCGCTTGTGGCAGAGCAGATATTACAGCTGAAGCTGGTAAGTATCTGTATGTCTTTGAATTAAAGGTAACAGATAACAGTAAAGACATTGACACAAAACTTACCGAAGCTAAAGATCAAATCATTAAGAACAAGTACGCAAGACGTCTTACAGATAAGACTGTAGTACCAGTAGCTTTAGTCTTAGAGAATAACTCTAAGAGTAGAGATAAGAGTGATACTCCAGTTTGTGAGATTGTAGCTTTAGAAAAGGTATCAGTTGATTAAGCTCTAATTTGTCTTTTCTGTCAATTTTAGTTCCTTCTTTTTGAAAGTTGTTTCAGATCTAGGAGGAGCTATTCCAAGATCTTATCTTCTAAATTTCTAACAGTCTTAGAAAATTGTTATGACGTTCTAAAACTTACCGTAATTTTTGAAATCTACATCCGTTTAAATATGGCTTAATTTTTCAAAAAATTAACTTTTTTCAGATAATTTAAACGTTTACAAACATTTTATTGCACTAAATCTAAGCGATCGACAAAAATATTCAGAAAATCATCTAATAAAAATAAATCCTTATATTTCAACAAATAACAATTTTATTATCCACAAAATTCATCTTAAAGGCTCATTTTTGGACTTTAACATATAGAAAAAAACATTAAACACCTATAATACTAGAGTAACTGAGACGAAAGTCTTGATTAACTTATACTAATTAGGTCACGAAAGTGACTATTTTCAAACAGGGAAATGCGATGCTTATAGGTATTCCTAAAGAGAGCTTGCAAGGTGAGACTAGGGTTGCTGCAACTCCAGACACCGTAGGTAAGCTTTTAAAATTAGGCTTTGAAGTAGCTGTTCAAAGCAATGCTGGTGCTCTTGCAAGTTTTGACGACTCTGCATATGAGAAAGCTGGTGCAAAGATAGGTAACGAGAAAGATGTTTGGGCAGCCGACATTATCTTTAAGTTAAATGCTCCAACCGATGCTGAAATTGAACTGATGCATGAAGGCCAAACTCTTGTAAGTTTTATCCGTCCTGCACAGAACAAAGATTTAGTTGATAAGCTCAATGCCAAGAAAGTAACTGTAATGGCAATGGACATGGTGCCACGTATTTCACGTGCTCAGTCTTTAGATGCTTTATCATCAACTGCAAATATTTCAGGTTATCGTGCTGTTATTGAAGCTGCTCATGCTTTTGGCAGATTCTTTACAGGTCAGGTAACCGCTGCAGGTAAAGTTCCTCCTGCAAAAGTAATGGTTATCGGTGCTGGTGTAGCAGGTCTAGCTGCCATCGGTACAGCTCACTCATTAGGTGCTATTGTTCGAGCATTTGATACTCGTCTTGAGGTAGCAGATCAGATTAGATCAATGGGTGGCGAATTCTTAAAGCTTGATTTCAAGACTGAAGATGGCGGTTCATCAGACGGTTACGCTAAGGTAATGTCAGATGAGTTCATCAAAGCTGAAATGGATTTATTTGCAAAGCAGTGTAAAGATGTAGATATCATCATTACTACCGCTGCAATTCCTGGTAAGAAAGCTCCACGTCTGATTACTAAAGAAATGGTAGCTTCAATGAAGCCTGGTTCTGTAATTGTTGACTTAGCTGCTGCAACAGGCGGTAACTGCGATGGTACAGTTGCAGGTAAGGTTATTACTACAGACAATGGCGTTAAGATGATAGGTTACACCGATCTTGCAGCTCGTCTTCCTGCTCAGTCTTCACAGCTTTACTCAACAAACTTAGTAAATCTGATGAAGCTTCTATGCAAGAACAAAGATGGCTTGATCGATGTAAACTTTGATGACGTTGTTCTACGTAACATGACAGTTACTAAAGATGGTGAAGTTACCTTCCCACCTCCAAAGATCAGCGTATCAGCAGCTCCTAAGGCTAAGGCTGATGTTGCAGCTCCTGCAAAGCAAGAGCCTAAGAAAGCAAGCCCTGCTTTAAAGATTGTAGCTCTAGCTGCAATCGTAGTTGCATTCATGTTAATCGGTGGCTACGCTCCAGAGAAGTTCTTACCACACTTCACCGTATTCGTATTAGCTTGCGTTGTAGGTTACTACGTAGTATGGAACGTTTCACACTCACTGCACACTCCATTGATGTCTGTAACTAATGCTATTTCAGGTATCGTGGTTGTAGGTGCAATGGTGCAGATTGGCGATTCAATTATTATCGGCATTCTTGCATTTATTGGTGTTTTACTAGTATCTATCAATATCTTTGGTGGTTTTGCTGTAACACGCCGTATGCTAGCTATGTTCAGAAAACAGCAATAGTAGGTAAGGAGATAATTTAATATGTTGGGTTTAACTCATATGGCCTACATTCTTGCAGCGCTATTATTTATTATGGCGTTAGCAGGTCTATCAAAGCAGGAAACTGCAAAAATGGGCTGTCTATCTGGTATGGTTGGTATGGCCATTGCCTTATTAGCAACCTTCGTTCGCGTTGGCAACATTTTCGATAATCCATCAGTATGTATCTTCGTGATTGTTGTTGCCATGATCGGTGGTGCTGTTGTCGGTATTTACGTTGCACGTAAAGTTCAGATGACTCAGATGCCAGAGCTTATTGCTTGCTTACACAGCTTTGTAGGTTTAGCAGCTGTATTAGTAGGCTTTAACAGCTACATACACATGCAAGAAGATCCTGCTGTATTCTTAGCAACTCCAGTTGCTGAGTTAAATACTGAGTTAGTTGAAATCTTCTTGGGTATCTTTATTGGTGCTGTAACCTTTACAGGTTCTATCGTAGCTTACGGTAAGTTAAACGGTACTTATAAGTTACGTATCTTTAAGTCAGCTCCTCTAACCTTACCATTTGGTAATGCTCTAAACTTAGGTGCTTTAGTTGTTTCATTCCTGTTATTGATTTGGTTCTTAGCAGCTGATTCAGCTCCAGCATTCCCATTATTAGTAATGACAGTTATTGCTTTACTATTTGGTGTTCACTTGGTTGCTGCTATCGGTGGCGCTGATATGCCTGTGGTTATCTCAATGCTGAACTCATACTCAGGTTGGGCTGCTGCAGCATCAGGCTTCATGTTAAACAACGACCTTTTAATCGTAACCGGTGCTTTAGTAGGTTCTTCAGGTGCTATTCTGTCTTACATTATGTGTAAGGCAATGAACCGTTCATTCATCTCTGTTATCGCAGGTGGCTTTGGTAATGCTCCAGCTGCTGCAAAGAAAGATGAGGAAATGGGCGAGTATCATGAGTTAAAGGCAAATGAAGTTGCTGACTTATTAAAGAACTCAAGCTCAGTTATCATTACCCCAGGCTATGGTATGGCTGTAGCTCAGGCTCAGAACGCTGTTGCAGCTTTAACTGAAAAGTTAAAGGCTCGCGGTGTCGAAGTTCGCTTCGCTATTCACCCTGTAGCAGGTCGTCTACCAGGACATATGAACGTTCTGTTAGCTGAGGCAAAGGTTCCATATGATATCGTATTTGAAATGGACGAAATCAATGACGATTTCGAAAATACAGATACCGTATTAGTTATCGGTGCTAACGATACTGTTAACCCAGCTGCAGCTGAAGATCCATCAAGCCCAATCGCTGGTATGCCAGTGCTTGAGGTTTGGAAGGCTCGTAACGTAGTTGTATTCAAGCGTTCTATGAATCCTGGCTATGCTGGTGTTCAGAACCCACTGTTCTTCAAGGACAACACCTCAATGTGCTTCGGTGATGCTAAGAAGACTGTTGAAGATATCGTTGCAAACTTATAATTTAGCTTAAAGCCAGTTTTATAAGATAAGAGGTCTTACCCTAATTGGGGTAGGGCCTTTATTTTTGCCTAAAGACAAAATTAAGATGACCGACAAGTGTATATATAACTATACATGTGAGGTTCTTATGGATCTTTACTCTTTAGATGCAAGTCCAGCCAAACTTGTTAAAAGTCAGACCAAAGTAAATTACACTAAGCTTGATTCTGAAAAATTACGTCAAAGTGTAAATATTCTAAATGACAGTAAGAATTTAATTGATTATTGTGAAGTAATGGGCAAGATACATAAGCGTATATGACTCAAAAGAGGCTTAAATGCTTTTTTTGTGAAAAAAATTAATTTTTTTATTAAAGTTTTTAACTTGATTGGCCGATAATAGATCGAAAGGCAGAAAAGTATTAAAACTAATTTTGCCAAGGAGAGAATTATGGCTATAGATTCAAGTGCACTGACAAGCATTAAAAATGCTATTGCAAGTTATTCTGGCAGTGAATCTACATATAGTGATAAGCTAAAAAATGATGCTAATAACAGTGTAAATTCATTAGCTCAGAAAGCTTCTTCATTTGCAACCAAGAGCCGTTATAAAGCAGCTTTTGAAGAGAAGATGAAGATTGCTAATGAATCGTCTGATACTGTTGAAATCAGCAAAGAGTCATTGGCAGCTTTAAAGAAATACAATCAGACTGAAGTAAGTGCTGCTGCAAAGAAAGACTCATCAAGCTCAAGTGGCTACACTTATGATTATCAGTCTATCAAGAAAAAGAATCTTGAGAATATAGCTGCTATCGAAAAAGAAGTTGCTGAAAAGTACGGCAAAAAGACTGATGCTGCTGAGAGTACCACTAAGACTGCAGATGATAAATCAACAGTAAAGTCTGATGATTCAACAAAAACAGCATCAACTACTGACGGCTCGTCTTCTGATAAGACTACAGCTTCAGATAAGACAACTGATAGCAAGAAGTCAGAGAACACTACCGATACTGAGAAGAAAACTACTTCATACAGCTATGATTACAATGCTATGAAGGCTAAGGATGCAGAGAATGCATCTAAGATCGAAGCTGAGGTTAAAGCTCAGTATTCAGGTCATAACAGTCCAGATGACATCGTAAATTAGTCTGTTATTGATTTTAGTATGAGGAGGGCAGAGACTCTCCTCTTTTAATTTATAGGTAGGAGATTTGACTTAAAGTCTATCCACTTTTTATCTTTAGGTGATATGAGGCAAAACTAAGAAACTACTAGTTTTATTGCTCATCTTGCAGAATTACCCATGAGCAAGGATCTTTTCCTGCCTCAGCTGTACCAGTGCTGCTGATTACTTTAGCAATGGAAGCTGAGCTTCTAACAACAATTAAAGAGGTTACTGTAGATTCTAGATCTTTTGAGACCTTGTCGATATCAAATTTTAAAACAGGATCACCTGTAGATACTTGTTGTCCTAACTTGGCTATTGCAGTCATACCTGCACCTGTAAAGCTACTTGTGCCAATACCAAAGGTTACATAAACCTCAACTCCCAGTTCTGTTCTTACAGCAAAAGCATTATTTGAAGCAATAAGTCTTGAGATAGTGCCGGAGCAAGGAGAAACGATAGTATCAGCGCCTTTGTTTGGTACCACGGCAACACCATCGCCAATCAGTCTTTCTGAAATCACTAAATCAGGTACTTCTTCTAATGAAATTAGATTACCGCTGATTGGAGTATATAGCTCTAAATCAGCTTCACCTTTAACATCCTGACTTAAAGTTTGCTTTTTTTGAAAAAAAGAAAAAAGTCCCATTTTTATTCCTTGATAGCTGTAAGAGCCTTCTATTTAATTAACTTGTCTTCTATGAGTCAATCTTTACAGAGAGTTAATAATGTCAGTAAGCTCTGAACCAGAATAAGTAGTCATTATTTTATTATACAGATCTTTATCAAAAGCAGGTTGAATGTCTTCTTCTAGATTTAATCTTTCAACTACAGCTTTGATCCTGTCAATGTTATAAGCACCTGTCACAAGATATGTCACACCCATTCTGTAAAAGAAAGGAATAAGCTCAGGACGTGAGGCAAAGCGTCCAGCCACACCTAAGGTAGCACCTGATTCAAAGGCAGCTTTAGCTGCCATTACAATCATTTTGGCTAAAACAGGTGTAAAGGTTTTATCTGGAGGACATGGAGCTGATGCATACTCAGCTAATGAGCTGGTACCTATGATCATCATGGATCCTTCTTTAGCGATAGCGGGTGCTAAAAGTACGGCAGCTGGAGTCTCAATCATAAAACTAATCTCCATATTGCCATGAGCAATCTTTTCACTATCAAGCTCGTTTAAACTGTCATTTGCTAATTTTAAAAGGTAGTCTTTTTCTGAGATCTTGGTTACCAAAGGGAACACAATGGTAATGGTTCTTCCTTTTGATGCTCTTAAAAGAGCTCTAATTTCCTTTTTCAAAAGGTTAGTACCTACATAAGCACCATATCCCTTTAAATGTCCTGAATCATCTAATCTAATATTAAATAAAGGTTTCTTATCATCAGCAAAGTCAAAGGTTCTTGCTGTAATTGGAGCACCCTTTTTAATAGGAGAGATGATCTTATAAAAACAATCGGTCATTTCATCTTCAGAAGGTTCATAACTTGAAGATAAAAACAAGAATTCAGATCTTAACAGGCCTAATCCATGGTTTTTAATCTGTTCATTACTACCTTTGCTAATAGCTCCAACTGCACAGGCAATGGTTAGATTTAGTAAAGACTCATCATTTATCTGATCCTGATAGAGATCTTGCATTGTAAGCAAGCTCTCTTTGATGTCATCAGATGGCTCTACAATCACAACCGATGAATTACCATCAACTAGTACTGTAGTACCGTTTTTTATAGTGGTTGCATCAAAAACACCAAACACAGCTGGAATTGATAACTCTCGCAGCACTACACCTAGATGTCCTGAGTCATGACCTCCTTCTAAGATCACACCTTTTATGCACTTAGTATTAAGTGATAATAATTGCGCAGGTGAGATATTAGTAGTTATTAGGATCACGTCTTTAGTAAGAGTTGGCAGTTCAATTTCATCTCCATGTGCATGCTCAAGGGTATGAATGAACTCGTTCATAAGTGAGGTTAACTCTTCTTTATCAGCCTTTAAATCATTATTATGCTTATAAAACGCATCAAGATTACCTAAAAGTACGGTCCTTGCTGCCATACAGGAGGAACATCCTTGATTTATAAGATCGATAACTTCTCTTTTGTTGTCCTCAGAGGTAATAAAGCCTGCAGCTGCACCTAAAAGATCACGTACTGTATCTTTGGCTGGATTTACAATTTGACGTAATTTTTGGGCAAATTGGCTGGATTTTTTAATATATCTGTCAATTTCGCTTTCGCTATCAAAAGTAAAGAGTTCTTCTTTACTGTATTCAGATTTCTGCCTTGCTATGACTAAAGCGGGTGCTACTGCAATACCAGCCCCTACAGAAACGCCTGAGAGTGTATACATAAAAACCTCTTGCTTTTATTGCGAAAAAACTAGTTTCTAACAGTTATGAATCTCTAGTTTGTGATAATTACTTATAAACTAGTTAATCCCGCTAGTTCATAACTATGATTTTATTACTATAATTTCTTGTTATTTCAAAGAATTAACTTTTTGCATCTCTACATAATACTTAGTGCCAGCACATACGGCAGCAGGGGGTATTAGAATATTTAATACAGGAATACCTAATAAGAACGCTACGGTAGCGCCTATAGTAAATGTGGGAATAGTATGTGTCTTTAAATCATTCATCATCAATGTAAAAGAGATCTTATGGTTATCATAAGCATAGTCAGTGTACTGCAAAGCTCCCATCCAGGCTGTCAGCAAGAACCAGGCAATAGGTGAGAACACATTGATTACAGGAATAATAGAGATCACAAGACAAATTAGAGCTAAAGGTAAAAAGAACAACTGCTTTTTAAATTCTCTTGCAAGAATTCTAGGGATATCTTTTAAAAGATCAACAACTCCCATGTCATCACCATGAGTGCCGTTAATTAAGGCTTCTACTTTGTCAGCTAATAGCCCATAAAAAGGGGATGCAATAATCGTAGCTACGGTTGAGAAAAAGTAACCGCAGACAAAGATGATCATAATTCCTAATAAATAGGAAAGTACATAGGCTACAAAAGATAAAAAGTCAGGCAATCCTTCAAATAATGAGAAAATTAAAGCTTTGATGTTTGTAAACAAGAGGTATGAGCAGGTAGACATAAAAAGAACATTCACAATTAAAGGAATGATGATATACAGTCTGCACTCTTTACTCAAAGCTAGTTTTAAACCAGTAAAAATATAGGTAATCGCCTCAGAAATGGTGATCTCGTGAGGGGGTCTTAAGTTAGTCTTTAGATTCTCGTTCATAACTATAATCCTATGCTCTTTTGGCAATGATACCATTTTGACTGAGATCTTTGCTTAGAGTTCAGTGCAAAAGAGCACAATTTGCACAAATAGTTCTAAAAGCCCTTTTGGGCACATGTTAAAAGTTTCATTTTGAGTTTACTTTGCTCCTTACAAAATTTAGCTCTTATAAAAGACTTAATCGTGCGATAAAACAAAGAAAAAATAATACATTTAGTTTAAAATAAGATGATTTTGTGAAGACTAAATCCAACCTTCTTTGAAGTTAAAAGTAAGATAAGTTAACAGGAGCAAAAAATGTCACTTAACGATTCAAGTTCTTTAATTTTAATTGTTGGTGCCATTGCCATTTTAGCCTTTGTTGTTCATGGTTTATGGTTTTCTGGCAGAAGCATTAACCGTAAATTAGTTAAAGGCTCAAAAGAAGATCAGGAAATTGCTCTATCAAATGCTGTAGGCAAGGTTCGTATTGTTAAGCCAAAAGAGATTGGTTCTGAAAATGATTTTAATGCTTTAAATGTAAAGCATGAGAATTACTCAAGTCAGAATAGCAATAATAAAGTTGAACCTGTAGTCTCTTTGTCTACTGATTTTTCTCTGCAGGAAAAAGATCCTAGAACTCCTGAAAATACCTATGAGTTAAATCTTTTTGCATCAGAAGGTCGTCCTTACAGAGGACTTGATCTTGAAGAGCTGTTTAATAACTATGGTATTTTAAAAGGCGAAAAAGACATTTACTGTGTATATGAGAATCCACAATTAAAAGACAGAATTGTGTTCAGACTCTGCTCACTAGAAGCTCCATATGCATTCCCTGATAATATGGAATCCTTTTCAACCTCATCTTTAGCTTTATATATGCAGTTACCTCCAAAAGGTAAAGCATTCTTATACTATAGAGCAATGCATATTGCAGCAAAGTGCCTAGTAGAGCATTTAGGTGGTGTCATTAAAGACAACAATAACAAAGAAATGACCGATGAGTCTTTAGAACAGACTGAACTTCTCTTAAAGAAATATGACAAATCTGATGCTGAGGAGTAATCGTCATGACTGGTACAGCTGTTACTTCTAAAAATGTAGAGGCTTTAAATCCTGATGAACTAGAAAAGGAATACCGTAAACTTGTAGATACTCTAAATTCTTATTCTAAAGCTTACTATGTTGATGACAATCCTGTAGTTCCTGATGCTGAATATGACAGGCTCTACCGTCAATTAGAGTTAATAGAGCAAAGTAATCCTAATATCATAGCTGATGATTCACCTACAAAAAGAGTAGGTGGTGCTACCTTATCAGAGTTTGAGCAGGTAACTCACCGTGTCCCATTGATGTCTATGGGAGATATCTTTAATAATGCTGAACTTATAGATTTTGATGCAAGAATGAGTTCATCCTCAGGTCAGAGTGTCGTTGAGTATTGTGCTGAGCCTAAATTAGATGGTCTTGCTGTATCTTTAATTTATAAAAAAGGTAAGTTAGTTCAAGCTGCAACCCGTGGTGATGGCAAGATAGGAGAGAATGTCACCTCCAATGTCATGACCATTAAAGCAATTCCTTTAAAGCTAACAGGAGATAAGGTTCCTGATTACATTGATGTAAGAGGCGAGGTGATTATGACCCGCTCAGGCTTTAATCAGTGGAATGAAAGAGCTAGAGCAACTGGAGGTAAAGTCTTTGCCAATCCTAGAAATGCAGCAGCAGGCTCTCTAAGACAGTTAGATCCAAAAATTACTGCTAAACGTCCTTTAGCTTTCTTTGCCTACTATGTAGGTGAATGTGAAGGTTATGATTTACCTCGTGATCAGTACCATCGTCTTTTAGCTTTAAAAGAATTAGGTTTCCCTGTAAATTCTAATATCAAATGTGTAAAAGGTCTTAATGGCTTAAAGACTTTTTATGAGGATATCCTTTCAAGGCGTGAAACACTAAACTACGACATTGATGGTGTCGTTTTAAAGATAAATTCTTTAGATACCCAAGAAGAGATGGGCTTTACAGCCAAAAATCCCCGTTGGGCTATAGCCTATAAATTCCCGCCTGAAGAGATGATGACTAAACTTTTAGATGTAGAGTTTCAGGTAGGAAGAACTGGAGCGATTACTCCTGTTGCTAAATTAAATCCTGTTTATGTAGGCGGAGCTACTGTATCTAGTGCAACCTTACACAATGCTGATGAAATTGAGCGCTTAGGCTTAAAAATTGGCGATATGGTGATTGTTCGTCGAGCTGGTGATGTGATCCCTCAAGTATCAGGTGTCGTCAAAGAAAAGCGTGATGGCACTGAGAAAGATATTGTTTTTCCTAAATACTGCCCTGAGTGCGGAAGCTTAATTGAGAAAGTAGAAGGTGAAGCGGTTGCCCGTTGCACCGGTGGACTTGTATGCTCTGCTCAATTGCGTCAGTCAATCATCCATTTTGTCTCTCGTGATGCGATGGATATTGAAGGCTTTGGTGACAGAATCATCGAGCAGTTGGTTGCTACTAAAAAGATCTCCTCAGTTGCTGATCTTTATACTTTATCCGAGAATGATTTAGCAACTACTATTCTTGATAATGGTTCAGAGGACAGAAAGGTAAGATTTTTAGGTCACGTGGTAGCTAAAAAGCTGATAACTGCCATTGATAAATCACGTGTAACCCCATTAAATCGTTTTATCTATGCTCTGGGTATCCGTGAGGTCGGCTCCTCAACAGCAAGAACTCTAGCTTCTAACTTTAAGACTATCGACGATTTAATAAAAGCCTCATATTCAAAACTATTAAATCTGCCAGATGTAGGTCCTGTGGTGGCTCGTCATATTGCTGATTTCTTTGCAGAAAAGCATAATCTTGAGATTATTGATAGATTAGTTAAAAGAGATGATGGCTTCTTATTCTCAGCCGGCATTGAGTTAACTACACTCCCTCAACAAAGTGAGCTAAATGTAGACAATCAGCCTTTCTTAGGTAAGACCTTTGTGATCACCGGTACTTTAGATTCTATGGACAGAAATGAGGCTAAAGCTAAGCTTTTATCATTAGGTGCAAAAGTCTCAGGCTCTGTTTCTAAAAAGACCTTTGCTGTAGTCTGTGGTAGTGATCCTGGCTCTAAGCTTACTAAAGCTACAGAGCTTAATGTACGAGTGATCTACGAAGAAGAGTTTTTACAGCTTCTAAAAGAAAACGGCCTTTCTTAAATCAAAGATTGGTACTAAAAAGAATTAATTAGTGCTGATTTTTGGAGCTGCAGAGCAAGGCTCTGCAGTCCATAGGAGGTGTATTATGTTAGACAATACAAAGATATTGTATAGCTATTGTAAGATTAAGACTTACTACTTGATCACAACTAAAGGTGTATCTGTAACTTGTGTATTTGATGCTACAGAATCCTTATCTGATATTGCCTTTTCTAAGACTTCAGCATGCTCAACAGGCATATACAAGCCATGGTGAGAGTCAATCTTATCTCCTGTGTAACCAGAATTTAGTTTTCTAATCACCTCAATTCTAGCTCCAGACAGTCTTGCTGCCTCATTTAAGCTGTTTAATCTACCAGCAATATCAACTCTTCTAAAAGCAGGACGGTTCTTAATCTTAGGTAATCTTACACCGTAGAGCTCAGGGTTCTTTAAAACATCTGAATAAGCTTTAAATCTCATTAGGTATGCTTTAGTTGAACGAGACAGACGGATGTTCTCAGCATTAGGATTTTTTACTCCTGCTTTTGCGGCTCTCTGTAAAGCCTTCTTTACGCCATACTCACCCTGATTGTAAGCTACAGCTACTAATTCCCAGTCGCCTAAATCACGATACAATCTTTGCAGATACTTGATGCCAGCCTCAGTTGAGGCAAAGAAATCATAAATACCGTCGTAGTTTTGTGTTTTGTGTAATCCTAATGATTTACCTGTAGAACGAACATACTGCCAAGCACCATGTGCGCCACCATGATGTACCTTTGCATTCAAGCCACTCTCCAATAAAGGAATTGCAGCTAACTCTAGTGGAACATCATGTTCTTTGAATTTAGTTAAAAGATAATGCACATATACATCATTTCTTTGAAGATTATGTGTAATAGTGCGTGCAAATTTGCGTGCTAAGGCCTTTTCTTGATTATTAAGTTTTAGATTTAAAGTAAATCTAGACTCATCAGCTAAATCTGTTTCCCAAACAGATTTCTGCTCTCTTTGAGCTTCAAGCTCTCTTTCGTGAGCGATACGCTCTAATTCAGATTCATTAGTATTAGCCTGGACATTCGATGAGCACGCATTGATTGACATTAGTGCAGCAGCAACTACACCAACGCAAAGATATAAAGTTTTTCTAATCATCCTACCTAACTTCTTGACTACTGAGGCTAAAGCCATTTTCATCCATATTGTTACTTACGATAATTAGGAGCAAAAACCTTCATCGAGGATTTTGTTATCTCCTAAAGCGGCCGTTCTTGCAAGTTCATCGCAACGCTCGTTTTCAGCATGTCCTGCATGTCCTTTCACCCATTTAAAAGTGATTTTATGTCTGGAACATTCTTTATCGAGTCTTTGCCAGAGATCCTTGTTTTTCACAGGCGCCTTTGTGCTAGAAACCCAGTTACGGCGTTTCCAACCTTCAAGCCATGAAGTCATGCCATTTTTTACATACTGACTGTCAGTAGTAATAGTGACATTACATGGCTCTTTAAGAGATGAAAGCCCTACAATTACTGCCATGAGTTCCATACGATTGTTAGTCGTACGGATGAAACCTTGGGCAAGTTCTCTTATATGTCCCTTATAGCTTAAGATAACTCCATAACCACCAGGTCCGGGATTACCTAAACAGGAACCATCGGTATAGATTAGAACTTCTTTCATAGTCATTAAAAATTTCGATGGAAGAAGCTAACCTTCCTTAAAAAACATAATAGCAGTGTAAAGAAACACTACTGACATTATAACAGATATTTTAGCAAAATAATTTGTCTTATAAATCAATAAGAAAATTGCAAAAACAGCCTTTTACAAATACTAATTAATCTAATAATTAATAGGCAAAAGTGAAATTTGCTATTAATTCTACTTAATCTTACTTAACGCAGAATTAATCTTTAGTTAATACATAAAGTTGAAAATTCACTTTTTTTTAGACTGCATGTTTAAGCTTCAAAAACACACTCTTTAAGATCTCTTTTTATGAGATCTAAAGTGAGAGTTTTTAATGACTCTGTTACACAGTTATTCAAAACAGTACACTTAAAAACTTAGCAAAGACTTAGCTTCTATAAGATTTGTAATGTCGCAACTTGAGCTAATTTAAGCTAAAATTACACCTATGTTAAGGAGAATTTAACTTGAAAAGACAAGTAGCTTTAGATACAGAAACCACAGGTAAATCAGATGATGGTACTCCTGGTGAGCACAGAATTATCGAAGTAGGTTGTGTTGAAATTATCGATAGAAAGTTAACTGGAAGAACACTGCAGTTATATGTTAATCCTGAAAGACCAGTAGATGAAGAGGCTTTTCAGGTACACGGTATTTCTAATGAATTCTTAGCAGATAAACCAAAATTTGCAGAGGTTGCCAATCAGTTAATTGATTTTATTAGAGGCTCTGAGCTTTTAATCCATAACGCAAAGTTCGACGTAGGCTTTATGGATAAAGAATGGCAGTTGCTAGGACTTAGTGAAACTACTACAGATATGGCAACTGTTGTCGATACTGTGTCTTTAGCCATGCAACTGTGCCCAGGACATCAGGTTAATCTTGATAACTTATGTAACCTTTATGATGTAGACAAGTCTGCCCGTACTGTCCATGGCGCGCTATTAGATGCTCAGATCTTAGCTGAAGTTTATTTGGCTATGACTGGTGGTCAACGTGATCTTGAGTTCTCTGAGGTAAGTGCTCACGGTAGTGCCAAATGGAAGAGACCTGAAGGTGCTAAACTGCCTTTAATGCGGGTAGAAGCAGACAGACTTGCAGTTCATATTGATAAAATGATTTCTCTATCTCAGGGGCGTCCTTTAAAATGCGAAGAAGGTAAACCTAAGATGGCAGGTTCTAACTGGTCATCTGACTATGATATGGTATTCCTAGAAATGGGTGAAGAAGAGAAAAAATCAGATTATAAAGCTAGATTAAAAGCTCAAAAAGAAGAGATGATCCAAAAGCTTTTAAATCCTGAACAACAAGCTTTATTAAAAGAATATATGCAAAAAGATCATGAAGCCTACATGGAGTGGGAAGATCGTGTAATGGGAAGAGTCAAAAAGAAGTAGGTAATAGAAAGAGGTAGAGGAGAACGATTATGACTAAGTTATCTTTTAATGTCCTAGACGATTTAAATCAGTCTTTGAAGGTCTTAAGTGATTTTATTGCACAAAAGGATACTAAAGAGGTAATTGAGAAGGCTATCTCAATCATGGCTGACTCAATTAAAAATGGAGGCAAGATCATGTCAGCTGGCAACGGTGGCAGTATGTGTGATGCTATGCATTTTGCTGAGGAATTAACCGGTCGTTACCGTGACAACCGTCCTTCATATCCTGCTATTGCCATTGCTGATCCTAGTCATTTAACCTGCGTGGGTAATGACTATGGCTTTGATTATGTCTTTTCACGCTTCTTAGAAGGCATGGGCTTTAAAGGCGATGTTTTCTTAGGTATTTCTACCTCAGGTAATTCAAAGAACATCATTGAAGCTTGCAAAGTATGTAAAGAGAAAGGGCTTACAAGTATTGTTCTTTTAGGTAAGGATGGGGGTAAGTTAAAAGATCTTTGTGATTTACCGATTATCGTACCTCATGTTGGTTATGCTGACAGAATTCAGGAAGTTCATACCATGATTATCCACATCATGATTAGAGGTATTGAAGAGCTTTTAAAATAGTTCCAAAGTTCTAGTTTCTCAAAAGCATTTTTCATCAATTATTTACAATAAAGCCTGACTTATGTCAGGCTTTATTCAAGCATATCTTATTAAGTTACCTATAGCAGGTACTTTATCTTATTTTGTTTTCTCAAGCTTTACAGGCATCATTGCTTGAAAATAGTAAAGCTGTGCTTCAAGTTTCTTAAAGGCAGCTTCCTTAGTGCAGTTAGCATCATCAGCTTTTGGTGAAACTAAAAGCTGCTTTCGGTCAGTTATCTTATAAGATACGCCGTAGTTATCAGTTTGCAGTTCACAGGCATAATCTTTACCATAGCCTACAGAAACAGACTGATTGTATGCATAAGGGAAGTTACACTTGTCATTTGACAGCATGTCACACCCAAAAGAATAGAAAGTGTAATCGGATACTGCATGAGAAACTAGAGTTGTGATGATGTCCTTATGAGAACCCAAGCGCTTAGGATCATATCTTACAGCGGTGTTTCTTATATATTTTTCTGGCATATATAAATAGAACGGTACCTCATGGCCAAAGACTAACTCCTCTGGGTAGTCAGAATAGCCAATACCTCTCATATTGTGATCGCCAGTAGCTGCAATAAAGATATTATCTTTTAAGCTCACATCCTCCTTTACAGCATTGATGAATTTACCTAACTCATCATTTGCATAGCGGAATGTTGCAAAGATAGTCTCTGTATTGTCATATGGAAATCTGCCTAAAGTCTTTTCATCTAATTTAATCTTTTGGATCTCAACATCCTTAGGTAATCTGTAAGGAGGATGATTGGTAATAGATAGAGTCATGATAAAACGAGGTTTATCATGCTTCTCTTTTAAGACTTTATAGGTCTCTTTAAAAAGGTATTCATCATCAATACCCCAAGCACTTGCTGTTGCATTTGGGAAATCTTTTAGAACATTGCTTCTTTCAATTACTCTGTCAAAACCTAACTCTCTTAAGAAATTGTCATAATTTCTCCATGATGAAGTTGAAGCGGTGACAAAGATGGTCTCATATCCAGCCTTTTTAAACAGCTCTACGATGTTACAGATATAGCTCTTTCCTGAGTAAGCTGAGGTAGACAGATTTAAGTCTGGTACTGCTACAAAAAGTCTGGTTAAACTGTCTGAAGTACCATCACCCTCTGAGACGAAGTTTGTAAAGAACATATCTTCTTTAATATTCTTACGAAGAGCTCCTAAAAGATCACGTGTATCTTTATTATCAAAACTTAAGATATGAGTACTCATACTCTCCATGACATTAAAGACAATATCAGGTTTGTGCTCTTCTAAAAACTCATTTTTTCGAGTGGTCTTTTTAAGTGGTCTGAAAAGATCATTAAGATCAGACTTATCTACCTTAAAGCCTAATTTATTGTAGGTTGAGGCAATGTCATCAGCAGTTACTGTAGGTAACTTAGCTGAGATCTGATTCCATTTATAAGCCCAGTAAAAGGCGATGATTCCATTTGGAATATTGTTGTTAACCGCAGGCTTATCGCAAATCTGAGCATTTAACTGCCTTAAAGGGAAGGTTCCAAAAGAACCTCGAATGAATCCAGAAAATGCTAAGACTAAAACTAAAAAGAAAACAGATAAGGAAAGTTTAGACGATGGTACTAAATTAAACTTAGCTAAAAAGTTTAAAAGTTTTTTATGTAACAGCTTGTAAACTACGCAAGCAATGATGATCCCAATTAAACCTGTAAATACAGGATAGTCACTGATGACTGTTTTTAAAACCGCTAGAGGATCTTCTTTTGAAATAGCAAAGATAAAGGTATCAATGCACTTTTCATAAGTCTTAAAGTAGAAATAGTTAATTACAGCAAAGACAAAGATAACAAAAATTACAAAATGACTGTAAATTTGTAAGAATTTTTTAATTTTTTTGAAAAAATTAAAGGAAAATAAACAAATTGTGAGTAATAAAGGTAGAGAATAAGCAATAGTGATGATCTTTAAGTCAAATCTTAAAGAAAGAATAAAAAAGCCTAATTGCTCTTTAAAAGAAATCTCAGAAAAAGGGCTTAGAGCAAACTGAAATAGCATAATGACACGTGCTAGTGTCAAAATTGCCAGCATGAAGATCATGCCTGTGAAGATGATATTAAAGGAGTCTTTTAAATTTTCTTTATTGCTGTTTGAAATCGGGCAAAATAGCATCATTTTGCATTCCTGCACTAAAAATAAATTTAGAAAAATTCTCTATGAAATAAAGAGCAGAGACTTAATTTTGAAAGCCAGTGATTCTAGCATAAACATGAACAATATCACGATTTTTTTTGAAAGCTAAGCATACCAAAATTTACTACAAATTTCATACTAAAAGTCGCTTATGACAGCCATTATTACACAGAATTAACTTTACTGTATGTAAAGAATAAGCTTTCTTTAAATATTTGAATCTCTTTATAAAGTTTCACATTGTAGAAATATTGAACTTAATAATATTCATTAATATTTTAAAAATTCTCTCAATGTAAAAC